>WBZX01000899.1_pt1 | contig 24570 bp, 26 predicted proteins | sample 5204211 | NCBI WGS metagenome assembly WBZX01 (sample SAMN12344362, study PRJNA552823) | activated sludge metagenome | biome: Activated sludge suspended growth; feature: Nitrification reactor; material: Wastewater; isolation source: activated sludge from nitrification reactor of wastewater... | reverse complement strand
TCGCCAAAAAATGGTCTATGCCACTTAAAGATTGGAAGCCTGCACTAAACAGGTTTACTATTCAATTTAACGAAAGAATGCCTCGGCACTATTAACAACCATTTACACAAAATCTAGGACACCCTCGTGCCTCAGGATAAAAAGGCGTTGTTTTTATCACATTTACTTTTAGTAAGCGTTAGCTTGTTGCCTCTCTATATCGACTTGATACGATCCTTGACTCTCTTTCTGCTTTGCTTGATACTTTTAATCGACATCAATAAGGAGACCAAGCATGCGAGGCATTTTCTTCGTCGTGATTCTCGGCATTGCAGTTTTATCCGGTTGTGCTGGCAAATCCCCCGAAAAAGGCGATGGCGCTGTGCCAATGGTACAATGCGGTGATGCTGGAGACCGGAAACACCTGAACATTCTATCCATCAATCTCCTGTTTTCTGAAATCGAAACACGTGAACAGCGGCTAGACGCTATCGCTGAATTTGCGGCAAAAACACCTGTCGATGTCATTCTGCTTCAGGAAGTGGTCGGCGGTACTCTGGTTCATACTGTCAATAGTGCGCAAGATCTACAGAAAAAACTTCAAGCTCGAACACACAATTACGATTTGTATACGGCATTCGAAGTCGGATTGCCCGGCGTCCTGGGACTTGCAAATGCCGTGTTGAGCCGTTGCGAAATTGATTTCAAAAGGACTAAGCACTTGCCATTCACCGCTGAATTGGATTTTCAGGGGCATAAAGTAAAAATACCTCGAAACGTGATGATGATACGCGTAGACGTTCCCAATTCCGGCAAACTGAATATTTACAATACGCATCTTTGCTCCAAATGTACGGCAGACGAGCTCCACGCGCAATTGGATGTTTTACTCCCATTCATTAATGAAGTAGAGGAGTCTTTCCCTCAGGATAATCCTGTCATTCTTGGTGGAGATTTCAATATCGACCGTCTCCGCACGAAGCCTTTCGAAGAACGGCCTTTTTATGACAAGATCATTGGCGCTGGTTTTACCGATGCTTATGCGCAAAATAGGTCATTGGAAAATTTATGCGCAATTGCTGGGCAGCCCGATATACATTGCACCGTAGGGGTTTCCACTTTGGATGTGGGGGATACTCCCAGACGCGTTGACTATATTTTTGTCAATAAGGTAAAGGATATCCGTGAAAGTCGTGTTGTTTTTAACACGCTTGTTGATTCCAATCAGCCTACCGTGTCCGATCATGCCGGTGTCTTTGTTTCAATAGCCTTGCCATAAAGTCATTTCTGGAATACCGATACAATTTCGAATAAAGTACCCCGCCGCAAGCAGCGGGGAGTTGAACCCGCAGCGATTAACAAAAGACCTTTCCTTCTGTTCGGAATGACACATGCGGATTATTCATAGACTCCTTAATTAAAATACTTCCTTCAGAAAATTAGCAATCGATTGATAAGCCCGATTCGCCGCCACTTCGCTGTATACCGTTCCAAAACCAGGATTATTGGCTTTCGGATTGGTGAAAGCGTGCATCGTACCGCCATACACATGGACTTGCCAATCCGTTCCAGCCTGCGTCATTTCAGTTTCAAATGCGAGCACTTGTTCTGGTGGTACCATGGGATCATCGTGGCCATGCAGGCAGAGAACTTTGGCGGTTATTTTCTCATTGTCCACATTGCCGGCAGCAAAAATACCATGAATACTGATAACGCCCAACACATCCGCCCCCGAGCGAGCCAGTTCCAGTACGCACATACCACCAAAACAATAACCCATCGCAGCTACTTTAACTGCATCGACTTGCGGCAATTGTCGCACTATGTTCAATGCCACATTGATTCTGCGTCTGAGTAATGCCCGATCTTTTGCAAACGGACTCATTAATGCACCGTTTTTTTCGACATCGCCATCGGCGCCAATAATACCTTTACCATACATATCCAATGCAAAACCCACATAACCCATGTCGGCGATCCTTTCCGCGGCTTTGCAAGCAAACTCACGCCGTCCGCTCCAATCGTGCGCTACCAGCACTGCAGGTTTACGTTGATCTGTATCATGATAAGCCAGATAACCTTCCAACAACCTGTTGCCATCCTCGTAATCAATGGTTTTTGTAATCATAGTCTTTCCTCTTTAGGTAACTGATCCAACGAACAATCTGCCAATTCCTTATTGGAACCTCGACATACTGCTCTGCATTAACCTGTCAGGTTATCCAATTGCTTCTCATTTGCCAAGCAGAGAGGAGATAGTGTAGCCTGAGAAGATCGTTCAACTTATCGCTTATTTTAGAATCTGCAGCAAGACCTATCCGTACGTAAACCCTATAGAGAGGAATTTATAAAATGGCACTGCTAAGAAATAAAAATTTTTCCACATTCATATTCGTTTCCTTACTATGCGCAGCAAGTGCAGTGTTGGCGGAAAGCGTTGCAGTCAAACATGATCGCGGATAAGGGATTGGTGGTTAAAAACTTGCTCACCAGACAGCTCAATCATTGCATAGCACCATCTTTGCTCGACCCCAGCGGGAATGATGTCACTCATTTGTTGGGAACTGCGACCGATGTTGTAATCAACCGCGACTATGCGGTTGTCACTGTGCATCCATTGGATAATCAAGGCAACACGCTGACCGACATTATTACCGTTGATGTATCCAAGTGTTTTGAACAAAAAACAATTCCAGTCAAAGAATGTATTTCCACAGTAGATTTGGACAGAGAGAGGCGTTCTGATCATTCCATGTGTTGAAATAAATAACGCTATTGTTACTGTCCATATGGACCGCCGTGGAAATTCATCTAACTGGGAAGTCACGTTCTTCCAAAACAACGCTACTATGGCTAATTGCAGTAGCGATGACGACGATGACGATCGTAAAAATAAAAGACAAAATTAAAAATAATTACGATTGGTCAAATTTTCTTCTCATTGCACTTCACAGAGCGGCAACTACAGGAGAAATAGCCATTGCTGCTCTGTTTCAGAATGACATCAGGTAAAATCTATTGACAGGGATATTTTATCTACAATCGATTCAAACGCATGCAAGTCTTTCTACACGACACAATGCATATCATTCATTGACTTAAGGACCTTGATCATGAGAAATAAACTGCAACAATTTACAATCGGTATTTCGGCATTGTCACTCTGTGCACTATCCAATCTAACCTGGGCACAAGATTTCCTCACACAAAAGCTACTACCTTTGGAACTATCAACCCAGGCGGCGATGGCGGCCATAAAAAAATGTCATGAAGACGGATTCAAGGTCAGCGTCGCCATTGTCGATCAATCCGGATTACTCAAGGTGCAGTTAAAAGCGGATGGCGCTGGGCCGCACACATTGGATAGCAGTCGCCGCAAAGCATACACCGCCAATAGCCTCCGTGATTCAACACATAAATATGCCGTACTGGTGACACAAAAGCCTGAGTTGCAAAGTTTGACCCGCTTGAACGAAAATATTCTTCTATTGGGTGGTGGCTTTCCAATCAAGATCGGCGGTGAAATAGTGGGCGGTATCGGTGTAGGTGGCGCTCCCGGCATTCAGTTTGACGAAGTTTGCGCCAGCGCTGCACTGAAGATCTTGAAAGCGGATGATACTTTCGAAACTAAGTGATCATTGATTGCGCACGCATCATTACTGCGTAGTCGATGAGCATTTCTTCCAGAAACAAACGCGGATTCAGCGGATGATGGGACAGTTGCTGCTTTGAATTTAAAGCTCGAGTAAAGCGAGTACATTCCAGCAACGCAATTTGTCCGCTCAGTGCCTGAATTGTAGTCAGATGATGCAAATAATAGCGAATTTCCCCGGTGGTACGATAGCTGACCAAGTCATAGCACCATTTTTGTAACCAGCTGACGACGGTAGGCAAATGTATTTGCTGCAAAGTATCGGCCAGAGAAAGCGGATCAAACCGGCTGGGATTGCTGATTTGTTGTATGAATTGTTCGTGTTGCGCGACATGCTCACTTTGATCGAACAGCAAAGCCGATAATGGAGAAAAGCCAGCGGCGGCCAAACTGGCTTTCGGATCATCTACATGATGCTGTTTTAGCCACATCACTGCGGTTTCGACATCCGGCACCGGCATAGCAATCTGCTGACAACGGCTGCGTATGGTGGGTAACAAGTGTTGCGCCTGGTGGGTTACCAGAATCAACAAAACATTTTCCGGTGGTTCTTCCAGCTTTTTTAATAATGCATTCGCTGCAGCACTGTTCATGGTTTCAGCGGGATAAATCAGAACAATCTTGTAACCGTTCTGATGCCCGGTCATATAGACAAATTCGGTCAGTCTGCGAATTTGCTCGATACCGATTTGCTGACTGGCATTTTTCTTGGTTACAGGACTATTCGATTTTTCTTCACTGTCTTGTTTTTCACTCGATTCACCAAGATTGATCGTCAACGCTTCCGGCACTATCTGATAAAAATTGGGGTGTCCATTCTGCTCAAACCATCCGCAACTTAAGCATTTTCCACAAGCTTTCCGTTCCGCTGTCGGCGCTGTACACAACCACGATTTTGCCAGATACCGCGCAAACTCATATTTGCCTATCCCCTTTTTTCCTTTTAACAGCAACGCATGACCACGAAATGCCTGATTGTGTGCCAATTTTCGCCAGATTTCCTGCTGCCAGCTGTAAATATCACTCATGATCAATCATTCAGCAAGCACTGTAATGTCCGCTCAACTGCGGCTTTGACTTCCGCTACAGACTGACTGCTATCGATCAGCTTAATGCGATCCGGAAACTGCTTGGCTCTGTCGAGATAAGTTGCGCGTACCCGTTGAAAAAAATCGGCTTGTTCTTTTTCAAACCGGTCGATAGTCTTTGCTTGACTGACACGCTGTTGACCCAATTCCACAGGTACATCGAAATACAGCGTTAAATCAGGTTGCAGCGTACCATGCGTCCATTGTTCCAAGATTGTCAGCTTATCGGTATCCAAACCTCGCCCTCCCCCCTGATAAGCAAAGCTGGCATCGGTAAAACGATCGGATATGACCCACTGACCTTGTAATAAGGCCGGCATAATTATTTTATCAAGGTGCTCGCGGCGTGCGGCAAACATCAATAGTGCTTCTGTTTCAGCATGCATGGTCATGGATTTATCCAGCAACAAAGCACGTAACTGCTCGCCTAGCGGTGTTCCCCCCGGTTCCCGTGTAACCACAGTCGTCAATCCCGAATGCTCTAATAGCTCGATGATCCACGCAAGCTGAGTTGATTTACCCGCGCCGTCTATGCCTTCCAGTGTAATGAATTTGCCTTGCTTCATGCAGTTCCGGTTTCCAAGTATTGTCAAGGTAAGCTACCATGCACGATCAGTTAATTATCAGTCCATTTTAACGCATGCAAATAGATGCCGCAGGCTTTCTAGATACCGCCCGATTTATCGCTTCGCCCAATTGCGATGAGCGCCCGGCGGGCACGGAAATCAGCTTATTGGTAATCCATAACATCAGCCTGCCACCAAATGAATTTGGCGGCAACGGTGTCATTGAATTATTTACCAACCAAATCGACTCGGATGCGCATCCGTATTATCAATCCTTACAGGGATTAGAGGTATCCTCGCATTTTTTTATCCGTCGCGATGGCTCCATCATACAGTTTGTACTTTGCAATCTACGCGCCTGGCATGCCGGTGTATCGTATTGGCAAGGCAAAGACAAATGCAACGATTTCTCGATTGGCATAGAATTGGAAGGCAGTGACACCACATTATTTACCGATCAGCAATATTCCGTTTTGATAGGACTGACAAAATGCTTATGCGAGCGCTATCCGATCACAGATATTGCCGGACATTCCGATATCGCTCCAGACCGCAAAACCGATCCCGGGCCACATTTTGATTGGCAAAAATATGCCAATAATCTGGATAATAACCTGATTAAGCGACAAAAAAGCAATACACCGGAGTAATTACTGAGATGTTGATTCAAGCGTTAGTTATTGAATGCTTTCATCTTCCATGCGATTAAAATCAAACCGATGAATGCCGCCACAGCACTGATAACGAAAGTGACATCCGCACCCAGCCAATCCCAGGTATATCCGCTAAATACTGCTCCCAAAGCCCCGCCCAATCCGTAAGCTATGCCGGTATAAATCGCCTGCCCTTTCGCTTGATGGCGCCCCTGAAAAAATTGATGGATCACCATCATCGCTGCAATGTGATGCGCACCATAAGTTGCTGCATGTAAAACTTGCGCAAGAACAATGGCAATCGGCCACTCAACACCGTATCCAATCATCAGAAATCGTAGGGTAGCACACGCAAAACTGAAAATTAATATGTGTTTTAAACTAAAATACCGCATCAACCACGGCATAATGAAAAAAATGCCAATTTCACAAGTTACACCGGTAGCCCACAACCATCCGACGAATCCTTTATCATAACCGTGTTCAACCAGATATATTGAAAAAAACGTATAATAAGCACCATGTGCAAACAGCATCAACAAACTGGAAATTAAAAAAACCATCACTTCCGGATGCATGCAAATTTGCCGCACGGAATGATGCCCAGGCGCATGACTGATGATTTCCTTTTCAGGAATTTGATAGGCGAAGATGGCAATACCGAACTTCAATCCCACCACAATCCAAAGTAACCAAGTAATCTCCACCCTATCCAGCAGATAACCGACACCCACTACCGCCAAAACAAATCCGACAGACCCCCAAGAGCGAATATAACCATATTTGGCAGTGTGATCGCCCAAGTGTGACAGCGTAATCGCTTCCATCAGCGGCAATGAAGCGCTCCAGAAGAAACTCATCAACAGCATAATCAAAAATATCCAGGCAAAAGACTCGCCCAGAAAAAAACCACAGAAACTCAAAAGCCCGGTTATCGCTGCAATTTGAACAACCCGGATACGTTTCCCCGTATGATCCGCCAACCAACCCCAAACAGCGGGAGAAAAAATACGTGCAACCAATAACAGTGACATCAATACACCAATCTGTAGCGCATTAAACGCTAACGATTGCAGATATAAACTCCAATAGGGTGCAAATGCGCCAACAAAAGCAAAATAAAAGAAATAAAAACCGGAAAGACGCCAATAAGGAAGTAAGGGCATAACAGGGAGTAAAGCACCCCGCCGTCAGCAGCGGGGTATTGACTACGTTCCTCAATCTCCTGGTTTTTAACCAGCTTTCGCCCCAAGAGACGGAGAATTGAATTCGCAGTGATTATTAAATGGATCAACGATTCACAAGCAATACTCAGTTGCGCATCACACGATAATTAGCGGTTAATCGGCATTCACTACCCGGTGCAACTTCGACCACATCACTGGCGGCATTGGTCGTTTCAACACAAAGTAGCCGCTGATAATCGGCATCTTCCAAATCCGCCATTTCCTTGGAAATTTTCTCCCAGGGATTCCACACCACGGCTGTTTTGCTACCTTGTGAAGTGATCTGAATACGACGATGCAAAGCGCTATCATCAATCGTCAAGGGCTTGCCCGCATCCAAATAAATACGATCAACTTCCGAGTCGATCGTGACCGCACCAACTTGCTGTTTTTGCGCACTGTTGTCCACTTTGTCAATATAGTTGCACCCTTCCAGACCGAGCACCTTCACTTGTGCTATATGGCCGATCTTGAAATAGGTATGAAATGCCTGCGTGATGGAGAATTTTTCTTTGCCGGTATTACGCGTAATTAAAGACAGATTTAAAGAATCGCTGATCAGGATTTCCTGATGCAGGACAAATGAATATGGCCAGATAGATTGAGTTTCCGGCGTATCAACCAAACCCAAAGTGACCTTGATATCACCGTTTGCACTCGCTTCGGTAGCCACAACATTCCACAGACGATTACGCACAAAGCCATGCCCAGGACGGCCTTTCCCCTCCGGATCGGCTCCAAACCAAGGCCAGCAGATCGGCGCGCCGCCTTTAATCGCTTTTCCATTTTGATAATAAGCCTGCTCACTCAAGAACATAATATCTTCCGGCTCATCGTTGGGCTTAAACGACAACACCTGTCCGGCATAAATAGATATCAATGCGTTGGCTTTGGAATTATTCACTTGAATCATCGGCAATCCACCCTTACCGGCGATAAATTCAAGTTGACCTGCAATACTATAATTGGCATTGAGTTGCTCAATATTCATAAAGTTACCTATTAAATGGTTGATTAATCTTTTTGATATGCACAGCGCTATTCCTTAACCGGCAATACCCGGCTTGCCACAAGTTTAGCACGACCTCTGGCTTCATCCGTATCTACACCGTTGGCCAGCGCAACCCCCATACGGCGGCGTGTGAAAGATTCCGGTTTGCCAAATAACCGCAAATCGCTTTGCGGCACGCTGAGCGCTGCTGCGATACCGGAAAATGCAATACCTTGCGCTTCCAGTTGACCATAAATGACTGCGCTGGCACCCGGTGCCCACAGTGAAGTATCGACCGGCAATCCCAGAATGGCCCGTGCATGCAAGTCAAATTCGCTTTGCTGCTGACTGCACATCGTCACCATGCCGGTATCATGCGGTCGCGGACTGACTTCGCTGAACCAGACTTCATCGCCTTTGATGAATAATTCCACACCAAAAATACCCAATCCGCCCAGATTGTCGGTTATTTTCCGGGCAATCTCACGCGCGCGCTGCAGCGCCAAGGGCGACATCGCCTGCGGCTGCCAGCTTTCCACATAATCTCCATGCACTTGCACATGTCCGATCGGTTCACAGAAATGTGTTTTAGTTTCACCGTTTGCATCCAGCGCACGCACTGTCAGTTGTGTGATTTCATAATCAAAATGAATTACGCCTTCGACAATCACCCGTCCTTGATTTACCCGACTGCCACTCGCAGCATACTGCCATCCTGCCTCAACTTCCCCGGCATTATCAATGCGCGATTGCCCTTTACCCGAAGATGACATCACCGGTTTTACAATGCAGGGATAACCGATTTTGCCATCAATCACGGCACGCAATTCCTCCAAACTATTGGCGAATGCATAAGGCGATGTCGGCATGCCTAGTGTTTCGGCTGCCAGACAGCGAATGCCTTCGCGGTTCATGGTCAGCTTAGCGGCACGCGCTGTCGGAATCACTTTGGCCATGTTCATCTGTTCAATTTCCACCAGCGTATCGGTGGCGATGGCTTCGATTTCCGGCACGATAATATCGGGGCGTTCCTGTTCAATCAGGGTCCGCAATGCCTGACCGTTCGCCATATTAATCACATGCACACGATGCGCCACCTGATGCCCCGGTGCGTTGGCATAACGGTCTACCGCGATAGTTTCGACACCCAAGCGCTGCAACGCGATAATGACTTCCTTGCCGAGTTCGCCACTTCCCAGCAGCATGACTTTTGTCGCTGACGGACTCAGCGGTGTACCGATAACGGATCGTTTATTCATGGTGAGTTTCCTGAATTGTTGTTCTTTTTCTGTCTTGCTGCTGCAATGCCCATTGCACGTGCTCACGTACCAATGTCGACGCATCATCCTGCCGGGCTTGCAATGCGGTGACAATTTCGCCCGAGTAAGGCGCGTTACCCAAACCAACGGCGATATTGCGCAGCCATTGTTCATGGCCGATGCGGCGGATCGGCGTACCGGCCAATTTAGTTTCAAAGGTTACCTGATCCCAGCGAAATAATTCAATCAGCGACACATCGTCCAGGCCATTACGCACATGGAAGTCATTTTCATTGGTGATTTTGGCAAATTTATTCCAAGGACATACTAACTGGCAATCATCGCATCCGTAAATGCGATTGCCAATCAGGGGTCGCAAAGCTTCGGGGATACTGTCTTTCAATTCGATGGTGAGATAAGAAATGCAACGCCGGGCATCTAATCGATACGGCGCAATAATCGCTTGTGTCGGGCAAATATCGATACATTTAGAACAACTACCGCAATAATTTCCAATCGCGTCATCAACGGGCAATGGCAGATCGATATACATCTCCGCCAGAAAAAACATCGAACCGGCCTCGCGTGAAAGTAATAAGGTATGTTTACCGCGCCAGCCCAGACCGGCTTTTTGCGCCCACGCCACTTCCATAACGGGGGCACTGTCGGAAAAAACCCGATAATTGAATGGCCCTACTTCTGCAGTAATTTTATCCGCCAATTTTTGTAAACGTGCGCGCAAAACCTTATGGTAATCGCGTCCCAGCGCGTAACGGGAAATAAATGCCTGATCGCCCGCATTAATCACATCCCAGCTATTCTTGGCAGCAGGAGGTGCATAATTCATGCACACCGAAACAATCCGTTGTGTTCCGGGTTCAAGCTCCGCAGGCCGGGTACGCTTGGTGCCGTGTTTCGCCATATAATCCATGTTACCGTGATATCCTTTGTCCAACCACTTGAACAAACCGGATTCCACTGCTGACATATCCGCATGAGCATCGGCGATACGGGTATCCTGAAAACCCAATTCTTTTCCCCATGCTTTGATAGCCATCGCCAAGGCGGCATAATCAGGCAATTTATTTATTGAGGTATTTTCTTGCATAACGCGCATTCTACAGATTCCGGAGCAATACAGAATCTTACTTTTTATCTTGCCGATGAAACAGCAACGCTAGACTTCGGTAGCAAGATAGCCACTTCTCTGCATGCCGGGCTCACTATTTATCTGATTGGCAATCTGGGTGCCGGTAAAACAACATTAACGCGCGGTATTTTACATGGCCTGGGATACCGACATATCGTCAGGAGCCCCACTTATAATTTAGTTGAAATCTATAAAATTTCTAGGTTATACTTGTATCACTTTGATTTTTATCGATTCAATGATCATTTTGAATGGGAAGAAGCCGGTTTCCGCGAGTACTTTAATTCAGACGCAATCTGCTTAGTGGAATGGCCCGAAAAAGCCGGAAATCTGTTGCCAGCAGCTGATTTACAGCTCTCTTTCAAGATTCTTGATACGGGTCGAAGTATTGAAATGAGTGCCGGTACAGAGGCGGGAAAGGAATGTTTAAAACATTGGGAAAATCAGAAAGACTTGTGAGCACAAATTTTAATGGCGGTAATATCGTTTCTGCCAACATTGCGTTTTTGACATTCTTTACGCTGATTCTTTTACTCTCTGCTCTATGTTTCAATCAATCCGCGCTGGCTGCGAATGCTACGATTAAATCGGTGCGTGTCGGACTAACGCCGGATTATACCCGTATCACATTGGAATCCAATCAACCGCTGCAGCATGAACTCAGTATGCTCGATAGCCCACATCGGGTTATTGTCGATCTTAGCAATACCAAGCTTTCACCAGTACTTGCAACACTCCCTGAAAAAGTGGATGCCATTGATCCTTTTGTGCAGAAAGTTCGCATCGGACAATTTAAACCGGATGTTATCCGACTAGTATTTGATTTGAAATCCAATGTAGTGCCACGTACGTTTGTAGTCGCGCCCAAGGACAATTTTGCCCATCGATTGATCCTGGATATTTATCATCCGGATAAAGCAACCAAAACTGACTTGAAGACCAATATTAACCCTGGTATCAGCGCTGATCTTGAAACCGATATTCTGGATGAACTGGTAGCTACCCTCATACAGGACGGCAACCTACAAAAAGCCAACCGTCCTCAGCACAATCACCCACATCCTAAACCACAAATCAATCCGGCCAATCAAGTTACTCAAGTTAAGCAGCCTACCAGTTTTCAAGCAGCAAAAAGCCGCAAACCTGCCATGGTTCCAAGGGTTATCATTGTGGCCATTGACCCCGGCCATGGCGGTAAAGATCCTGGCGCAATCGGCTACCAGGGCACCCACGAAAAAGATGTGACATTGGCAATTGCGCGAAAGCTCAAAGAAAGAATCGACAAAGAATCGAATATGCGCGCGGTACTGACTCGCGATGGCGATTATTATATTTCACTTCCGCAACGCCGCATTAATGCCCGACGTGCCAATGCTGATCTGTTTGTATCGATTCATGCGGATGCCAACCCCAAATCTCATGCACATGGCTCGTCGGTATTCACTTTGTCCGAGCATGGCGCGACTTCAACGACAGCCAGTTGGCTTGCCGACAAGGAAAATAGCGTCGACAACGATTTGATGGGAGGCATTGATATCACGTCAAAATCAAAAGACATCAAAGAACTATTGTTGGATCTGTCATTAAACGCAACCATTAATGACAGTGTTAAATTGGCTGAGCATGTTCTAAAACAACTTGGCGACATCAATCACTTACACAAGAGAAATGTCGAGCAAGCCGGTTTTGCGGTACTTAAATCGCCGGATATCCCCTCCATACTGGTGGAAACAGCTTTTCTCAGCAATCCGAAAGAAGAAGAAAAGTTACGTAGTAATCATTATCAAAACAAAATGGCAGATGCTGTTTTTGTAGGGATTAAAAACTATTTTGCAAATAATCCGGCGCTAACACGCGCTGAAATGGCACAAGTAAAATAAATCATTCATCTTCTTTGAAGAGAAGTAATCAAGTTAAACTATCCCAATAAAAGAGCTACAATAGCTCCCGTCTATACAAACGATTCACAATCATCTCAGTAAAATATTTTCGATAGCTTAACGGTCAGAATTCATTCCTTTCTTTGTTTAAGATATTTGATATTCCGGTGAATATTACCCAGCATAAATGAATGCATACTCATAAAACATCGACGCAATGGTATCGACTGAGTAATGACCACGATACGCAATCCATAATACTGATGGGTAATTACACCCTGACGGCGTTAGATCATGAGTTGGAAGCTCTGGCTGATGAACTTACCCAGCAAGCAGGAAATCCTAACTTACACTGGGATCTAACCGGCATACAACAAATGGATACGGCAGGTGTGGTGATGTTATGGCGCGCCTGGAAGGCGCAGCGTCCGGCGCATATTCAATTACGCTCGGAGCATGAAAAAATGTTCGAGCGATTAGAACATTTCCCTACCCCGCAACCCAAAGCCCGATCTCACGATATATTATGGCCGGTCACAAGCTTGGGGCAATTAGCGTTGCTCTTATGGCAGCATATCGTGGATCTGATCATGCTGATCGGCCAGCTACTGATCGATGTCATCTACTTAATCCGCCATCCTATTTATATTCCTTGGCGTGAAATTTCCGCGAACTTATTTCGTACCGGTGCGCAAGCACTTGGAATCACAGCTTTGGTCGGATTTCTGATTGGCATCGTATTAAGCTATCTCTCTTCCCAACAATTACAATTATTTGGTGCGGATATCTTCATCATCAATATATTAGGCATTAGTATCATCCGTGAATTAGGCCCAATGTTGGCTTCCATATTAGTCGCAGGCCGCTCCGGCTCATCCATGACAGCTCAATTGGGTGTCATGCGCGTAACCCAGGAACTGGATGCGCTGACTGTTATGGGTATTTCCCATAGTCAACGCTTGATATTGCCCAAAATATTGGGCCTCGGCATTGCCATGCCACTATTAGTCATGTGGACCAGCGCCATGGCATTATTCGGCGGCATGGTAGCCGCTGAATTACAACTGGGTTTAAGTTATCAATACTTTCTGACTGCACTACCGGATTCCGTACCGATCGGCAACTTATGGCTAGGACTAGGAAAAGGCGTAGTATGCGGCATGGTAATTGCACTTATTGCTTGCCATTTTGGTCTAAGAATCAAACCCAATACCGAGAGTCTGGGAGAAGGCACGACTGCTTCCGTGGTTACCGCTATCACAATGGTGATTATTATTGATGCGATTTTTGCTGTGATATTCTCCGATGTAGGACTGACTAAATAATGACCAAACCGGAGTGTATTATTGAAATTGAAGCGCTGCATACGCGCTTCGGTAATCACGTCGTCCATCGGGATGTCAATTTGTGCGTTTACCGCGACGAAATACTGACACTGATCGGTGGTTCCGGTAGTGGAAAAACAACATTACTACGTCAAATGCTCGGTCTCGGAGAACCTTCTCAAGGTAGCGTAAAAATTTTTGGAACTACCCATACGGATTCCAACTTTAATCTTCAGAGAAAAAGTATCCGCAGCCGTTCCGGTGTACTATTTCAGCAAGGCGCGTTATTTAGCGCATTAACGGTATTTGATAACATTGCTTTGCCGTTACGAGAACTACACACGCTGAATGAAAACATGATTCGTGATTTGGTGATGATCAAGCTGGACATGGTGGCAATCGGCGCGGAGCATGCCAATAAAATGCCTTCTGCTTTGTCGGGTGGAATGATCAAACGTGTGGCTTTAGCACGCGCATTAGCACTGGATCCGGAACTATTATTTCTCGACGAACCCACAGCCGGATTGGATCCTGAATTAAGCGCAAGTTTTGTGGAATTGATTCTGACATTACGCCAAGAGATGGATCTAACGATTGTCATGGTGACTCATGATCTGGATACATTAGTCGCCTTATCGGATCGAATCGCTGTGCTAGCCGACCAACAAGTCGTTACCACAGGCACTTTGGATGAGATATGTCACTTTCAGCATCCGTTTATTACCAGTTACTTTAAAAGCATACGACATCAATCGGATCAAAAAAATTATTCGGAGCAGTCATGGAAAACCGCGCCCATGCCCTCGTAGCCGGCTTATTTGTCATTTTCCTGAGCATCACAGTCGCTTTAGTTGCGATGTGGTTTAGTGGCAATAACATTCAACGCAATACATATCTCGTGGTCACCAAGGAGTCTGTGAGCGGATTGAATCCTCAATCCGCCGTACACTATCGCGGCGTTAACATTGGCAAAGTTGAAAGTATTGAATTTGATCCCGATAATTTGCATCAGATTCTCATCCATATCTCGATTGACGCGAATGTCGCGCTGAGCAAAACAATTTATGCGCAACTAGGTTATCAGGGTGTTACCGGATTAGCTTATATACAACTGAATGACGACGGTGTCGCCAATGAGCCTTTACCAATCGATGCACAAATTCCAATGCGCCGGTCATTACTGGATGAAGTAACCGGATCCGGCCAGGATTTACTCACTAATGTCAATCAACTGGTATTAAAAATGCACCAATTGCTGGACGACGATAACCAGGTGCAAGTAGCGAAAATTTTACAGAATATTGAAAAAGCAACCAGAAGTTTTGATGGCATTACCGGGCACTTACAGCCTGTATTAAAGTCTTTCACTGAATTAACCATTGAGTCCGGAACCTTAGTCAAACGTCTCGATCAACTGTTAGGTGAAATCAATCTGGCCGTGGCAAAGGCAAATCAGAAAGAAGGTATCTTTGACAGCTTGTCTCAAAGTGCACAGGAACTGGCGACAACTATCCCTGAATTACATAAAGTGACGAACAGCATCGCGCGCAATTCTAATAACTTAGACCGCGTGCTGCATCAATTGGAAGAAAATCCCCAAAGCTTGATATTTGGACGCTCTCCTTCATTACCTGGCCCTGGAGAAACAGGCTTTGTACCACCTGCAGAGAATATTAAATGATAAAAGCGCTGGCACTCCTTCTGATCCTTCACCTGCTCTCAGGTTGCACGGTGTTTCATAAGTCACCCGCTGCAATTTCCATTTACGATTTCGGATTACAACCATCGCAGCAGACTCAAAATAAGCCGCAATCATCGTCGCAACAAAGAAAAAGCATACTCATTGCCAATGCGACAACGCCATTATGGCTGGACAACACCGCAATCCATTACCGGCTTCTTTATCACAACCCCTCGCAATCGTATCATTATGCCAATAGCCGTTGGATAGCTCCGCCCGCTGCTCTGCTGACCCAGCAAATACGCGACCGTATTGTCAGCAGAACAAATGAGCAAGTCATCAAAGATAGTAGCACAGCAAAAACCGACTATATCTTGCACATTGAATTAGAAGAGTTTATTCAAGTATTTGATACAGCAAAAGATAGCCATGTTTTGATTGGCCTGCGCGCCAGTTTGATCGAACGTAACTCGCGCCATCTATTCGCCCAAAAAGATTTTAATATTAAAGAGAAAACATCCACTGCGGATGCAGCAGGTGCCGTATCCGCTTTAGGCGCTGCCAGTAACCAGTTAACTAATGAACTAATTGGATGGCTCGCTGCTGAATTACCTGCTTATTAATTCAACCAGTTCGCCGACAAAACTAATTACAAATCTGATCTTATTCTCTCTCAGATTGTTAAGAATAAGTCTTTCAAATTTAAAACATGCTGAATACCCACGACGACACCACTTTATCCTCTCCTCAACTGCAATTAAGAAGCTTACAAGCGGTATGGCATCCCTGTACGCAAATGAAACAGCACGAAGTCTATCCCCTTGTCCCGATTGTCAGTGGAAAAGGCGTTTGGCTTTATGATGCGGATGGCAAACGTTATCTTGATGCCATCAGCTCTTGGTGGGTTAACCTCTTTGGTCATACCCATCCTCACATTAATGCAGCCATCCGCGATCAACTGGAGAAAATAGAACATGTCATGCTGGCAGGCTTCACTCATGAACCTGTCGTATCATTATCCGAGCGGCTCCGAAAAATAGCGCCAGGCTCTCTCGGGCATTGCTTCTACGCCAGCGATGGCGCCTCGGCGATTGAGATCGCTCTAAAAATGAGTTTTCATTACTGGCTTTTGTGCGGACAGCCGCAGAAAAACCGTTTTATCAGCCTGCAAAATGATTACCATGGTGAAACGCTGGGTGCATTATCGGTTACCGATGTGGCTATCTTCAAAGAGACTTATGCGCCACTATTGCGTCAGTGCGCCCATGTTCCGACACCGGACTGGCGTTATGCGGAAACAGGCGAGTCCGCGAAAGATTATGCCATCCGTGCTGCTGCTGCACTTGAAACTTACCTGGCGGAAAATCATTCGCAAACTGCTGCACTCATTCTTGAACCGCTGGTCCAGGGTGCTACGGGCATGGGCATGTATCATCCAATTTATCTGCAACGCGCCAGAAAAATTTGCACCCAGTATCAAGTACATCTGATCGCTGATGAAATTGCCGTTGGCTTTGGCCGGACTGGAACTATGTTTGCTTGTAATCAGGCAGACATCACTCCGGATTTCTTATGCCTATCCAAAGGCTTAAGTGGTGGATACTTGCCACTCTCGGTTGTGATGACTGATGATAAAGTTTTTCAAGCTTTCTATCATGACAAAACAGCCCATGCTTTCTTGCATTCTCATTCACATACCGGTAATGCATTGGCTTGCCGTGCAGCATTGGCCACGCTGGATATTTTTGAACAGAATCAAGTAATCGAGACAAACAAAATCAAGGCAACCTATCTGAACAAAATTGCAGTCTCATTGTTGACTCATCCCAAAGTAAAAAATTTCCGCAACTGCGGGATGATCTGGGCTTTTGAGGTAATAACCGATGATCCTGATTTTGCAGCAAAGTGTTTTCAGGCTGGTCTGAAGCAACAATTACTACTGCGTCCATTAGGAAAAACTATCTATTTCATGCCGCCTTATGTCATTAATGAGCAAGAAATGAATTTATTGATCGATGGCACATTGCATGTGCTGGATGCACTGTGAGACTGATGGATATTTAATAGCATGCAACTTACTTTCCTCGGCGCGGCTGGTGAAGTTACCGGATCATGTTATTTCATTGAAACCGGAACAGTGCGGTTTTTGGTTGATTGCGGCATGTTTCAGGGAGGACGCGAGGCAGACAAAAAGAATCACACCCCTTTCAGATTCGATCCCAAAACGATCGATTTTGTATTACTGACTCATGCGCATATCGATCACTCCGGATTATTGCCACGGCTGAGCGCATGGGGCTTCAGAGGTCCGGTTTATTGCACGGCGGCAACCGCAGATTTACTCCAGGTCATGCTCAAAGACAGTGCCCATATTCAGGAAAAAGAAATTGAGTGGCGCAATAAATCGCGCCGTCACAACCGATCAACCCAGGAGTTTGCGCCGCTATATACTGTCACCCAGGCAGAAACACTCCTGAAGCAATTAAGCCGCATAGATTACGATACAGAAATTACGCCCCACACTTCCATCCGCTGCTGTTTCCGTGATGCTGGGCATATTCTGGGTTCATCTATCATTGAACTATGGATCCAACAGCATTCCAGTTACAAAAAAATTGTCTTCTCAGGTGATCTAGGGCAGCCTGGTCATCCGATTGTGCGTGATCCTACATTCATCCAGCAAGCGGATATCCTGCTGATCGAATCAACCTATGGTAACCGTTTGCATCGCAACATGTCCGATACCATAGATGAGCTGGTTCAGGCGATCAACAATACGCTGATCCATAAACGTGGCAATGTAATCATCCCGGCTTTTACTGTTGGACGTACGCAGGATTTGTTATTCCTGCTGATCGATCTCTATCGTCAAGGTAAGCTGGGAGACATGGATATTTATGTTGATTCGCCGATGGCCCGGGCAGCAACAGAAATCACGCTAAAGCATATCGCATTACTGGACAAAGAATCCGCGGATGCACTCCAATGGATGGATGACAATGTAAAGAAACCGCAAATTCACTTCGTACAAGACATTGAAGAATCGATGCAACTCAATCATATAAAATATGGCGCTATCATTCTTTCAGCCAGTGGTATGTGCGATGCCGGACGCATCAAACATCACCTCAAATACAATCTCGATCGATCCGAATGCAGCATATTGATTACCGGATTTCAGGCGGAAAGAACCCTGGGAAGACGATTAGTGGACGGTGCCAAACAAGTCAAAATCTACGGTCAGGATGTTCGTGTAAGAGCTACTATTTATACCATTGGCGGACTTTCAGCACATGCCGATCAAGCCGATTTACTCAATTGGCTGGGTCACTTCCGGAAAATGCCTGAGAAAATTTTTGTGGTGCATGGTGAGCCCAGCAATGCTGCTGCTTTAGCTACTGCCATCCAGCAAAAACTCAATTGGAGTGCATGCATTCCGGAATATCTATCGGTTGTCACTCTTTAAAGCGCAATGACAGGAATGAGATCTACCGGTAGATGTAGTTCCTGCCACTTTCGGCTGTGATGACGAATAATAAAGTTTTTCAAGCTTTCTATCATGACAAAACAGCTCATATTCTTTTGCATTCTTACTCACATATCGTAAATACATTGGCATATTGATGGAATTGTGGAGTCATGTATTAGTCTAACTTTTCTGTCTCACGATACACCTCGAATACTCAAAGGAATTCCTGTAAGAAATATGAAATTGACATATCTAGCAGTCGCGCTGCTGATGATACTCATAGCAAACAGTTCTGCTTGGACACGAGGCGGTGGACATGGAGGCGGACACTTTGGAGGTCATGGGCATAATCATTTAAGTATTGGTCTAGGCTACTACGGCTCTGGATTTTATGGTGGATATGGTTTCGGCAACCCTTTTTATTATCCGCCTCCTTATGTTTATCCACAAACCGTGATAATACCCACTTCTCCCCCGGTTTATACACAGCAACCACAGGTTCAACCGGCTCAGCCACAAAACAATTATTGGTACTATTGCCAAAATCCTGAAGGTTACTACCCATACGTAAAAAATTGTCCGACTGGTTGGCTGCAAGTAGCGCCGCAACCTTCCGGACAATAATGAATAAAAGGAAAATATGTTAATAACTAGAAGATTACTCATTTTATTGAGTACTTGCATATTGATCGCATGTGTGAATCTACCTACAGGCCCGAGTGTGATGGCATTACCCGGCTCCGGTAAAAACTTTGATCAGTTTCGTCAAGATGACAATGAATGCAGAGAATACGCTTATCAGCAGATTGAAGGCAACACGCCTCGGCAATCCTCCCGAACCAGCGGTGTAGAAGGCGCGGTTATTGGCGCCGGGATGGGCGCTGCTGCAGGCGCAGCCATAGGGGGTGGCGAGGGTGCTGCCATAGGTGCGGGTATCGGTCTTTTAACGGGTGCACTGTTTGGAACAAGCAATGCCACATCTTCAGCGAATATCAGTCAACAAAGATATGACAACAACTATATTCCTTGCATGTATGCGAAAGGCCATCATGTTCCTGTTTCGGGGAATATCACGAGAGATTCGCCTGCTACTTACAATGGCAGCAATCGAAAAATTTCAATGCCACCAGTGAACGCTGCTCCGCCACCACCCCCACCAGGCAATCCACCGCCACCGCCTCCTCGATAACCTTATTAGCGATTTGTTATGTTTTTAAAGAAGATGCTAGTGTCTTATGATTTCGCAGGATATAAAACACGATTTCATATTCGCACCAAAATATTTCAAAATGTCAAAACTTATATTGATCAAACACCAAGGAATGGATAATGAAAGCTATTATTGTGAGCATCATAGGCTTGATAATAAATCTAGCGGTACCTGCGATGGCGAATAGCGCGACCTCAAATCTCGTGAAATCAGATAAAGGTATCCGTTCGGATACAGATTATATTGTATTGGGGATGGGATGTTTTTGGGGCGCCGAAAAACGCATGGGAGAAATTCCGGGGGTTATCGACGTGGAAAGTGGTTATGCGGGTGGCGATCTTTCTGGCGTTGGTTACCAGCAGATCCTGAATCATGAAAAAGCGCTTCGTGCCGGCAAAGCGGTAGGACGGAATCACGCCGAAGTAATCAAAGTTACTTTTGATTCGGAGAAGGTGACTTTAGAAACTGTTTTAGCAAAATTCTGGGAAAATCATAATCCAACCCAAGGCGACCGACAAGGTAACGATATCGGCAGCAATTATCGCAGCGCTGTCTATTATCATGATACAACGCAAAAAACCGCTGCTTTGGCAACCCAGGAAGTTTATCAGCAAGCGTTGAATACCGCCGGGTACGGTCAAATCACGACTGAAATCCTGCCATTAAAAAATTATATTACGGCCGAAGAATATCACCAAAATTACCTGAAGAAGAATCCTGACGGGTACTGTGGTCTCGGGGGTACAGGTGTAAAGTATCCCGCAGATAACCCGAGAGTTACACAACTTAATACGCGTACTGATACCACCACCGATTTACTGAAGCCTTTGAATGGCAAAGATTTAAACTTTGCGCAACAATTGGTTATTTTCGAAGCTGAGAATTGTGAATTCTGTAAGCAGTTCGATAAAGATATTCTCAATCAGTGGCAGGCAGAAGTACCCGTCATTGCAACCATGAATGCTAATTCCCCTACCGGCTGGGTGTTAGAGAAACCTCTGTTTGCGGCCCCCACCATCGTATTATTCAGGAATGGAAAAGAAGTCACTCGCTACACCGGATACAATGGAGAAAAAACGAATTTCTGGAAATGGTTGGGTTTTCAGTTGCTGTCACCGGAACAGCAAAAAATTGCTTTCCAACAAGGCACCGAACCGCCATTTACCGCCCCTAACCTAGATGAAAAACGTCCTGGAAAATTTGTCGATCCCGTTACTGGCACAACCCTTTTTCTTAGCAAGACAAAATTCGATAGTAAAACCGGTTGGCCCAGTTTTTTCGATCCTATCGAAGGATCGGTGACGCTGCATGAAGATAATTCCCATGGTATGAAACGGATAGAAGTCCGCAGTGCGAGCTCGGGTATCCATCTTGGTCACGTCTTTAACGATGGTCCACCGCCGAGTTACAAACGTTATTGCATCAATGGCAATGTCTTAAAGTTCGTTCCGGATTGAATAAAAAATAAAAAAGCCCGTGTTTAAACGGGCTTGTGTACGATCTTGGATTGCTGTGTAATCTGATTTGGTAGGCGCGATTGGATTCGAACCAACGACCCCCACCATGTCAAGGTGGTGCTCTAACCAACTGAGCTACGCGCCTGGGAAGAGCGGATTCTAACCGAAACAGTCAATCGGTACAATTCATATCTGAGCCGGGAATTAAAATAGTAATTGCTTTGACCTCCCGGCTTCAATCGAGATTCATTGCAAACACGCCGTATCCTTTCTCAAACTACGGCGTGCGTAGTAAGCAAAAACTACCGCGCTACGTTGCCCGCGAAGAATCCAGTCGTGCGCTTCCCGCCCCAGATCAGGATCAATGGGTTGAATCTTACCGGCAGCAGCTGCCAATAAATGCATGCGTGCAGCCCGTTCAAACGCAATGGATAAAATGCAAGCTTCTTCGATACTCGAACAAGCCACCAATAAACCATGATGCGCCAACAATAAAGCGTGTTTGCTACCAATGGTCTTGGAAATCAATTCACCTTCTTCATTACCTACCGGGATACCCGGCCACTTAGGCAGAAAAGCCACATCGTCATAGAGCACGCAATTATCCATGTGTGAGATTTCCAGCGGCACTTCCAGCATACTGAGTGCCGCGGTATGCACCGCATGCGTATGAATAATGCATTGCACATCGGGTCTGGCACGATACAGCCAGGAATGGAAGCGATTGGCCGGATTCGCCATACCGTCGCCTTGCAAAACTTCGAGGTCTTCATTAACCAATAATAAATTATTCGCGCAAATTTCATCAAAACCCAGACCCAATCTTTGCGTCAAATAAGTACCCGGCTTCTCGCCACGCGCCGTGATTTGTCCGGCCAATCCCGAATCGTGCCCGTTATCAAACAAAATACGACAGGCCAGCGCCAGTTTCTGCGCCTGAGTGTATTGTGTACCTCGCAGATGCGTATCCATTTGTACAAAGGATTGTTGAATCAACTGGTCCTTATCCAAATTAAAAGTTTTATTGCCCATGTGTTCTCTCACTTGATGTTATTTATTAAAGAAAATGGCGTGATATTTGCTCTCGTCAGATTAAAACTCATCCTGACTGGAAATAAGCCGCTCAATCTCGCGCCGGTCACGTTTGGTAGGCCGGCCTTTGGTAAAAAACGGTTGCGGCTGCGCTTTCATTCTCGCGGCGAGCATTTCCCGTTGCTGACGGCTTTCATCCGTTTCACTGTAAAGCTGTTGAGCCTGCGTTGCAGAGCCCCTTTGATTGGATAATGCCAGCACTTTAATTACATACTGAGCATTACCGATACGGATCGTCAGCGTATCCCCTACCGCGACAACCTTAGCAGGCTTCACGCGTTGCTCATTCAGGATAACCCGTCCACGCTCAATCGCATCAGCTGCCAATGAGCGCGTTTTAAAAAAACGTGCTGCGAACAGCCACTTGTCAATACGATATTTTTCTACGTTGTCATTGAATTGCATATCAAAATGTGTCCACTAACGTGGTTTCTACATGAATTCGGTTCTGGAGTGTTTTGTGCACAGGACATTTATTTGCGATTTCCAGTAACCGGGCACGTTGCTTTTCATCCAGATTGCCTGTCAATTGGATGCGACGAGTGATCTTGTCAATGAGTGGAGACGATCCTTCACAATTGGCGCAATCATCTGCATGAACTCGGCCATGATGCAATTCGACCTGGATGTCCTGCAAATCAATCTGCTTATGATTGGCATACATACGCAACGTCATCGAAGTACAGCTGCCCAATGCGGCGAGTAATAATTCATAAGGATTTAACCCGAGATCTGCACCACCCAGTGCGACCGGTTCGTCGCTAATCAGGCGATGATGCGGCGTTAAGATTTCTCGCGTAAATTTTTTATCCCGTTCGCGCACAATCACGCTGCCCGGCTCGACCAGCGGGATTTCTGTATCTGCATTTTTAGCCGGGGATTGATCCGTTTTCAAATAACGGCTGACCCAGGCCGATAAAACCTCCGCCACATATTGCGAATCTTCAGGATTGGATAACAGATGATCGGCGTGATCCAACGACACAAAGCTCTTGGGATGTTTGGCAGCAGTATAAACTCGTGCAGCTTCTTCGATTGGAACCACATGATCCAATGGCGCATGAAATATCAGCAATGCCTTGTTTAAGGCCTGAATATGCGCGACGGAATTGTATTGCTCCAGGTCATCAATAAATTGATGCCGGATTCTGAAACTTCTACCACCCAATTCAACCTGCACAGACTGCTTATCCTTCAATTCCTGATAAGAATCCGCGAACAAGTGTTTAACATGCGCCGCTGTTGCCGGCGCACCGATGGTAACCACCGCCTTTACCGACGGCAAATCCTGAGCTACCGCCAACACTGCGGCACCTCCCAAACTATGACCTATTAACAGGGTAGGCGCGGCATGATGTTGTTCAAGATAATTGGCGGCTACCAATAAATCCTGCAAATTTGACGAAAAATTGGTGCTGGAGAAATCACCTTCACTATCCCCTAGCCCGGTAAAATCAAACCGTAACACGGCAATTCCCAGATCGGCTAATGCGCGTGTAATCCGTGTAGCCGCCAGGTTATTTTTAGAACAGGTAAAACAATGCGCAAATAATGCATAGGATTTAACAGCGCCTGCCGGCATTTCCAGTGAACCCGATAAAGATTCACCTTGTGGATTTTTAAATACGGCGTCAACTCTTGGCATCGTCTCCTGGCTCCTTCACAGCGAATCCTATCAAACCTGTCGCACCATAAGGCTATTTGAGAATAGTACCAAAAAACGATGGTAGAAACCGGTTATTTGTTGAGCGATAAGAAAGCTTAAAGAGTCCGCTCTGAATAACCCATAACGATGTGATTTTATGTAATGAATAGATAAATTTGAGCGGTTAAATTCACCAGTTCTTGGTAAAATTGCAGCAATTTCCTGCAAATTTAGCGAGAGTTACATG
>WBZX01000897.1_pt1 | contig 24625 bp, 19 predicted proteins | sample 5204211 | NCBI WGS metagenome assembly WBZX01 (sample SAMN12344362, study PRJNA552823) | activated sludge metagenome | biome: Activated sludge suspended growth; feature: Nitrification reactor; material: Wastewater; isolation source: activated sludge from nitrification reactor of wastewater... | reverse complement strand
TTTCGTCGGGCTGATGCGCCTGACCGGACTGCTCTAGCCTGGAAAGGCGCAATGAAAATCCTGTTGAGGGCTGCATGAGCGAACCTGACAAAAGCCGGGTCGTTGAGTTTGCCATTGGTGGCATGACATGCGCCGCCTGTTCGGCCCGCCTTGAAAAGGTACTGAACCGGCAGGCGGGCATGCAGGCCAACGTCAATCTTGCCGCTGAACGGGCGCGGGTTCGCCTGTCGGCGGAGGCGGATGAGGCCGCTGTGGTTGCAGCTGTTGCCAAGGCCGGATTCACCGCCACCGTCGTCGATGGTCAGACACGTGGGCGTGAAAAGCTGGAGAAGCAGCGCGTCTATCAACGTGAAATCCGCCGTTTCTGGATCGCCGTGGCGCTGACCCTGCCGCTGGTTGGCCAGATGATCTTCATGTTCGGTGAACACGGTCATCAAAACGAGTTGCCGCGCTGGTGGCAACTGGCGCTGGCGACGCCGGTACAGTTCTGGATCGGCTGGCGCTTTTATGATGGCGCCTATAAATCGCTGCAGGGTGGCGGTGCCAACATGGATGTGCTGGTTGCGCTGGGTACTACCATGGCGTGGGGGTTTTCGGCCGTGGTCACCGTGTTCGGGCTGGATCAGCACGTTTATTTCGAGGGTGGCGCAGCGGTGATTACGCTCGTCCTGCTCGGCAAGTTGCTGGAGGCAAGGGCCAAGGCACGCACCTCCGAGGCGATCGAGTCGCTGATCCGTTTGCAGCCAAAGACAGCGCGCGTGGCGCGCGACGGTGAATGGATCGACATGCCGGTCGAGGCCTTGATGCCGGGAGATGTCTTTCTGGTTCGTCCGGGGGAAAACGTACCGGTGGACGGCGAGCTGATTGAAGGCGAATCGAGCGTCGACGAGGCTATGTTGACGGGTGAGAGCATGCCCGTGGGCAAGCATGTTGGCGACAAGGTGTTTGCTGCGACGGCCAACGGGCAGGGAGTGATGCGTTGCCGGGCGACCGGCGTCGGCGAACATACCTTGCTGGCCGGCATTATTCGGATGGTGGGCGAGGCGCAGGGCTCCAAGGCGCCCGTGCAACGACTGGCCGACCGGATTTCGGCGATTTTCGTGCCGACGGTTTGCGCCCTTGCGCTGCTGACATTGGCCGGCTGGTGGTGGTATTCGGGCCAGTTTGCCGTGGCGCTGGTGAATGCGGTTGCCGTGCTGGTCATTGCCTGCCCATGTGCGCTTGGGTTGGCCACGCCGACGGCGATCATGGTCGGTACCGGCCAGGGGGCCAGGGCCGGCATTCTAGTCAAGAACGCCGAAGCGCTTGAGCGGGCAGAAAAAATTACGGTACTGGCGCTGGATAAAACCGGGACCCTGACCTGTGGTACGCCGCAGGTCACGGATGTGGTGGCCCTTGCGGTCACACGCGAAGAGGCACTCGGGCTGGCTGGCGCGCTTGAGCAGAATTCGGCGCACCCGCTGGCGCAGGCCATCGTTTCAGCGGCTTCCGCGACCATGCTGGGGTCGGCGGTAGCAACGACGGACGCAACGGTGACTCCCGCGGTCAACCGGGAAAACGTGGCAAATTTCCAATCTTTTGCCGGCCATGGTGTCGAGGGCGAAATCGCCGGGCGAATGTTGCGCCTGGGGTCGCCAAGCTGGTTGGAGCTGGATGCCGATCCGGTGGTCGTCGCGATGCAGCAGACCGGAAAGACCGTCGTGGTGCTGGCCGAGAACGGGCTGCCTCTGGCCCTGTTTGCCATCGCCGATGCTCTGCGGCCGACGTCACGGGAGGCGGTCAGGCGCTTGCGAGCGCGTGGTATTCGTGTCGTGATGCTGACAGGTGACAATGTGGCAACTGCAGCGGCGATTGCCGCCGAGGCAGGGATTGACGAATATCGGGCCGGCATTCTGCCCGGCGACAAGGCTTCTGCAATCAACGAGTTGAAGGCTGACGGCGGGCTGGTGGCGATGGTCGGCGATGGTATCAATGATGCGCCAGCCTTGGCCGCAGCAGATGTCAGTTTTGCCATCGGGGCGGGATCCGATGCCGCGGTTGAAGCTGCCGATTTAACATTGATTCGTAGCGACCTGTGTGGTGTGGTCGATGCAATCGACCTATCGGCGGCCACTCTGGGGAAAATCCGCCAAAATCTTTTCTTTGCTTTCGTCTACAATGTATTGGGACTTCCGCTTGCAGCCTTGGGGTGGCTTAACCCGGTGGTGGCGGGCGCAGCGATGGCCATGAGTTCGGTGTCGGTGGTTTCGAACTCCCTGCTGCTGAAGCGCTGGCGAGCAGGGAAATGACCAGGAACGGGCGACAAGGGGTTTGAATGACCTTACGGGTCGGGGAAAAGACACTTGAACAGGAACGTACCGACGATGATGTCGGTAGTGCGGGGGGCACCGGTTGCCAGGCCGCGTCGACGGAACAGGAGGCCATGTTCCGGACCACCATGGAGGCTGCTCAGGTTGGCATCTTTGTCCTGCAGGATCAGCGTTTCAAATACGTCAATCCCTATCTGACCAAGTTGCTGGGGTATGCCGAGGAAGAAATGCTCGAGCACATGGGGCCGCTGGATGTCATCGTCGCGGACCAGCACGCCTATGTGGTCGAGCAAATGCGACTGCGTGCCGCAGGGGTGGCCGGCCACCGTTATGAATTGCAGATCGTTCGCAAGGACGGCTCGACATTCCCTGCCATGGTGGTGGGTTCTCCCTCGGTGTTCGGCGGGCGCGTGGCGTCAGTCGGGACCTTGACCGATATTTCGATGCAGAAGGCAGCGGAGCTGCGCATCCGTGAATTGGCCGATTACGATGTGTTGACCGGATTGCCGAATCGGCGCCTGTTGCGCGAACGTTTTGTGCAGATGCTGGCGGCTGCCGAGCGCGAGAAGACTGAAATCGCCGTCATTTTTCTCGACCTGGATCATTTCAAGCGCGTCAACGATTCGCTGGGTCACAGTGTCGGCGACGAGTTGTTGTGCGAGGTGGCGCGGCGACTGGATAGCGTCGTGCGGCGCATTGATACCCTGGCGCGGCTGGGCGGTGATGAATTCATTTTTGCCATGCCCGGTTTTCATACGGCTGCGGCGGCCGAAGTGGCTCATCGGCTGATTGAGGTCTTCGGGCGCCCCTTCGAAATCGCGGGCCATGAACTCTCGATCACGCCATCGCTGGGCATCAGCATTTATCCGCACGATGGCCTGGATCTGGAAATGCTGCTCAAGAATGCCGATACCGCGATGTATCGAGCCAAGGAGATGGGACGGAATAACTTCCAGTTCTATGCCAGCGAAATGAATACCTCGACGCTCGATCGATTGCTGATGGAAAGCAACCTGCGTCGTGCGCTGGTCCAGCGGGAATTCATTCTCCATTATCAGCCGCTGGTCTGCCTGGAAAACGGTTTGATCGTTGGTGTCGAGGCACTCATCCGCTGGCAACATCCGGAACTGGGCTTGATCATGCCGGATCGCTTCATTCATGTGGCGGAAGAAACCGGGCTGATCAACCCGATTGGCGACTGGGTGTTGTGCGAAGCCTGTCGGCAGGCGCAGGCCTGGAGCGAGTCAGGCTTGCCCTCTGTAGTGATGGCGGTCAATGTGGCCCCGGTCCAGTTTCGCCAGTCTGGATTCGTCGAGGTCGTGGCCGGAGCGCTGGCGGCCTCGGGGCTGGATGCCAGCCGCCTGGAGCTTGAATTGACCGAGCGCACGGTGATGCACGATGCGGATATCAATCTCGGCACCTTGTCCGCCCTGCATCGCATGGGCGTTGAACTGTCGCTCGACGATTTCGGTACGGGCTATTCGTCGTTGGCGTACCTGAAGCGCTTTCCGGTTGGTAAATTGAAGATTGACCGTTCATTTGTCCATGACTTGGAAACCGATCCGGACGACTGGGCGATTGCCTCGACCATCGTCAGCATGGGGCGCAGCTTGCGCTTGACCGTGCTGGCCGAAGGTGTGGAAACGAGTGAACAATTGGCACAACTGCGTAAAATGGGCTGTGACATGGCGCAGGGCTACCATTTCAGCCGACCGCTGCTGGCGGCAGGGGTCTCCGATATGCTTCGTCTTCAACCATTTGCGAACAGGTAAAACATGGACAACACCATCATCAAGGTTGGCGGCATGAGCTGCCAGGGATGCGTCAAGAACATTACCGGTGTGCTGAACGGCATGGCCGGTGTCAGTACTGCCGAGGTCTCGCTGGAAGCCGGCGAGGCCAGGGTTGAGTTCGATGCGCAGCAAGTGACGCGCAACGCACTGATCGCTGCCATTGAAGATGCTGGTTTTGACGCCGAATAAGCATTCAGCGAATCAGCAGCAAAGAACTATCAGTAGCAGTCAATAATAAATTATCGAGAGAACAGTCGTGTCTAAAGAAAAAATCAGATTGACCCAGCTTTCCCATGGGGGGGGCTGTGGTTGCAAAATTGCACCTGCCGTATTGCAGCAAATTCTGGCCGGTGCGCCTTCCGGGATCATCCCGCCCCAACTGCTGGTCGGCACCGAAACCAGCGACGATGCCGCGGTCTACCAGATCAACCCGCAGCAGGCGATTGTCGCGACGACCGATTTCTTTATGCCCATCGTTGACGATCCCTACGATTTTGGCCGGATCGCTGCCACCAATGCCATCTCCGATGTTTACGCCATGGGCGGTACACCGCTGTTCGCGCTGGCCATCGTCGGCATGCCGGTCAATACGCTGCCGCTTGAAACCATCGGCAAGATTCTGCAAGGCGGCGAGGCGGTTTGCCGTGCTGCCTGCATCCCCATTGCCGGCGGCCATACCATCGACTCGGTCGAGCCGATCTACGGACTGGTCGCCATTGGTATCGTCAATCCGGCCCATCTCAAGCGCAATTCAGGTGCCAAGCCCGGTGACAAGCTCATCCTCGGCAAGCAGCTTGGTGTCGGGGTGTACAGTGCTGCGCTCAAGAAGGATCAACTCCATGCCAGTGACTATGAGGCGATGGTCGAGACCACGACACAATTGAATACCCCGGGGCCGATGCTGGCGTGCCTGGATGGGGTGCATGCGGTGACAGACGTGACCGGGTTCGGTCTGGCGGGACATTTGCTGGAGGTCTGCAAGGGCAGCCATGTGCGGGCGACGGTGAATTATGCCGACCTGCCGCTGCTCACCCGTGCTCGCGAGTTTGTCGAAGCGGGCTACATGACGGGCGCCTCGGCGCGCAACTGGAGCAGCTATGGCGCCAGCGTGAATCTGGCGGCCGGCCTCGATGAATTGGCAAAGACACTGATCACCGATCCGCAGACCTCGGGTGGCCTGCTCGTGTCCTGCACGCCGGATGCGGTGACGGAAGTGTTGTCACTTTTCCTGCAACAGGGGTTTGACCACGTTTCAGTGATTGGCGACATCGTGGATGGCGCGCCAGGGATTGACGTAATTTAGCCGGTAGGCAAGCGACCCGGCCGTCAGCCGATCAGCGGGCCCGGCTGACCTGGGCCGCTCTGCCTTGGCATTGCTGGGCCTCGGCCAGGCAGGCACGGGCGCACGAGGCGCAGCGTCCGCAATCACTGGAAACACCCAGGTCGCGACGCAAATCCTTCAGCGTGCGGGCGCCACCTTGGGCGGCCTCGCGAATCTGGCGTTCGGTCACAGCTTGGCAAACGCAAACGTACATGACATGACTCCGATGCAATCGCATCAAATGAGAATGGTTCTTATTTTATACAAATGAGAATGGTTGTCAACAATGGGTGTGATCGGTCGTGCGCTGGTCCGTGATTCCCGTGATGGCTACGGTCAACCGGAAATTATGGCCAAAACCGAAATATTTCTTACGCCGGGGTCTTTGGCGTTTTACTCGTAAAAAATCAGCCGCCGGGCGCTAGAATTCGCGCTGCCGGTTTTTGCGGCAACCAACAGAATTAAGGAGAATTGCATGTCTGGACACGGATTTCACGTTCATGGCCCACACGATCACGAGGTTGAGCACGTAGCTCAGCACGGTGGTGACAGTTTTACCTCGCGCTTGGCGGTATTGACGGCCATTTTGTCCACCGTTGGTGCCATTTTTGGCTATATGGGCGGCCACTCGCAGAATGCGGCGCTGCTCTACAAGAATGAAGCAGCCATCCAGAAAACCTCCGCTTCCAATCAATGGAATTACTACCAGGCCAAGAGTAACAAGCAGAATCTGGCCGAATTGTCGGTGGTACTGACCAGCGGCGAGGCGCAGGAGAAATTCAAGGAAGCCATCGAGCGCTACAAAAAAGAAAAGGATGATATCAAGGCCGAAGCTGAGAAACTGGAAGCAGAGGCCAAGGCGGCCGATCGCCACAGCGAGGCAGAAATGCATGTGCACGAGCGCTGGGCCCTGGCCACGACCTTGCTGCAGATCGCCATTGCCTTGTCAGCGATTACCCTGCTGACGCGCAAACGCTGGATGCTGGTGGGTGTTTTTGGTGCCACCGGACTGGGTGTGGTGGCAGGCGTGATGGGCTACCTGCACCTTTGATGCGCCTTCGTATCCTGGTCGGGCTGCTTTGTTGGGTCCTGGCCGCCGCGGCCATCGCCGGGGATCGCTGTCGTGTTGCCTTCGACATGGGTTCTTCCGGCATTCGGGCCGGGGCCTCGAACAGCAGCGTGATGGCCAGTGCCAATATTGATTATCTTGGTCCGCAGTGGGCCGGGCGCGGTCTCGAAGAAACGCTGGCGCCGACCATCGCCGCGCTGCATGATCTGCCGGAAAAAGCTGGCTTTGACGCGAACTGTGAACAGCTTGGCGGTGGCTTCTCGGCGTGGAGAATGGCATTGCTGGCCAACGGCCATGTGTTGGCAGCATTGCTTGAGCGACTTCATGCGGCGACAGGCGTTTCAGTGCTGGTCATTCCGCAGTCGCAAGAGGGGGCTTACGGCTATCTCGGTGCACGCCAAGCGCTGGGCGACGGACTGGAAACCAGCCATGTCCTCGATATTGGTGGCGGTAGCCTGCAGATTGCCGGCGGGACAAGCTCGTTCGGCGATCTGCTCGGGCAGAAAGTCTGGCAGCGCTACCTCTGTCAGGAAATCCGCAATTCCGAATCGGCGCCATGCCGTCTGCAGCCGATGACCGGCGACGAACTGGGCACGGCCCGAGCCCTGCTGGCCAACAAATTGAAGGATGTGGGCAGCACCTTGCCGGAGCCGATCAGCATGACCGCCATCAGCCGTCCGGTCAGTCGTGGCGTGCTGCCGGCAGTGCTCAAGCTGAATGGCGAACATGCGGGCCGCATGCGTTTCCAGCGACGTGAACTGAGCGCGGCAATCGAACAGGTTTCACGGCTGACGCTGGAGGAAACGGCCTTGCAACTGGGCGGTTCATCCGGTCATCTTGCCTGGCTGCTGTCCGACATGCTGTTGGTCGAAGGGCTGCTTGAGGCGACTCGCGGCGACACGCTGGCGGTGGCGGAAATCGACCTGACGAATATCCCTGGCCTCCTCACCGATGAGCGTGCATTCGCCTGGCAGCGCCACTACGGCTGCTATCTTGATCGCTTGCGCGGCATGGGCCTCGATGCCTATGCCAGTGATCCGGACAGTTGCCCCTGAGCGCCACGAAATGCCGGCCCGTTAGGCCGGTATTTGTCGAGAGTGCCCATCAGCCGGCGATTCAGCTCAAGCCGCGAAGTTCGCGCAGGGCGACAGAAAGCATTGGCATGTCCGGGGTTGACGCGGCGCGAATTTCACCAAACAGCTGGCGGCATCGATCCAGCTGGAACCCTCGTTTTGCCTGCCAGGCGGCAACCAGTGCGGCGACATCGGTTTCGTCCGGGTTTTCGCGCAGGGCGTCGGCGCACAGCATGTAAGCCTGGGTGGACAGATCGTCCTGTAGTGCGGTCCGGGCCAGTCCTTGCCAGTGAGTATCGCCCGGCAATACTGAAATCTGGTGTCGCATCCAGCGAAGGTCGAGGAGACCGCCGAGGGTCAGATAGACGCGGGCAACCAATTCCACCGGACGATTCAGTGCGCCAGCGACTTCGACAATGTCCAGCGCCGAGTACAGTTCGTCGAGACAGGCGATACGCTGGACCAATGCTTCCGGTACCCCTTGCTGCAGATATTCGGCCGTGACGCTGTCGAGTTCCCTGCGATATTCGGGGGTGACCATGGTGTAAAGATTGCCGGACAGTTGCTCGACGCCGCCGGAAAAGTGGCCCAGTGTTTTCGCCAGATCCTGCAGGTGACTACGGTGGCGGAGGAACCACAAAGTGCCTCGCTGGACGAGATGCAGGCATTCCAGAATCATTTTTATCTGGGTCGCATTGGCAATCTTGTTGTCGAGTCCTTCGATCGTTTGCCAGAGCTGAACCAAGCCAAATATTTCGCGTGCGGCAAGGTAGGCGCGGACAATGTCAGGCAGGGTGGCGCCAGTTTCCTCGTGCAGACGGAAGGTGAAACTCGGCCCAACCCGGTTGACCATGCTGTTAACTACATGCGTGGCAATAATTTCGCGACGCAGCGGATGGTTCCGGATGGCGTCGATATAGCGCTCGCGCAACTGAAGCGGGAAATAGCGCTCCAGTGCCGTGCGGATATATGGATCTTCCGGCACATCGGAAGCCAGCATGGCTTCGAATAGCTCCATCTTGTTGTACGCCAGGAGAACGGCCAGCTCAGGCGCGGTCAGACCGTGTCCGGCAGCCTTTCGTTCGACAATCTCTTCGTCGAACGGGAGGTATTCGATCTTGCGATTAAGCCGGCCGGCGTTCGACAGATAGCGGATATAGCGTGACTGCGCATCGAGCAACTCGGTCCCGCGCGCACAGGTGACCGACAGCACCTGCGTCTGGAAATAATTGTCACGAAGCACCAGATGGGCAACGTCGTCGGTCATTTCAGTAAGTAGCTTGTTGCGTTGCTTTTCGGTTAATTCACCGTCTTCCATCGCGAAATTGAGCAGAATCTTGATATTGACTTCATGATCCGAGCAATCGACGCCAGCCGAGTTATCGATGGCATCGGTGCAGATGCGGCCACCCTGTCGCGCAAATTCGATGCGTCCCAGCTGGGTCAGGCCAAGATTGCCTCCTTCACAGACCACCTTGCAGCGCAACTCGCAACCGTCGACCCGGACCGCGTCATTGGCCCGGTCGCCGACAGCAGCATGCGCCTCCTTGCTGGATTTCACATAGGTCCCGATGCCGCCGTTATAAAGCAGATCGACCGGGGCCAGCAGCAGGTTGCGGATCAGTTCCTGCGGGGTCAGCGTTTCAGCCTCGATGCCGAGACTGGCCCGGGCCTGGGGGGACAGGGTGATCGATTTGGCGCTGCGTGGGTAAACGCCGCCGCCCGTCGAAATCAGTCCCTCCTGATAATCGGCCCACGACGAGCGGGGCAAGTTGAACAGGCGTTCGCGCTCAACAAAGCTCTGCTCGCAATCCGGATTGGGGTCTATGAAGATATGGCGATGGTCGACGGCTGCCAGCAGCTTGATGTGGCGGGATAACAGCATCCCGTTGCCGAAGACATCCCCCGACATGTCGCCGATGCCGACCACCGTAAAATCGTTCTCCTGCGTGTTGACGCCCAGTTCGCGGAAATGCCGCTTGACCGACTCCCACGCGCCACGTGCCGTGATGCCCATCTTCTTGTGGTCGTAGCCGACCGAGCCACCCGAGGCAAAGGCATCGCCGAGCCAGAAGCCGTACTCCTTGGAGACGCCGTTGGCGTAATCGGAAAAACTGGCCGTGCCCTTGTCGGCGGCAACCACCAGATACGGGTCATCGTCGTCATGGCGAACGAGATTCGGTGGCGGTACGATCTGGCCGCCTACCAGGTTGTCCGTGAGGTCGAGCAATCCGCGCAGGAAGGTGTGATAACAGGCGATGCCTTCTTTCAGCATGGCATCGCGGTCGCCGCCTGGTGGCGGGTTCTTGACCACGAAGCCACCCTTGGAGCCGACCGGGACAATCACCGCGTTCTTGACCATCTGGGCCTTCATCAGCCCGAGTACCTCGGTGCGGAAATCTTCCATGCGGTCCGACCACCGCAAGCCGCCTCGCGCGACTTTGCCGCCGCGCAAATGGATGCCTTCCACCAGCGGTGAATAAACAAAGATTTCCCACATCGGCTTCGGTTCGGGCAGCCCCGGTATGCCCTTCGAATTGATCTTGAATGAATGGTAGGGCTTCGGGGCATTGTCCTTGCGCTGGAAATAATTGCTGCGTACGGTAGCAAGGATGGCAGCCAGGAATTGACGCAGGATGCGGTCATCATCGAGGTTGGCCACGTCGTCCAGTGCCTGCAGGATTTGCGCTTCAAGCGCACTGGCCTGCACCGCATTGTCGAGATTGCTTTGCGGGTCGAAGCGAGCGAGGAAGAGTTCGAGCAACTGGCGGGCAATGCCGGGATGGGCGGCCAGCGTTTGTTCAATATAGGGCTGGCTGAAGGTAAAACCGGCCTGCCGCAAATATTTGGCATAGGCACGCAGGACGGCGACTTCGCGCCAGTCGAGCTGGGCGGCCAGCACCAGCCGGTTGAAGTCGTCGCTCTCGGCCGCACCGCTCAGCACATGACGGAACGTGTCCTGGAAAATGCCGCGGACGCGCTCAATATCCAGTTCTTCGGCACCCTTGAAGATCAGGCCAAAGTCATGCAGCCATACCGTTGGCCGGTCAGATCGCTGGATTTCATACGGACGCTCTTCAATGACCCGGACGCCCATGTGTTCGAGCATGGGCAGCGATGCCGAGAGGGGGACGGGTGCCGTGTCACGCAGCACCTTGAACCGGAGGCTGCCGGCCGGTGCTTCGAGCGGCACATAGAGGCTCATCGCCAGGCCGCCGGCGTCGCTCAAGGATTCCATCAGTTCGATGTCGCCCACGGCGGCGCGTGCTTCGTAATCTTCGCGATAGCCGGCCGGGAAGGCGTTGAGGTAGCGGGCATGGAGCAGATTGCCGCGCTCCTCGCCGCAACGCTCAGTCAGCGATTCGAACAGCTCGTCTTCCCAGCGACGGGCGGCCTGAACCAGGCGTCGCTCGATGCTGGGGACATCATAGTCGGGCACGTTCCCGGGTTTGGTATGGACCAGGATCAGGATACGGGCCAGCGCGGATTCGGATACCTGAACATTGAACTCGCTCGATGTGCCCTGAAAGGCGTCGAGCAGCACGTTCTGCATGCGCTGACGGAGTGCCGTGTCGTAATTTTCCCGGGGGGCGTAGATCAGGCAGGAATAGAAGCGACCGAAGGTGTCATGGCGGACGAACAGGCGTGTCCGTTGCCGCTCTCCCAAGCCGAGAATGCCCATGGCCACGGTATAGAGCTGGTCCGAGGTGATCTGGAACAGTTCATCGCGGGGGTATTGCTCCAGGATAATCGACAGGGCGCGGCCACCATGGCTGTGGGGTCGAAGCTCGGCACGGTCGAGCACATTCCTGACCTTCTGGCGAAGAATCGGAATGGCTTCGGGGCTGGCGCTGTACGCGGTGGCTGTAAACAGGCCGAGAAAGCGATGTTCACCGATGACTTTGCCGTCCTTGTCCATTTTCTTGACGCCAACGTAATCGAGGTAACCCGGGCGATGAACGGTCGATCGGGCATTGGCTTTGGTCAAGACCAGCAGGCGCGGTTCGATGGCCACCTTTTTGACTTCAGGGGGCAGGGCGGAAAAGGATATGGAACGCTCTTCCCCTGTCTCGCGCAGAATCCCGGCGCCCGTGCCGGGCACGATGCGCAGCACGCAGTCGCTGTCGCCGGTCTCTTCGCTGATTTCATCGACCAGGGCGTATTCCCGGTAGCCAAGCATGGTGAAATTGCCCGCCGCCAGCCACTTGAGGAAGGCGATGTCCTCTTCGACCTGGGTCACTTCGATCGGTGGTGGGGAGGCCTCCAATGAGGTGACCAGATCCGTGAGGTTTTGGCGCATGCCTGGCCAATCGGCGACGGCAGCATGGACGTCGGCCAGGATGCGGGCCAGGCCTTGCTGCAGGGCTTCCAGGTGGGCAGGGTCTGTGCGCCGGTCCACCTCGACATGAATGATGGATTCCAGGGTGCCGGCTGCCTCGTCGTGAATCTCCACGATTGCCTGCAGATTACCGTCACTGTCCCGACGCATCCGCATCAACGGGTGAATGATCAGGTGCACCGTCAGACCCTGACGGTTGACTTCCATGGTGATCGAATCAACGAGGAAGGGCATGTCCTGGCTGATGATTTCGATGATCGTGTGCGTTGATTGCCAGCCATGTTCTTCCGGTCGCGGGTTGTACACGCGGAGCCTGGAGGCGCCAGGGGTGAAGCGGCTGGCGAAATGCCAATGAGACAGCGCGGCGCCGTAGAGGTCCTGCGTTGAACGTTCGGCCAGGTCCTCGGCGGAGACTCTTTCATAGAAATTTTTTGTGAAGTTGGTCGCCAGGTCGGCCACGTCAGCCGGCAAGCGCTTCTGAATCAGTTCAAAGACTGCCGTGAGTGGATTGGTGTCGTTGTGGTCGGTCTGCTTGAGCATGGTTGTCCTTTGGTGTCTTGCTGATTGATTTCGCCTTCTTCTGCGAGAAGGTGTGACGCGTCGGCCTGCGGCGCGATGACGGCATCGTTCCTGATGGCTGGAAGCAGCGGGGACTGAGCGTCAATGCTTCCAGTGGGCCGCAATGTGTTTGATGCCAAGGATTGAGTTTCCCGATCAACGTCATTTGTTCGAGCATACGGTGTTGCGCCCGGGATCGCCGGTGTCGGCCGATTTCCTTTGGCAATAATGCAAGAATGCGCCGCGCTTGTCGATGAATGATCAATAGTGTCCGCGACCCGATTTTGATTTCAGGCGATTTTTGGTGTTGACCGCGGGATTGACAGGGCGCCCAGGCGCCGTGAGCCAGAACGGGCGACAAGCGTGCGCGGCGGGTGCGCTCCGGTGATCCGAGGCGTGATGGATCGATTGGCCTTGCATCAGGATATGGCAGAGACCGCCAGGCGAAAAAAAGCCGCAGCAATGGCTGCGGCTGCTGCGAGTGCGAACGGTTTCAGTCCCCGCCCGGCTCCATGTAGGCTTGCAGGTAATTGGGCAGGGTGACGCTCTTGATCAGGCTGTGCTGCGTTTCCAGCCAGTCGATGGCTTCTTCGCAGTGTTCGAGCAATTCTTCCAGCAGATCGCGGCTGACGTAATCCTGCAATGTTTCGCACAAGGCGATGGATTCGACCAGCAGGGGGCGCTGGATTTCACGTTCGTATTTGAGATCGCACTGCAGGCACTCGACGACGTCTTCACCGATCATCAGCTTGCCCAGATTTTGCAGGTTGGGCAGGGCTTCCAGAAAGAGCACGCGCTCGATGATTTCGTCGGCCTCCTTCATGACGCGAATGGATTGCTTGTACTGGTAGTCGTTGAGCTTTTCGAGACCCCAGTTGCGGAACATCCGGGCATGCAGAAAATACTGGTTGATCGAGGTCAGTTCGTTCTTCAGCACCTTGTTCAGGGCGTCGATGACTTTCTTGTCGCCTTTCATGATCGCTCCTTAAGCCGGGTTGCCAGAGCCCATCTGGCTCTGCTGGTAATTCTGCAGGCCGATCAGTTCGATCAGTTTGAGCTGCTTCTCGAGGTAGTAGGCGTGGTCCATCTCGGTGTCTTCCAGCTGGATGCCCAGCATGTCGCGACTGACGTAGTCCTGTGCCTTTTCGCAGGCGGCCATGGCTTTCTTCAAGTCGCCGACCACCTTGTATTCCACGGCAAGGTCAGACTTCAGCATGTCAGGGACGGTCTTGCCGACTTTGAGGGCTTCACGTTTGGCCAGATTGGGCGTGCCTTCGAGGAACAAAATGCGCTGGATCAGGGCGCGGGCATGGGTCAGCTCGTGCTGGGATTCATGGATCGCCTTGTCGGCCAGTTGCTGGAAGCCCATGTCGGCATACATCTCGCCGTGGATCAGGTATTGATCGACAGCGGTCAGCTCACCGGCGAGCAGATCGTTGAGGATGTCGATGATTTTCTTGTCGCCCTTCATTGCGTACTCCCTGGATGGTTGGAAAGTCACGGCTGGCTGGCGAAATTGGCTGGCTTGCCTGTGCGCCTATTTTAGGCGCCCGTGGCCAGCTTTTCCACCCAGATATAGCGTGCGACCGCATGCTCGAGGGCCAGTTCAACCTCGTCGGCAAGAATGACGGTCATGGGTCGTTGTTGCAGCACCCGGATCGGACGATTGGCCGCCAGTCCGTAGGCCGTCAGCTGCTCACGCTGGAGCGGGTCAATTTCCTCGCCCAGCGCAGCCAGGCGCACCTCGGTGCCGGGTGGAATGAAGGCGAGCGGCAGGCGGACTTCGTGGGCGGGGCTCATGACCAGAGCGCCCGAAGCACAATATTGAACAGGCCGCCGATGAGGAAGGCAAACGGCACAATCACCGCCACCATGCCAAGCGCAACCTTGCTGCCCTGTTCCTTGACCATCATCATCAGGCTGGCAAAGCAGGGAATGAACAGGGTGATGGTGATCATGCCGACTACCGCCTGAATCGGGCTCAGGCTGTGCGCCATCGCAAACAGGCCGGTGGCCCCGAAGTCACGACGCAGAAATCCCATGACGAAGGCAGCGGAGGCTTCCTTCGGCAATCCGAGCCAGCCCGATACCAGCGGCTCACCGGCTTCGATGATGGCCGGCAGTACGCCGCTCTTGTCCATCGCGTACATGATGAAGGTACCGAGCAGGAAGAGGGGGATGACTTCGACTAGATACCATTTGAGCCGGCCACCGGTCTTTTTCATCACGTTGGCGATGATCGGCAGGCGCATCGGCGGCAGTTCGGTGACCAGCGGGATGCGGCGGCCGGGGATCAGTTTGGCAGCAAGGAAGCCGGCCAGGAGCAGAACGCCGACCATGGCCAGCACCCAGATGAGCACGGCAGAGAACGATACCCCGCCGAGCATGCCAAGGACCACGCCCAATTGCGCCGAGCAGGGAATGGCTAGTGCAAGCAGGAAAATGGTGATCAGCCGTTCGCGACGGCTATGCAGAATGCGCGTGGTGAGCGTCGCCATGGTCACGCAACCGAGCCCGAGAACCATTGGCAGCACGGCGCGGCCGTTCAGTCCGATCATGGCAAACAGCCGGTTGGCGATCACGGTGAGACGCGGCAGATAGCCGGAATCCTCAAGGATGCCGAAGGCAAAGAAGAATGTGCTGACAATGGGCAGGATGAGCGCCAGCGCGTAGGTCATGCCCATGGTCCACAAGCCGTATTGGCCGACCAGCAATTCCTGCAGCCAGACCGGGCTGATCGTGGCGGTGACGAAATCGCTGAAAGCCGGGTTCAGAATCCCTTCGAAAAGGTCTTTCTCCATCAGGCCGACCAGCGTCGTGGCGCCAAAGACGCCGACGAACTGATAGACCGCATACAGCACGGCGAGCAGGATGGGGATGCCCCAGACCGGATGCACGACATACTGCCCCATGCGCTGTGACAACAAGGGGCTGCTCTTGAGCGCGCGCTGGATCACGCTGGTCGCCAGCGCATCGGCCGCTTCAGTGCGTTCGCTTGCCAGCAGGGCGGGGAGATCACCGTCGGCGCGGTCTGACGCGGCCTGGCGCAGGGCTTCGATCTGGGCCAGATTGTCGCCGGCGTGCTCGGCCAGCCAGTCGGCGACGACCGAATCGCCGCCCATGTACAGAATGGCCAGTCCACGGGCGGCCAGTAACGGATGCGGCGCCAGGCGGGTAATGGCGTCGGCGACGCGCTTGATGTCGGCCTCGATCTCCGGGTCGTAGCGCAGCAGCGCTTCGGCGCGGCGGGCGTGGGTCATGCCGCTAGTCAGTTCGCCAATGCCTTCGCCACCGGTGGCAACGGTGGCCAGTACCGGGATGCCCAGTTCTTCGGAGAGCGCCGGAATATCGACCATCACACCGCGAGCAGCGGCTTCATCATGCATGTTGAGCGCCAGCACCATGGGTACGCCGAGTTCCGCCAGCAGCGCCGTCAACGTCAGGGTTCGGCGCAGATTCTTGGCGTCGCCCACTTGCACCAGACAGCGCGAAGACTCGTTGAGCAAGGCTTGCATGGTCGCCCGTTCGTCGTCGCTGCGCGAAGGCAGGGCGAGCACGCCGGGTGTGTCGAGCAGCATCGCCTCTCGGTCGAAACGGGCGCTGGCCCGGGTTACTTCGACAGTGGTCCCGGGGTAATTCGAAACATTAACGTAGGCGCCGGTCAGGCGGTGAAAGAGGACTGATTTGCCGACGTTAGGGTGCCCGACGAGCAGGATGGCATTGGCGGCAGGGGAGGGAATGGTCACGTTCTAAGGGCTTCAGGTGTTACTCAATACTCGGCATGTGCCGAGCCAAGCGTTACTTTACGCCGGATTTCCCGGTGCTTTGATGATCCAGGACAAGTTTTTGCAATTGCGACGCGTTAGCAATTGGCTCGCGCCGGCTTCACCGGTCCATTCGGCTCGCCGGCAGTCGGGCATGGCGCCCGGTGGCCGGCGCCGGGCGTCGATGTCAGGCTCAGACGCTGCAAGGGCTGTTGATTTCGAGCTTTTCCATCCATTCGAGCAGGCAATTTGCAGCCGACTGCCATTGGGTATCCAGCATCAGGACGTGCCCGAGATTGGGCAGGCGGCGGACTTCGCCTCGCCAGGGCACGGCGGAAAAATAGAGCATCGAGCTTGAAAATACGGCGTCCTCTTCGCCACCCATGACGACCACCGGCAATTTGCGGCGTAATTTGGGTCGCTGCATCAAGGCGGTGGCCATTTCGGCGATGGCTTTTTGTGATTCCGGGACGACAAATTCCATGAAGCGTCTGGCTTCACCCACGGACATGTCTTTGGCGAAATAGGCGCGGGTCAGCACTTCCTCGATGTCGTCCGAGCGCTGGCCATGGAGGACGCGCTCGATGGCTTGCAGAAAACCGGGAAAACGCGTGGTCAGGCTGATGGCGCTGGGCAGCGTACCGGTGGGGGGGACCGGCGAGAGGAATGCAGCGGCCACGGCATCACCGCCATCGAGATAGCGTTCCAGGACCATGGTGCCCATCGAATGCCCGATCACGATGGTGGGTCCGTCGATCTGTTCCATGACATGCGCCACATCGGCTGCGTAATCATCGATGCCGAAATCGTCGATGTGCGCTCGTCCCTCGCTGGCGCCATGGCCGGCCAGGTCAACGGCAAAGCAGTCGTAGCCCTGTTGCTGGAAAAACGGGATGAAATGATGTTGCCAACAGCTTGAGTCGACGTAGCCGCCATGCACAAATAGCAAATTGGCTCGGGCTTGCTGATGCGGGGTAGGGTGGCGGTGAAGCTTGATTTTTCGGGGGTTCATGTTGGTACGTTCAAGTCGGTTGTACGGGCTGCCGCATCGCATTGGGCGCGGTCAGGCATGACGGAGCGTGGCGAGGATTCAGATGCCGGGTTGGTGATGGTGGTTTGCCGATGGCCATCTTTGACCTGATAAATTACTGACAGGTCGACGTTGGTCAGCGAAGAGGCCAGTGCTGCGGTCAACGGGAAAAGACAGCTGAAATTCAAAATTTTGCATCCGGTCTCAAGGCTGCCTCGATCAAGCGGCGCGAAATACTGATCGGTTCCGGCAGGATGGGCAGGGCATCGCTGCCAAACCACCCGGCGGCCTCGATCTCCTGGGTGTCCGGCGTGATTTCCCCGCCGGCATAGTCGGCAAAGAAGGCAATCATCAGCGAATTGGGAAAAGGCCATGGCTGGCTGCTGAAATAGCGGAGGTTGGCAATATCAACGCCCACTTCTTCACGAACCTCGCGGGCGGCGCATTCCTCCAGTGTTTCGCCAGGTTCGACAAAGCCGGCCAGGGCGCTGAATACGCCGGGTTTGAAATGCGGGCTGCGACCCAGCAAAAGCTTGTCACCGTCGCGCACCAGGACCATGACGGCCGGGGAAATGCGCGGGTAGGCGAGCAGGCCGCAACCGGGACACTGCATCGCCAGTTCATCGGCCTTGATGGCCGTCGGCGTGCCACAACGGCCGCAGAAACGATGATGGTTCTGCCAGTCCAGCAATTGCGTGGCGCGCCCGGCCAGCGCAAAGACCTTGGCGCCCGCCAGCTGAAAGATGGCGCGCAGGGGTGTGGCGACGCCCGCAGCAACTGCCGGAAAATGCGCGACATCGGCCGCATAGCAAGGCAAGCCATGTAGTTCGCCAACGTGGAGTGCTTTGTCCGGATGGCCGAATTCGGCAGCCAGACCGGATGGAAAGACGACATCCGCATCGCTCCCGGCGATCGTCAGCAGGCGATGCTCGGCGCGCAAAATCCAGTAAGCGGGTTGATCCATGCGGACGACCTAAATCGAGATGGTCTGCCCGGGTTGGTCGGGCAGGCGGTAGATCGTTGTTTCTGAATTCGGCGCCAGGGTGCCCAGTGCCATGCTCAAAATCGAGATGAACAAGCTGGCGAAAAAGGCTGTCCAGAACCCTGTGATCTGAAAACCGCTAACGATTTTGGCCACCAGCATCAGCATCAGCGCGTTGATGACCAGGAGGAAAAATCCCAGCGTCACCAGCGTCAAAGGGAGGGTCAGAAAAACCAGCAACGGCCGCAACACCGCATTGGCAAAACCGAGGAGCAGCGCCGAGACAATCAGTGAAGAGGTGTTGGAAAAACGAATCCCCGCGAATACCAGGCTGGCCACCCACAAGCATATCGAGGTGATACCCCATTGGATGAAAAACCCCACCAGATTGTCGAACATGTCATGACCTTTGTTGCATTGTCGGAAAGTACACTGCCTGATTGGCAGTCCATTCGCACTCAGCATACTGAATTTTTTCAGCCTTTGCGCTCTGAATATTGCGCTGCAGCATCAATTGGCTAGGCGAATGCCAGCGATAACTGCGGTGAGGGCGCTTCTTCGATCACTGCTGTCATCGTCAGCAGGTGTCGGGCGGGGACATTCAGGATCGCGTCGAATTCGGTGTCCGGAAACACCGCGTGTTCCCCCAGCCAGCAACTGCATGCCTCGTGGTCCAGCAGAATGGGGGTGGGCTCTGACATTGCGCCAACAGCGGCATTCGCACCGGTAGTCAGAATGGCGCACGTGGTTCCCGCCAGCGGGTGGTGGTCGTAAATGCCGGCGAACACCAACAAGCCGCCGCTGGGCTCGCTGATCCGCATTTTCTGCTGACCATCCGCCAAACGCTGCCAAGCATGAAAGGCCGTGGCGGGAATGACACAGCGGTGTCGTTTCAGGATTTTGCTGTAGAAAGGCCGGCTGGACAGGCCTTCTCCGGGCAAGGTAATGAGCGGATGGCGCGGCTCATGGTCGAGAAAACTGCCGACCAGTCCCCAACGGGCCATACTGCCCTGATAACCGCTAGCCCCCGACGCAATCATCAACACCCGATCCGACGGATAGCGTTCGAACGGACGGGGCATGTCTGCCTGGCTCAGGTGAAGTAGCGGGAAGCGCTTGTTCAGCGTTGTGGCCTTTGCCTTGAGTTCGTAGCATCCGCACATCGCGGCCTCCCCGGTGAGACGATATACAGTAGTTTATACAGTATTTGTATTGTACACAAGTTGCGCGGGGACTATCACGCGAGCGATCGCTGGTTTTCGTCAAAACGGGTCAGCCCCTGTTAGCAGATTCCTGCAAAAAACCTGCATCAGCGGCGGGCAGCGGCCTGCCAATCAGAGCTTCCGCGAGGCCTTTCGCATTGATTCGCCAGAACGTAATCGGCTGTCAGTCGCGAGGAGTACAAGCTGCGCCGCGAACCTCGTTGATTGACTTGAATTCGTTCTGAACAGCCACTGTAAATACAGAACGGGTCACGGGTGCAAGCGACGTAGCCAAGAAAACGCCTCGAAAACGGGGCATTTTTGATGGAAGAAAGCATTTCTGAGCGCTTGAGATGTGCTCTGCGGATATCACATACGTTGACCATGAATTTTCACCGGTGTTGAGCGGCCAATATCGGGCACGTGACTCCCCCGGGATAGTGACAATCGGAATGTCATCACGCAGGTATCGGCCAGAAGAGGACGGCGGCGACAGGCTGGTTCCGGGCACCTCGACTGCCAACCTTGCGCCGAACAAGCATGCGGTCACCGGAAGGAGGCCATGCTGACACGGGAACATACACGTGCCAGCCTTAAACACCAAGCGGTGGGCAGTGGTGCCGCCGCGGAGGCGCGTAGTACACCAAGTCCGCCGCCGAGTGCGAGGCTGAGTACATTCTCGCCCGGCTGTGCCGAATCAGCTGGGCTGCCGAAGCGAGTCTTTGATGTCGACATGCAGCACAGCCTGGACCACGGCAGGGCCCGGGAGTGTCGGAGTTCTTTACAAGCGATTTAGTGCAGGCCCGCTTAAAGGCAGATATGCGATTGATTCTAAATAACTTCGTAGTTTCCGGCGCGGGTTTTGCTCATTGTTGTTGTCGTCTCTTTTCAATAGCGAATTCGGAGAACCACAATGAACTTTTCGAAATGGATCAAACGAACCAGCGTCGCATGCGTTCTGTTTTCCGCAGCCATCGCTGCATATGCAGCTCCGACGCTCTGGGTGAGCACGGGGGGCGCCGGATTGGCAACCGTCGACGTAGCGACTGGCGCAACGTCGTCCATCGGGAACACGAGCATCGCCCTCACCGACATCGCATTTAGTCCCTCGGGTGACCTATACGGAATTTCGTTCTCAAGTCTGTACAAAGTCAATTCGAGCACGGGTGCAACGACCTTGGTTGGTGGCTTGGGCTCGGTCGTCGGTACCGCCAACGCCTTGGTTTTTGGATCCGATGGAACCTTGTACATGGCAGGCAGTTCGCTTTACACGGTCAACATGCTGACCGGCGCCGCGAGCGCGATCGGATCCATTGGCTTTCAGTCGGGCGGTGATCTCGCGTTCATTGGTGGCGAACTCTTCATGGCATCGAGTGGTAATCAACTTATCAGCGTGGACACCACCAACGGTGCTGGTACGGTGATTGGCAATTTGGGTGTCGGGAGTATGTTTGGTCTGGCAACCCCTGACAATGTGAACCTCTACGGGGTGGCTGGCCAGAACGTTTACTTGGTCGACACGGCAACAGGTGCAGCCACGTTTCAATCCACATTCGCGCCGGCCCTTTCTGGAGGAGCTTTTGGATTAGCGTTCTTCACTGAGTCCGGCGGAGGTACAGTGCCTGAGCCCGGCACGCTGGCACTGGTGAGCTTGGCCCTGCTTGGGACCGCCGCAGGGCGCAGGCGGGGTGTGAAAATTGCGCGCTAACTCACCTTTGGCACCGCGTTCGTCTTGCATTTTTAGATGGTGACAGGTCTTCCGGCCAACCACAATGTCACCTTTAGCAGAGGTGCGTGCCAGTCTTTCGTCTAGTTCGCTGTACCAACCGACGACGAGTTGCACGCACTACTGTAGATTCTCATCACCTAGGTGGTGAAGAAGCGGCTTGTAGGGCTCATGCTGTGCTAATGCCGGACACATGGGTCGCGGTCGCGAGTGCCCTGCGCGAGCCGCTGCTTTGTGGCTGGAGCCAAGTGCGCCAAATGTCGCTGATGGGCACCCTCCTGCCGCTCTGGTCGGTTTGGCATTTTGTTTTCTGCCGATTTTCCCGGTTGACCGCAGGAATCAGGAAAACAGCGCTGTTCTAGGCATTTCGCCCGTGCATGACAATGCGCGAGGCAAACCAGACGGCGATCAGGTTCGCGGCAACGGCGACGTAGCCGACCAGCGGGTAGCCAACGATGCGGCCGCTGTCGTCCAGCGAGGTGACGAAGCCGGCCAGTGTGGTGGCGAGGCCCATGGCCAGCGATTGGACGGTGCCGTTCAGCGACATGAACGTGCCGCGCAATTTGGGTTGGGCCGATGACGAGATGATGGCCATGGCGGGGATCATGCGCCCGGAGGTCAGGACAAAGAAGGCGGCGGTGCAGATCAGCCAGCCCCATAGCGGCACTGTGCCAACATGGGTCACGGCCAGCAAGGGCAACATGGCGAGCAGGGCCACCTTGCGATAGACCTCGACCTTGCCGTGCTTGTCGGCCCAGTGTCCGATCAGGCGGGCGCTGATGAAGGTGGCTGATCCGCCGACCAGATAAATGATGGGGATCTGGTGCAGCGGAATGCCGACGTTATTGACCGCATAAACTGTGATGTAGGGAATGACGGTGAATCCGGAAAAAATGATCAGCGCGGAGAAGAGCAGGGCGCGCAGATGGTTGGTATCTCCGAGCACGCTGAAGGTGGCCGAGAGCAGGTGGGCGCGTTTTTCGTCGCTGAGGTGGTGCCGCAGTTCGGGCAGGAAACGCAGGCCGATGCCGATGAACATGACGCTCAGTGCGCCGATGAACATGAAAGGCATCCGCCAGCCAAAATGGTTGGCCAGCCACAGTGACATGGGGACGCCGGCAATGGTCGAGATCGAGAAGGCGCTGGCGACGATGCCGCTGGCGCGCGCCCGGCGGGAAAAAGGGATGGCGTCGCCGATCATGGTCTGCACCAGCGCGCCCATGATGCCGCCGAAAACGCCAGCCAGGCCGCGCGCCACCATCAGCATCGAATAGCTTGGCGCCAGCGCGCAGGCCAGGGTGGACAGCGCAAACAGGCCGAAGGCGATGAGCAGGAGGCGCTTTCGTTCGAAGAGATCGACAAAGGTGGCCGCCAGGATCCCGGATATCGCAGCGCTGAAACTGTAGGAGGCGACCAGCAGCCCGAACGCATGTGTTCCGATGCCAAAGGCCTTCATCAGGACGGGGCCGAGCGGCATCATGATCATGAAATCGAGGATGTGACTGAACTGGATGCCGGCCAGGGTCAGCAGAAAATAACGTTCGTCGCGGGGTGTAAGCGCGATGCTCATGGGCGAAGGGATTCAGAAAATTTGCTGGCTCGGATGGTAAGGGCTGGGACTTCCGGCAGGGTCAACTATTTTCGGCCGGCTCCACATCATTCCTGATCCGGTCAAGGCGTGCCCACCAGAAATTTCATTTTTGAGCGAAATGTCCGGTTGACCGTGGCAACCCGCTTTATCGCCACGGCTGGTCCTGCTGATCGCGGGGTGAACCAAATGGAATGTTCAGGCTCCAAGTGTCATGGTGCGACCAACGCGCTTGAACAAGGGGACAGCGATGGCAACAGATAACAGCATTCTTTTCTCGCCGATCCGCATCGGGCAGCTGACGCTGCCGGGACGTCTGTTCAAGACCGCCACGGCAGAAACCCGGGCAACGCTCGATGGCTTTGCCACGCAGGCGGTGATCGATTTTTACACGCTCATCGCACGTGGCGAAACACCGCTGATCATCACCGGCAATATCTACGTCAGCCGCGATGGCAAATCGGCTCCGATGCAACTGGGTGCCGACCACGATGAAAAAATCCCCGGCCTCGCCAGCGTCGTGGCTGCGGTGCACGCCCACGGTGGAAAATTCTTCGCCCAGCTCAATCACTGCGGACGCCAGGTGATTCCGAATTTTGCCCAGTCACCGATCGCCTACTCGGCCTCCAACGTCAAGGATTTGCTCACCGGCACCCAGCCGCAGGCGCTCACCGTGCCCGAGATCCGGCGCCTTGTCGGCTGCTATGCCGACGCCGCCGAACGCTGCCATCGCGCCGGGTTTGACGGAGTGCAACTGCATTCGGCCAACGGCTATTTACTCAGCCAGTTCCTGACGCCCTACACCAATCGCCGTGATGACGACTATGGCGGGTCGATGGAAAGCCGCACCCGCTTCCACCGCGAAATCCTGCAGGCCATACGCACCCGGCTGGGGCCGAACTTTCCCGTGATCATCAAAATGAACGGCTCGGACTGGCTGCCACTACGCGATGGCCTGAAGACCGACGAACTGGTCGATGCGGCCGTGCACTTCGAGGCGGCCGGCTTCAATGCCGTTGAAGTTTCTGTTGGCCATTACGAATCCGGATTTCCCATGGTTTGCGGCACCTTCAACCGCTGCCTGCGCCACATGGTGGATGGCAGCATGCGTTATCTGCCGGAACCGCGGCGAACCCTGTTGCGGGTCTTCCGGCCGCTGGTCACGATGGCCTCCAACCTGCTCTGGAAAGGCCGCCAGGGCTACAACCTCGACTACACGCCGCAGTTCAAGGCACGGCTAAGCATTCCGGTGATCTGCGTCGGCGGCTTTCGCACCCGCGACGTGATGGAGGCCGCCATCGCCCAGGGCAAATGCGATGCCGTCTCGGCTGGCCGCGCCTTCATCGCCGACCCGTTCTTCTATCGCCACACCCGCGACCGGCAACCCGGGCCGCGCTGTGTTGATTGCAGCGGCTGTGTCGGCCACCTCGGCGTCCAGCCTGCCGAGTGCTACCACCCGACCGTCAAGGCGGAAAAGGATGCCATGCTGGCACGAGAGGGTGGGCTGGCCGGTTAGCGGCACTTACCGCCGCACTTCTGCATGCGCGATTCTGTTGAAATTCCCTAAGTAAAATGGCCCGCACTCAGGCGGGCCATTGCGGTTACGGTACGGACCAATTACTTGGAGACGGCGTCCTTGGCCTTTTGGGCGCCGGCTTCTGCCGCTGCCTTGACTTCGGCGCCAGCTTTCTCAGCGGCTTCCTTGGCCTTGTCGGCTGTTTCAGCGGCGGCAGTCTTGGCTTCTTCGGCTGCCTTTTCGGCATTGGCCTTGGCGGCCTCACCCACTGCCTTGGCGGCGTCACCCGTCTTTTCCGCCGCCGACTTTGCGGCATCGCCAGCTGCCTTGACCGCCTCTTCGGCCGCCTTGTTGG
>WBZX01000896.1_pt1 | contig 24649 bp, 26 predicted proteins | sample 5204211 | NCBI WGS metagenome assembly WBZX01 (sample SAMN12344362, study PRJNA552823) | activated sludge metagenome | biome: Activated sludge suspended growth; feature: Nitrification reactor; material: Wastewater; isolation source: activated sludge from nitrification reactor of wastewater... | reverse complement strand
ACTGGCAAGCAGCACACTGGCAAGCAGCACGGCGGCCAGCATGCCGGCAGGCAGCTCCGCGAAGGACAGCAGGGGGGCGGCCACCCCGGTGGCGGCCAGCATGCCGAAAGGCAGCACCGCGAAGGGCAGCACGGCGGTTTCCAAGGCGCGGCCAGGAAAGCAGACGGGAAGCCGGTTGCCGGCAATAAGCACCACGCCGGGCCGAATGTCGGGGACGCGCGGACCGGTAGCAGGCCGGGTGGCGGCGATCGCAAGCCGGCGCATTTTTCGAAGCCGCGCGACGAGGAGGCCAGGCGTGACCGGCCCAGGTTCCCTCGCGACGACCACAAGCCCGGCAGCCGTGACGATCGCAAGCCGCAGCGCCCGCCGAGACCGGGCGAGCGCAAGCCGCAACGCCCCGCCGCCGAGCCCGAGCGCCCCGGCGAGCCGATGCGCATCTCCAAGGCCATGGCGCGCGCGGGCCTCTGCTCGCGCCGCGATGCCGAGCGCTGGATCGCCGAGGGCCGTGTCTCGGTCAACGGCAAGGTGCTTGCCTCCCCCGCCCTCGACGTCGGACCGAAGGACAAGGTGCTCGTCGACGGCAAGCCGCTGCCGACCGCCGAGCCCGTCAGGATGTGGCGCTACTACAAGCCGCGCGGCCTCGTGACGACGCACAAGGACCCGCAGGGCCGCCCGACCGTATTCGATGCGCTGCCCGAGGACCTGCCGCGCGTCGTTTCCATCGGCCGGCTCGATTTCAACACCGAGGGCCTGCTGCTCCTGACCAACGACGGCGCGCTGGCGCGGCATCTCGAGCTGCCGGCGACGGGCTGGCTGCGCCGCTATCGCGTGCGCGCGTTCGGCCGCGTCACGCAGGCCGACCTCGACAAGCTCAAGGACGGCATCGAGATCGAGGGCGTGCGCTACGGCCCCGTCGAGGCGACGCTCGACAGTGAGCAGGGGGCCAACGTGTGGCTGACCATCGGCCTGCGCGAGGGCAAGAACCGCGAGGTACGCAAGATCCTGGCGACGTTCGCGCTCGAGGTGAACCGCCTGATCCGCATCTCCTACGGGCCCTTCCAGCTCCTCGACCTGCAGCCGGGCCAGGCCGAGCCGGTGAAGCGCCGCGTGCTGGCCGACCAGCTCGGACCGGGTCTCGCCGCCGAGATGGGGCTCTCCGGCCCGAGCGAGGAGGAGGCCGAGCGCCGCGCCGCGCGCAAGCAGGCGAAGCCCGGCTCATGAGGGTCGTCGGCGGCCGGCTGCGCGGGCGCCCGCTGGCGAGCCCCGCTCACGACGGTACGCGTCCGACCTCGGACCGCGTGCGCGAGAGCCTGTTCAACATTCTCGCCCACGGCGTGCCGGACTTCGATCTCGAGGGCGCGCGCGTCATCGACCTGTTCGCCGGCACCGGCGCGCTCGGCATCGAGGCCGTCTCGCGTGGCGCCGGCTTCTGCCTTTTTGTCGAGACCGGTGCCGAGGCGCGGGCGCTCATCCGCCGCAACGTCGAGGCGTTCGGGCTGACGGGCGTGACCAAGATCTTCCGCCGCGACGCGACCGATCTCGGTCCGGCGGCGCAGATGGGGCAATTCGGGTTGGCCTTCCTCGATCCGCCCTATGGCCAGGGCTTGGGCGAGAAGGCACTGGCGTCGCTGGCGACAGGCGGATGGCTGGTTCCGGGCGCCGTGGTCGTGCTGGAAGAGCGCGCGGGCACGGCGGTGGCGCTGCCGGCCGCCTTCACCGCGATCGACCGCCGCACCTACGGCGACACGACGCTGATCATCGCGCGCTTCGGCTCAGTGGTGAAAGACCGTCGAGAATAGAATGGTGACGCAAATCAGCAGAGCCGCCACCAAAGGTGCCATGAGCTGATCGGTTGAAAGGTCGCCGCGCATCCGGCGGAGGGCAATCGCGGAGAAGGGAAAGAGTGCCACGAATATGGCGAGATGACCGAGACTGGCACCGTCATCAATCGTCGTGCCGGCGAAATGAATTGACAGCGGCGCCAGTGCAGCCGTCGCAATGTGCGCACCGATCTCGAAGGCCGCCGGCACGCCGCTGCGCAAGCCCCAATGGTGGATCGCTCCTGCGCCCAGTGCAATCACGCTCGTGATGAGGGCGATCGCAACCCCTGCATTCCTCTCCGTGGCGCCCATGAGCAATATGCTTCCAAACGAGACCACAACATTATAGAGGACCGCGAACAGGGCCATGGCCAGCAATGACCGGCTCATCGACGGGCCTCCGGGAAACGTCGTCGAAGCGAGCGAATATCCCGTCGCGGCTGCGGGGTAGAAAGCGAAGGGAGGTGAAAGCAGCATGGTCAGGAACGTGAGGCGCGTGGGCGGCGGGCCTAGCGCGCTCAAGAGCGTCACGACGAGGGGTATGACAGCCAGGATTGCGAGCATGAGAAGGCGTTGCGGCATGAATACTCCCCCCGGAAAATAGACGTGCACGACACAGTGCGCGACAGATGTTGCTGAAATCCGAGCCGGAGGCGTTTGCGGTTCAAGTCCATGAGAAGGCGGTGGGTCTGGGAGGCTGTGCCTCCCAGCGGGGTGCATGGCCCCGCTCGCGAGCGCGGCTCGCGAGCCTATCGGTGCGCCCTCACCCGAACATGGCGAGCTCGGTGTAGCTGAGATCGCCGCAGCGCGGCGGCGCGGGGCCGCGGAAATACCTCGGCTTGCGATCGGCGAAGTAGTGCCCCGTGAGCCCGGGCACCGGCCCGTTGGCATCGACGGCGAGGACCATGAGGCCGCGCCGCGCGAGCAGTCGTCCCAGCGCGCCGGCCCCGCGCGGGAGAGCGCCGACGTCGCGGCACCAGATGACCTCGGCGGCCGGGATGCGCCTCAGCCTGCCCCGGCGCAGCACGACAGGCTCCCAGCCCTCGCCCGTCTCGATGCCGGCGACGAGGCATCCATACGCGAGATGCGCGGCAAGCAGATGCCGCTCTCTGGCCGGAAGATCGGCGGCGGCGATGTCGTCGGCGGAAAGCTCGCGCACCCGCGCCCGGTGTCCGCCCGGCGACAGCAGCGGGACGGCGGCGAACGTGCCGTCGGCGTAGCGCCGGAAGCCCTGCGCCTCGATCGTCGGCCACGTGTGGCGCACCGCGGAGATGTTGACGAAGGTGGCGTGCGGGTGCCGCTTCAGGACGTAGGAGACGAGCAGTGCCGCATGGCTGCGGAAGGCCGGCCGCACGTACCAGCTCGAGAAGTTGCAGCGCACGGGCGAGCCCTCGCCGCCGGTCGCGGTCGAGATGAGGAGCAGCGTGCCGACGGGCTGGCCCTCGCTCTCTATGAGATAGCCCAGGCGCGGATAGCCCGCCGGCGTGGGATGATCCTCGAGCAGCGCCACCGCGTGCTCCCAGTAGGCGCGGCTCCGAGCCGGAAAGCCCTCCGTAAGGAGGTCGACGACGGCACTGGCGTCGTCCTTGCTTATCTCCCGGAAGCGGGCCTTGGCCGGTGGCTGTTGGGACATGGTGTCCAGTTCTGAAGCAGTGGCGCGGCTGGTGGTCCGTATGTGACCTTTCGCATTGAAACGAGCAAGAAAGGGGCCGGTTCAGAATGAACGTGCGGGAAACCATAATCGCGGAGATGGGCCGGGTGGCGAAGGAGCAGAAGCGCACGCTCGCGCCGCTGGCCGACACCACGCCGCTGGTCGCCTCCGGGCTCGACTCTCTCTGCTTCGCCATCCTGGTGGCGCGCCTCGAGGCCGCCCTCGGCAGCGATCCCTTCTCCGCTTCGGAGGAGGTGTCGATCCCGGTCACCTTGGGCGACCTGGTGGCGCTCTATGAGAACGCAGCCGTTGCCGTCTGACGTGGTGCCGCCCCGAGTGGTGCCGCCGGACGTGCGGACGCTGGCCGAGGCGGTGCGCCGTGCGCCCTCGCACCCGTCGGCGTGGCTGATGGCGCCGGACGCTCGCGTCTCCTTCGCTGAGATGGCCGGTGGCACATGGCTCGCCGCGCCGCTGGCGCGCTTCGCCGGCCGCTCGGTGCTGGTGTGGACGCGGGCCCAGCTCGCGGCGGCGCTGGCACTGGTCGAGCTCGATGGCGTCGCCGCGCGGCTGCTGATCGCGCCGCCGGATCTTGCCCCCGCGCACCTAGCCGAGCTGATGTGGGTGGCGGAGATCGACATCGCCGTAACCGACCGGCCCGAGGCTGACCGCGCGCCTCTCGGCGGCTGCGAGGTGGTACGGGTGCTGGACGCCGCCCGGCCGTCAGACGAGAGGCCAGAGACGCCGATCACGACCGAATGGGTGCTCGCCACCTCCGGCACCACGGGCGCTCCAAAGCTCGCCGTGCATACGCTCGCGGGCCTCACTGGCGCCATTCGCGGCGGCGCGGCGCCCGAGCCGGGTACCGTCTGGGCGACCTTCTATGACATCCGCCGCTACGGCGGCCTGCAGATTTTCCTGCGCGCTGTGATTGGCGGCATGTCGCTGATCCTCTCGGATGAGCACGAGAGCCCGGGCGATCATCTGGTCCGGCTGGCCGCGTGTGCAGCGACGCACATCACCGGCACGCCGTCGCACTGGCGCCGCGCGCTGATGAGCCCCGAGCTAGGCCGTCTGGCGCCGCGCTACGTGCGCCTCTCCGGCGAGATCGCGGATCAGCCAACGCTGGACGCATTGCGCGCGGCCGTCCCCGAGGCGCGCATCGGCCATGCCTACGCATCGACGGAGGCCGGCGTTGCATTCGACGTCGAGGACGGCAAGGCGGGCTTTCCCGCGAGCTACCTGGGCCGGCGAGGCACGGTCGAGATGAAGGTCGAGGAGGCTACGCTTCGCGTCCGCTCCGACCGCACAGCGTCGCGCTATCTGGGCAGCTCCGCGCCGCCGCTGCGCGATGCCGACGGCTTCGTTGATACCGGCGACATCGTCGAGTTGCGCGGTGATCGCTATCATTTCGCGGGCCGGGCCGGCGGCATCATCAACGTCGGCGGCCAGAAGGTGCATCCCGAGGAGATCGAGGCCGTCGTCAACGGCCACCCCAAGGTGAGGATGGCGCTGGCCCGGGCGCAGCGCAACCCGCTCACCGGGGCGATTGTCGTCGCCGACGTCGTCCCCGCGGAGGAGATCGCTCGCGAGGATGAGCCGGCGCTCGGCGAGGCAATCATGGAGTACTGCCGTGCCCACCTCGCCCGCCACAAGGTCCCCGTCATCATCCGCTTCGTGCCGTCGCTCCCCATGACGGCCGGCGGTAAGCTGAGAAGGTCCCATGCGTAACGTCATCGTCACGGGAGGAAGCCGCGGGCTTGGTCTCGCCATGGTCCGAACGCTCGCCGCGGCCGGGTATTCCGTCGTCGCGGTGGCGCGCTCGGAGAGCGTGGAGCTGAGGACGCTCGCCGCCGAGATGGTCGAGTCTAAGACGGGCGCGGTCCACTTCCGCGCCTACGACCTCGGGGATATCGAGGGCATCGCGAAATTCACCCGCGATCTGCGCAAGGAGCTGGGCCCCATCTACGGCCTCGTCAACAATGCCGGCATCGGCACCGAGGGCCTGCTGGCGACGATGCCCAACGGCGACATCGAGCGCCTCATCCGCATCAACACCACGGCGCCCATTGTGCTGACCAAGTACGTCGTGCGCCAGATGATGGCCGACGGAGCGGGGCGCATCGTCAACGTGTCGTCGATCATCGCCTCGACGGGATACAGCGCGCTGTCGGTCTACGCCGCGACCAAGGCGTCGCTCGTCGGGTTCACCAGGTCGCTGGCGCGGGAGGTGGGCCAGCTCGGCATCACGGTCAATGCGGTGGCGCCCGGCTTCATCGAAACCGAGATGACCGGCAGCCTCGACGAGGCCGAGAAGCAACGTGTGGCCAAGCGCAGCGCGCTCAGACGGCTGGCCGAGCCGCGCGACGTCGCCGATGCCGTGGAGTTCCTCTTGAGCGACAAGGCCCGCAACATCACCGGCACCGTGCTGACCGTGGATGCGGGGAACACGTCGTGAGGCGTAGGTCGGGTCGAGCCTACTTGCGAGACCCGACGACTGCGAGATCGAGCTGAAATGTCGGCTCTCGCGAGAGGGCTCGAGCCGACCTACACCCGCACTTTCCCGCCGACGATTTCAGCATACAGGCCCGCATCGAGCGGCACGTATCCTCCGCTTGAGGCGTCGTCGAAGTACAGCGGATCGCGCACCAAAGCCGGGTCGAAGCCCTCGCGCGCCAGCTCGCCCTTGACCTGCTTGAAGGTGGCCGTGGCGGCGAGTGATGTCGAGTGCCGCAGAAACAGCGGGCGTGCGTAGGCCGGCAGGCGGGCGGTGATGTGCGCGTGCAGACTCTCCAGATCGAAGCCGTCCTCCACCACCAGCGCCGCCATGCCGGCGCGGCCCTCGTGCCCCGGCACCGCGACGCCGTAGACCGCCACCTCGCACACCCCCGGAAAGCTCGCGATGGCCTGCGCCACCTCGGTCGTCGCCACGTTCTCGCCCTTCCAGCGGAACGTATCGCCGAGCCGGTCGAGGAAGTAGAAGAAGCCGGCCTTGTCGCGCTGCATCAGGTCGCCGCTCCTGAGCCACTGGTCACCCGGCTCGAGCACGTCGCGCAGCACTTTCTTCTCGCTGTCGGCCGCCGACGTGTAGCCCTCGAAGCGGCTTGCGGGATTGGCTCGTGACGACCCGATGCGCGCGATGGCCTCGCCCGGTTCGTCCGGTCCGCACTTGAGGCAGCGACCGTTTCCGTTGCGCAGCGGCGTGCCCGTGACCGCATCGACCTTGACGATCTCGACCGCCATGCGCGGCGCCAGGTACGCCGGGATGCGGCCGATCGCGCCCGGCTTGCCCTCGACATTGTAGAGCGAGAAGTTGCCCTCGGTGGCGGCATAGAACTCGAGGATGCGCGGAATGCCGAACCGCGCCTGGAACGCCTCCCATGCGTCTTTGGAAAGCCCGTTGCCGCAGCAGAGGCGGAGCTTGTGCAGCATCTCGGCCTCGCAGGGCGGCGTATTGACGAGATAGCGGCACAGCTCGCCGATGTACTGGAACAGCGTGCATTCGTGGCGGACGATGTCGTCCCAGAAGCGCGACGCCGAGAAGCGCTTGGCGATGACGACCGACCCGCCGGCCGACAGCATGGCCCCCACCGCCGCGACGCCGCCGACGCTGTGGTACATGGGCAGGCAATCGTAGAGGCGGTCTTCGGGTTTCGCATCCATCAGCGCCGCGAACCACGTCCCCCAAGCCACGACGCGATAGTGGCTGACATAAGCCGCCTTCGGCAGCCCCGTCGTGCCCGACGTGTAGATCAGCAGCGCCGGATCGGAGAGGGTGACCCCTCCCTCTTCCCATGCCCCTGCACTCGGCATGGGGAGAGGGCCGGGGTGAGGGGCAGCGCCAGACTCGTGAGGGGCAGCGCCAGACTCGTGAGGGGCAGCGCCAGACTCGTGAGGGGCAGCGCCAGACTCGTGAGGGGCAGCGCCAGACTCGTGAGGGGCAGCGACAGGCTCGTGAGGGGCAGCGACAGGCTCGTGAGGGGCGCCAGCAAATGCTTCCGTCTGCGGCTGCCACTCACCCTGACCCTCTCCCCGAAAGGACGGGGAGAGGGAAAATGAAGCCAGCACCCGCAGCGCCGGATCGGCCGCCGCCTTCACCGCTTCCACATGCTCATCGTCGGCGATCACCGCGCGGGCATTGGCGACGCGGAGACAATGTGCGAGGGCCTCGCCGGCGAGGTTCGTGTTGAGCAGCGCCGCGATCACACCGATGCGCGTGAGCCCGAGCCAGGTCGCGACCAGCTCCGGCCCGTTGGCCATCGCGACAGCGACCACGTCGCCCTTCGAAAAGCCAAGTACCCGCGCCCGACCGGAGACCCGTCGCATCGCGTCGGCGAGCCCGCGATAGGAGAGCGACGTCTCCTCGCCGATCAGCGCCGGTGCCTCGCCCTGTGTAAGCGCCATCTCCTCGACCAGCACGGGCAGCGTACGCGTGGGATTGTCGCCGAGCGCGGCCGATGCCTCCAGCGCGCGCAGCCAAGCCGCGTTGACCAAGCGGGCGGCGACGGCGGCTGTGCCGTTTTCGGACATTCGAGGGCTCGGCTGTTGCATCACGGATGGTCGCTCTCGCGCAGGGTCGGCTGACGCGCCGCCGATGCAAGAGGCGGTCCGGGCCAGATCTCGGCTGCTGCCGGCTGCTCGCGAGCCTGCCCGGTGGCCCGTCCATCGGGCCGTTCGACGGGCCAAGGATCGCGGCGCAACCAATTGTTAATCGGCCTCGCAGGTCGGCGGGTCGAGCGAGGCTCCGTCCGCGCCGCGGGCACTTCGCTGGCACGGCGCTGGCATGAACCCGCCATCGACTGCACCGATAAGGCGGACCCGATGCGAAGCGAGACGATCGCCCTCCACGGCGGCTACGACGGCGACCCGGCCACGCACGCCTGTGCCGTGCCCATCTATCAGACGGTGGCCTACACCTTCGACAGCGCCGACCACGGCGCCGCCCTGTTCGACCTCGAGGCCGAGGGCTACCGCTATACGCGCATCCACAACCCGACCAACGCCGTGCTCGAGAAGAGGGTCGCCGCCATGGAGGGTGGCGTCGCGGCCATGTCGCTCGCCACCGGCCAGACCGCGATGTACTACGCGCTGCTCAATCTCGTGGAGATGGGCACCAACGTCGTCTCCGTGCCGCAGCTCTACGGCACCTCGCACACGATCCTGACCCACATCCTCCCCAAGCAGGGCGTCGAGGGCCGCTTCGCCCGCTCCGACGACCCGGCCGAGATCGACAAGCTGATCGATCATAAGACGCGCGCCGTGTTCTGCGAGAGCATCGGCAACCCGGCGGGCAACGTCTGCGATCTCGCCGCGATCGCCGATGTGGCGCACCGCCATGGCGTGCCGCTGGTCGTCGACAACACGGTCGCGACGCCGATCCTGCTGCGCCCCTTCGAGCACGGCGCCGACATCGTCATCCACTCGCTGACAAAATTCATGGGCGGCCATGGAACCACGCTCGGCGGCATCATCGTCGATGGCGGCACGTTCCCCTGGAAGGAGCACGCGGAACGCTTTCCGCAGTTCAACCTGCCGGAGCCCTCCTATCACGGCCTCGTCTATACCGATCGCTTCGGCCCGGCGGCATTCGCCGAGCGCTGCCGCAGCGTCTATCAGCGGACCACGGGCGGCATCCTCTCGCCCTTCAACGCCTTCCTGCTCTTGCAGGGCATCGAGACCGTCGCCCTGCGCATGGAACGCCATGTCGAGAATGGCCGCAAGGTGGCCGAGTTCCTCAAGTCCCACCCGCGCGTCGAGTGGATCAACTACGCCGGCTTCCCCGACAGCCCACACTATCAGCTGGTGCAGCGCTACCTGGGCGGCAAGGCGTCCTCGCTCCTGACCTTCGGCATTGTCGGCGGGCTGGAGGCGGGCAAGCGCTTCTACGACGCGCTGGGCTTGATCAAGCGCCTCGTCAACATGGGCGATGCCAAGTCGCTCGCCTGCCACCCGGCCTCGACCACGCACCGGCAAATGAACAAGGCCGAGCAGGCGGCGGCGGGCGTCCGGCCCGAGATGATCCGCCTGTCGATCGGCATCGAGCACATCGACGACATTCTCGCCGACATCGGCCAGGCGCTGGCGGCGTCGGCTTGAGGCGCGGCTGAGAACCTGAGCAGCGGAGGAGCACAACTTGCCGACCGTCGTCGAAAGCCCGCCGGGTCGCTTCGCCAGGAGCATGAAGGCGGCGATGCAGCCCTCCGCGGGCGCCGCCGAGGCGCTCGAGATCGGCATTGTCAACAACATGCCCGACGCCGCGCTGAGGCGCACCGAGCGCCAGTTCGTCGGCCTGCTCCAGGCTGCGGCCGGCGACCGGCCGGTGCGCGTCCGCATGTTCGCGCTCCCCGGCGTGCCCCGCGCCGAGCCGTATCGATCCTACACGCGCGCCGCCTACCATGATCTCGCGGCGCTGACCGAGGGCCGCCTCGACGGTCTCATCGTCACCGGCACCGAGCCGCGCGCACGCGATCTCGCCGACGAGCCCTATTGGCCGGCCTTCGGCGAGCTCGCCGACTGGGCCGTCTCCGGCACGCTCTCGACCTTCTGGTCGTGCCTCGCCGCGCACGCCGCCGTCCAGCATCTCGACGGCGTCCATCGCCGCCGCTTCCATACCAAGCTATCCGGCGTCTATCGCTGCGCGCGCACGGGCGATCATCCCTTGCTCGCGGGGCTGCCTCGCGCGTTCCCCGTGCCGCACTCGCGTTACAACGGCCTTGAGGCGTACGAGATCGAGATCGCCGGCTACCATGTCCTGACCCGCGCCGAGGAAGTGCCCGTCGATCTCTTCGTGCGCGACGGGGCAAGCCTTCAGGTCTTCGCCCAGGGCCACCCGGAGTACGACGCCAACTCGCTGCTCAAGGAGTACCGCCGCGATCTGCGCCGCTATCTTTCGGGCGAGCGCGACGACATTCCGGCGCCGCCGCATGGCTATCTTTCGCCGCAGGCCGCGGCCGCCTTCGCTGTCTTCGGGGAGGAGTGCCGGCGCGATCGCGGCGAGGCGCTCGCCGCGCGTATGCCCTATGCCCTGGCCGAGCGCACGCTCGATGCGGTCTGGCGGCCGGCGGCCGTGACACTGTTCCGCAACTGGCTGGCGCTCATCGCCGAGCGGAAGCTGAAACAGGAAGGCAAGGCGCCGAGGGGCACGGCCGTGCCGCTCGAGCAGGGCTTGGGGCTTCCATGACGATGATGAAGCCGGCGGCGGACGATACGGCGATGGACATCGAGGCGCCGGTCGCGGCGCTTTTCCCGGATGCGCTCGAGCGCCGCCGCATCGACGACCGTCTGACCCAGGCGCTCGCCCGCGCTAGCGAGCGCGTGACGAACGGACCGGTGACGCCCGATTTCGACGTCGAGGCCTTCGCGCGTGAGCTGGCGGGCTACGACTTCGCCTTTGCGCGCGACCTCGACGAGGCGCTGGATTGGTCGATCCGCGTCCTCGAGCACGGCGTCACTCACATGACGAATCCGCGCTATTTCGGCCTCTTCAATCCTGCCCCGGCCTTCCCGGCCCAGTGCGCCGACCGCATCGTCGCGACATTCAATCCCCAGCTCGCCGCCTGGCCCACCTCGCCCGCCGCCGTCGAGATCGAGGCCCACGTCATCCGCGCCGTCGCCCGCCGCGCCGGCTTGCCCGACGGCGCGGCCGGCCACTTCACCTCCGGCGGCTCCGAGGCCAACGGAACGGCGCTGGTGCTGGCCCTGACGCGGGCCGAGCCGCGGTTCGCCTCGGAGGGCGCGCGCGGCTTCGCGGGCCAGCCGGTGCTCTACGTCTCCACCGACAGCCACCTCGCCTGGCTGAAGATGGCGCATGTCTCGGGCATAGGCCGCGCCGCCGTCCGCCTCATCGCCACCGACGGCATCGGCCGGATGGACGTCGCCCGCCTCGAGGCCGCCCTTGCGGAGGATCGCGCCGCGGGCCGCGTGCCGGTGATGATCGCCGCCACCGCCGGCACGACGAATGCCGGCATGATCGATCCGCTGCGAGCCCTGGCCGCCGTCGCGGCGCGCGAGGGCCTCTGGCTGCACGTCGACGCGGCCTGGGCCGGCGCCATGATCGCCTCGGAGCGGCTCGGCCGGCATCTCGACGGACTCGATCTGGCGGATTCGATCACCATCGACGCGCACAAGTGGCTGGCCACGACCATGGGCTGCGGCATGCTGCTGGCGCGCGACCCCGCCCTGCTCAAGCAGGCCTTCCACGTCGCCACGACCTACATGCCCTCGCCCGGCCTCGACCGCGATCCCTTCGTCACCTCGCTGCTGTGGTCGCGCCGCTTCATGGGCCTGCGCCTCTTCCTCAACCTCGCAGCCGCCGGATGGCAAGGTTATGCCCGCCACGTCGAGCGCGCGGTGGATCTGTCGGGGCTCGTCGCCGCCGGTATCGCCGCTAAGGGCTGGTCGGTTCCGAACGCCTCGCCCTGCGGCGTGATCTGCATGGCGCCGCCGGAAGGACGGGCCCCGCCGACGCTGATCGTGCGGCGCATGCTGGCCGAAGGCGCGGCCTGGGTCTCGCTCGCGCGCTTCGAGGGCCGTGAGGTGGTCCGCGCCTGCGTCACCCACGGGCGCACGGAAGCCGACGATGTCGCCGTGCTGGTGGCGCGCCTGGAGGCCGCCAGCGAAGCTGTGAGTTGATGGCCGGAAAGGCCGACTTTCGGAATCGGCAATTGTCGTGCTAAGCAGAAGTTTGCTGCACGTGCTAACGGCTTCACGGAAACTTGAGTCCCCGTTTTGACGTGGGTCTGCAGACGATACGCTCGATCGTGCTTGATGCGGGACGGCGGGGTTGCGTTCGGAAACGCCGGGACGCTGCACGGGTCGAGCAACATTCGAGCGTAGACGACAAGAGCCAACAATAACGAGCCTGAAGAGCCATACATGAGCCAGGACTGCGCACCGCCGCCGACCGCCACCATCGACGCCGCCACCGGTCTATCGCCCGAGCTGGCGCGAATGATCAACAACGCCCGCTCCGCGACCGACTTCCTCAAGGCCTTCGCCCACGAGGGCCGCCTGGTCATTCTCTGCCTGCTTGCCGAGCGCGAGCGCTCCGTCGGTGAGCTGGAGAGCATTCTCGCGCTGCGCCAGACGACCGTCTCCCAGCAGCTTGCGCGCCTGCGCCTCGACAACCTGGTCAAGACGCGCCGCGACGGCAAGACGATCTATTACAGCCTTGCCGACGACCGCATGACCCTGTTCGTCGACGTCATCTATAAGCTGTTCTGCAAACCGGCTTGACGGACGACAAGGAAGCCGTTCGCCCGCGAATGCCATTCTGTGGCGGCGTTCCTCCGCCGTCTTGACGTGCTTTCCCGGCTCGGCAGCCGAATGGCGATTGCCAAGGTCGGGCCCCGTATGACAAAATCCTCATATGTGAATAAGCACGAATGATCCGGGCCGGCGGAGCGGTCGAAGCCTCGGGCGCGATGCAATTGGGAGGATGGAATGGCTCACGTAGTGGTTTTGGGCGCCGGGCTCAGCGGCGTCATCATGGCGTACGAGATGAAGGATCAGCTGCGCTCGGGCGACAAGCTGACCATCGTCTCGAAGGACCCCAAGTATCACTTCGTGCCGTCCAATCCCTGGGTCGCCGTCGGCTGGCGCAAGCGCGAGGACATCGAGATCGACCTCGCCAAGACGTTCGCCAAGCGCGGCATCGATCTGAAGGCCGTCGCCGCTCAGCGCCTCCATCCCAAGGAGAACCGCATCGAGCTGATCGACGGCACCTCGATCACCTACGACTACCTGGTCATCTGCACGGGTCCCGATCTGGCCTTCGACGAGATCGAGGGTCTCGGGCCGCACACCGGCTACACGCAGTCGGTCTGCCATGTCGATCACGCTTCGAAGGCCTACGTGGCCTTCGAGGAGTTCTGCAAGAATCCTGGCCCGGTCATCATCGGCGCCGTCCAGGGCGCCTCCTGCTACGGCCCCGCCTACGAGTTCCTCTTCATCCTCGAGTGCGAGCTGCGCCGCCGCAAGATCCGCGACAAGGTGCCGATCACCTTCGTCACCTCCGAGCCCTACATCGGCCATCTGGGCCTCGACGGCGTCGGCGACACCAAGGGCCTGCTCGAGAGCCAGCTGCGCGATCACCACGTCAAGTGGATGACCAGCACGCGCGTCAAGAAGGTCGAGCCGGGAAAGATGACCGTCGAGGAGATCAACGACGACGGCAGCGTCAAGGCGGTCAAGGAGCTGCCGTTCGGCTTCTCGATGATGCTGCCCGCCTTCCGCGGCATCCCGCCGGTGGCCGGCATCGAGGGCCTGTCCAATCCGCGCGGCTTCACCATCGTCGACAAGTTCCAGCGCAACCCCGCCTACAACAACATCTACGCCGTGGGCGTCTGCGTCGCCATCGCGCCGATCGCGCCGACGCCGGTGCCGTGCGGCGTGCCCAAGACGGGCTTCATGATCGAGTCCATGGTCACCGCGACCGCGCACAACCTCGGCGCCGTGCTTCGTGGCGGCGAGCCGACCGAGCAGCCGACGTGGAACGCGTTCTGCCTCGCCGACTTCGGCGACTCGGGCGTTGCCTTCATCGCCCAGCCGCAGATCCCGCCGCGCAACGTCAACTGGTCGTCGTCGGGCCTCTGGGTGCACGGCGCCAAGATCGCCTACGAGAAGTACTTCATCAACAAGATGCGCCGCGGTCACAGCGAGCCGTTCTACGAGCGCATGGGCCTGCGCCTGATCGGCATCGACAAGCTGCGCCGTACGCACCAGTGATGGGGTTGGCGGCGGCGGGCGGCGGTCCGCCGCCCCTCCGCGAAGGCGCCTCGCGCGATGACGGAGTGGTGAGATGGCGAGCGACCTGATGTGCGCGGCGTGCGGTCTCGAGCCCTACCCGGCCGACGTTCCGCGCGACCCCGCCACCGGCTTGCCGCCGGGCTGGACGGTGCGCGTAATCCAGCGGCGCAAGTTCACGCTCTGCGATTGCTGCGGCGACATCCGCCAGTTCAAGGGCGGTCTCTCGACCTATTTGCAGGAGGCGCTCGGCTTCGGCCCCAACGCCCGCCTCGATTCGATCGACAGCGGCGAGATCGGCAGCGGTCTGCATCGGCTGCGCCGCCAGAGCTGATCAGCGGCTTGCTTGCGGAGACGGGCTGGCGGAGACTGATCGAATGCGCCCGCGCGCCGGGCGCGCAGGTTGCCGCTGGGCGCGCCTGCCAAAGGCGGGTACGCGGTCGCGCGCGAGGAGGGAGTAAGGTGCATGCGGATCTGCTGCGAGGCCTGCAAGACCGAATGCATCGTCGAGGTGGCGGGGCCGACGCTGCTCGACAAGGCGCTGCCCAAGGGCTGGCGCCCGCGCCGCATCGACGGCCGCGTCTACATTCTCTGCGACGTATGCGGTAACATTCGCCAGTTCGTCGGCGGGCCGTCGCCGTATCTGCGCGACCGGCTCGGCGTGGCGCGCAACGCCGTCGTCGAGACGCCGGAGTACGGCGACCTCCCGGCCGATTGGTTCAAGTCGTGCTGAGGAACGCATAAGAGATTGCCAGGGGAGGGAGAGCATGTCCGATATCGGCAAGCTGATCAGGGCGGGTGCCGTCGAGGATCCCGACAGGTTCGATCGCGCCGGCGAGCTCGCCGGATGGACGCGTGAGGCGGCGCAGGAGCAGGCCCGAAAGGAGGGCCTCGAGCTCGATGACCGCCACTGGGCCGTGATCCATCATCTGCGCGCGCACTTCATGAAGCACGGCCCCGCCGAGCATGCGCGCGACCTCGCCGCCGGGCTCGACGAGCACTTCAAGGCCGAAGGGGGCCGCAAGTACCTCTTCGAGCTGTTTCCGGGCGGACCCGTGACCCAGGGCGGTCGCCTCGCCGGCATTCCCGTACCCGCCGATAGCCGCCAGCCTTCGTTCGGCTCGGTGTTCTGAAACGAGCGTGAGCCGGTGAGATCGGGTCGTCGGCGGCGCGCGAGAGCCGCTGCCGCGTCATCGACCGCATCATCTCACCACCTCGCGACCTCACCCGTTCTCATCTCACCGCGGAGCCTCCCATGGCCCACCAGCTTCCGCTGAGCCGCGTCGCCCGGCTCGTTGGCGTCCCTCGGTCGACGCTGCAGCGCATGGCGCAATCGGGCGAGCTCGCCTGCTTCGACGGCCAGGTCGACATCGAGGAGGTTCTGCGCCTCTTCCCCGACGCGCGCCTCGAGGACGACACCGAGTTCCAGCGTATCGAGGCCATCAAGGCCGCCGCCGTGCACAAGGCGGGTGTGAGCAAGGCCGAGCTTCCCGACGCGGCCGTCCTCGCCGAGCGCCTGAACGAGCTGAGCCGCGATTACGCTTCCGCCCGCGGTCTCGCTGTCCATTACGAGCGCGTCCACCGCTGGCTCGAGGAAAAGCTCGACGAGGCGGCCGAGGTCGGCGATATGACGCCGGGAGCGGCCGCGCGGTTGCGGGCCTGGCTGGCACGCGAGCTGGCGCCGCCGACCGCCGCCACCGGGCGCTGGGAGAAGCTGCTCGCCAGAGAGCGAATGATGCGCATTCTGTCGGCCAACGTGAAGGTCCTGCCCAAGGGCCACACATTCGAGATCGAGGGCAACGAGACGCTGCTCGAGGCCGGGCTGCGCTCCGGCTTGTCGTTCGCCTATGGCTGCTCGAACGGCGCCTGCGGCGACTGCAAATGCCGCGTCGTCTCCGGCGAGGTCGTCAAGGTGCGCCCGCACGACTTCGTCTTGAGCGAGGCCGATCGGCAGCGGGGCATGACGCTGATGTGCTCCTATGCGCCGGTCGGCGACGTCGAGATCGAGGCCAACCTCGGCGGTATCGACGACATCCCGGAGCAGACGATCACCGCCCGCGTGCGCCTCATCGACGTGCTGGGCAGCGGCATGATCGCCCTTCACCTCGTGACGCCGCGCGCCGAGCGCCTGCGCTTCCTCGCCGGCCAGCGCGTGCGCCTCTCCGCCAAGGGCGCGACGGCCGAGGTGCCGGTGGCGAGCTGCCCGTGCGAGGAGCGGCGCATCGAGGTCCACCTGCGCCACGACGAGCCCGATGACGCGGCCGGCGGCTTCGCGCGCGTCGCCGCGGGCGAGCTCAAGGTCAACGACGAGGTGGTGATCAACGGCCCCTTCGGACGCTTCGTCCTCGACGAGGATTCGCGCCGTCCCGTGCTGCTGCTGGCGGACGGCTGCGGCTACGCGCCGATCAAGAGCCTCGTCCAGCACGCGCTGTCGCTCGAGCACGCGCCGACCATCGCGGTGTGGTGGCGCGCCGGCCCGCGCGGCCATTACCAGGAGAACCTGATGCGCTCCTACGCCGGGGCGCTGGACAACTTCACCTACGTCCCCGTGCCGCAGGGCACGGACGCGGCGTCGCTGGTCCGCGACATGGCGGCGCGCCACGTCGACATCGCCGCACACGACGTCTATGCAGCGGGCAGCGCCGCCTTTCTCGACGCGGTCCGGTCGGGCCTTTCCGGCCTGGGGCTGCCGGCGGCGCAGTGGAAGGCCGAGACGATCGGCTGACGCCGCGCACACGAGGATCGCCGCCGGGGGACTGACATGGAATTCTTGGACCGCATCTCCTGGAGCTTCGCCATCATCGCGGCGCTGACGCTCGGTCTGGCGCCGTTCTTCCCCGAGCCGCACATCGTCGAGAAGCTGCGGATGCTGGTGAAGGGCACTCTGGTACGCCCCATCGACATCTTCGACATGCTCATGCACGCCGCGCCCTGGCTGCTGCTGATCGCCAAGGGCGTGCGCTGGGCCCTCACCCGCTCGGCCTGACCCGCTTGGCCTGCTTAGTCCTGCATGTCTTTTCTCCGTCTGAGCAGGCGGCGGCGGGGCTTGGTCCCGGTCACGGTCTCTCCGGCCGCTGGCTCGGCGAAGACGCGCTGCGTCGCCTCAGTCGTCACGGGACCCTCGAGCCTGCCGGTCTCCACCGTCTCGGACGTCAGCGCCCGGCTGAGCTGCGCCTTGAAGCGCTCCTTCGCCGGACCGGCCGCCTCCAGGATCTGCGGCAGCTTCCAGAACTCGCCGACCTGGAAGTGGCTGGTGCCGGCGTCGACGTAGATGTCGGGCTGAAGGGATCTGAGCTTCTCGCGCACGATCGTGCGCTCGAAGATGAAGCTCGTCGCCCACAGCGCCTCGAGCGCCGAGGGATGATCGCGGCCGGCCGATGGCACCGGCGCCCCGGAGACGTCGATGGCGACGACGAGGTCGGCTTCGCCGGTGACGAGATCGAACGGCAGCGGATTGGTGAGGCCGCCGTCGATCAGCGCCCGCCCCTCGTGCATGACCGGCTGGAACACCACCGGGAGCGCCATGCTCGCCGCGACCGCCGGCCTGAGCGCGCCGCGCGTGAAGACGACGGGCTCCTGCGCGTAGAAGTCGGAGGCGACGATCTTGAGCGGGATCTCGAGCTCGGAGAAGTCGCGCTTGAGCCGGCTCGGCATCACGATCTCGAGCAGCGCCGCGGGATCGAGCAGCGCCGAGCGCACCGGGATGAGGCTCCACAGCTTGGCGATCGGCGACGATCGCGCCGCGAACAGATCGCGCACGAGGTCGAGGCGCTGCTTGAGCACCACCTCGGCATGCGCCCGGATCTCGGTGGCGCTGAGACCGGAGGCGTAGGCGGCGCCGAAGATCGCTCCGATCGAGGTGCCGGCGATCGAGACCGGCCTGACGCCGAGCTCGTCGAGCGCCTCCAGCATGAGGATGTGCGCGAGCCCGCGCGCCCCGCCGCCGCCGAGCGCGAGCGCGACGGTCGGGCGGCGCGCCGGAAGACCCGGTCCGCCGCCGCGGCGTGGGGCTGGTGTGGTGACGCTCATCGGCGATCCCTCGGGGTATCTGCGCCCCCGCGAGCATATCATCCCCGGCCGGGCGGCGTTCAAGCCGCCGTCAATTGCCGCACTTGGTCTGGATGGGAGAGGGCTGGCCGTTGGCGGTGAACTTGCCGTCCTTCACCTTCTGCTCGCCGTTGGTGTCGTCGCGCGACTCGAGGACCTGCAGCTTGCCGCCCGACACCGAGAGCACGACCGAGAACTTGAGCCGGCTCTTGTCGGTGCCGACGATCTTGTAGGAGATCCGGTCACCCGTGACCTCGGCGCTGGTCACCGTGTAGTCGTTGAACGGCTCCGGGCCGTTGAAATACTTGCGAGACACCTTGCCGTCGGAGCGGCGCGAGTAGAGCGTGTGCCAATTGCTGTCGCTGGCCGGAGCGCCGCAGTCCGAGGCCCAGCGGCCCATGAGACCGAGCTTCTCGACCGTCCTCGCCACGCTCTCCTTCGCCTGCGCCGGCACCACGGCAGCTGCGACAACGGCGGCAAGCCCCGCCGCCCGGACCAGACCCATCTTCACTCCACCCTCCCTCGGCTCCCTGAGCCGCGACGATGCCATCGCCCGCGCTCCGGCACAACCATCCCGCTAGGGGCCACGGGTGGACGGCCCGCACGCTGAAAACGCCGTTCGCGGAGGCCGTCGGGTTTGGTATGTTGCTCGAGCCGACTCACCTCCGTGGTGGGCCGTGGGCGCGTCCCCCAAATGGCGGCCGTGAGGCCGCTTCACCGAAGTCCGATCGAGAGGGATTGCACCATGAAGGGCAAGATGACCGTGCTGATGGTCGCCATCGCGGCGGCCGCGACGGGCCTGATGACGGCCGATGCATCGGCCGCCAAGAAGCCGATGAAGCACGCCGGCAAGTGCGTGATGAAGCACGGCAAGGGCTGGGCGCCGACCGAGAGCATGGCCAAGTTCCAGGCCTGGGAGATCGTCGCCCAGACCACCGGCAACTGGCCGGTCGCCACCGACAAGCTCGTCGAGCGCAAGTACAAGTGCAAGCCGGACGGCTCCGGCGTCACCTGCTACTCGTGGGTCGACGTCTGCAAGAGCTGAGCGGGACTGAGACTTTCATGACGCGCCGGCCGGAGGAATTCGGCCGGCGCTTTCATTTGTCCGTTCCCTGCGTTGCGTTTCCGAGGCCACATGCTAAGACCACAACCGGGGATTGGGTCGCGTTAGGGGAGGTCCATCGTGTTTGGTCGCAGCTCGAGCTCGGAAACCAAGGCCGGCGATACGCCGAAGCCGCAAGCCGGTGCGCCGCAGCCCTTCCCCATGGCGGCACCGATGCAAGCCGCCGCCGCGGCGCCGGTCGCCGCGTCCGCGTCGGTGATCGGCAGCGACCTCACGATCGTCGGCGAGAGGATCAACATCATCGCCCAGACCAGCGTCCTCGTCGACGGTGAGGTGCGCGGCGACATCGACGGCCGCCAGGTGACGGTCGGCTCGACGGGCAGGGTGACGGGCACCATCACCGCCCAGTCGATCGAGGTTCGCGGCGAGGTCAACGGTGCCCTGAAGGGCGCCAGCGTGACGCTCCACCCGTCAGCCAAGGTCGACGGCGACATTCTCCACCAGACGCTCTCGATCGCCGAGGGCGCCCGGTTCGACGGCCGCGTGCGCCGGCCGAAGGACGCCAGCGAGATCGCGCCCCGGCTCGATGTGGCGAGCGTCGCCGGCCAGGGCGGCTCGACGGGCTGACCCACGGCCCCGCCCAGGTGATCAGAACCGCCCGCGCGGGCTCTCGTATTGGATGCACGTTTGATTGATGCGGATGTCGCGGCCGATGAGGCGGCAGACGTCGCGCTTGGCGTTCGGGTTGTTGCGGATCGTCTCCGCGGAGACGCGGCTGCCGTACTCGCGCGCGACCTCGGCCAGGTACTGGTCCTCGCAATAGGGCGTCGAGATCTGGCGCCCCCGGATGTCCTGGAAGCCCTCGTGGCATTTCGGCTTGGCCTCGGCGGTCGTCGCGAGGACGGCTGAGACGAGGGCGAGAAGGACGGTGCGTCCGGCGGGCATCTCTGGGCGACTCCGATCGGTGCTTTGCAAGAGCAATGTAGGATCAAACGGGGCCGGGCTCCAGGGACGCGGAGCCGGCCACGGCTCGAGCCAGGTGCCGGCGAGCAGTGAGGCCGCGCCGCCGACCGCCAGCACCGCCGCCCGCTGCGCGTCTCTGGCGATCGAGCGCCCGATGGATGGCCGTCACAGACCGGCGAGCTTCATGACCAGCGCCAGACCCGAGGCGACGGCGAGCACGGACGGGATGCCCCAGTGCTTGCCGAGCAGCAAGTATCCACTGAGGGCGGCCAGCACCACCACGCGCCAGTCGAGGCTCGCCAAGGCCGGCGTCCACAGCTTGAGGGGGCCCGCCTCGATCAGCGTCACCTTGCCGAAGAAGACGTGAAGCGCGAACCAGACGGCGAGGTTGAGGATGACGCCGACGACGGCCGCCATGATGGCTGTCAGCGCACCCCTGAGCGCGGGCTGCGCCGTGATCCATTCGAGGTAGGGTGCGCCGGCGAAGATCCACAGGAAGCAGGGCACGAACGTCGCCCACAGCGCCACGAGCGCCCCGAGCATGCCCATCGCCACCGCCTGCCCGCCGCCATGCTGGTAGGCCGCGAGATAGCCGACGAACTCGGTGACGAGAATGAGCGGACCGGGTGTCGTCTCGGCCAGACCGAGGCCGTCCATCATGGCGCCGGCATCGAGCCAGCGGTAGCTCGTGACCACGTCCTGGCCCATGTAGGCCAGCACCGCGTAGGCACCGCCGAAGGTGACGACGGCGAGCTTGGAGAAGAACCAGCCGAGCTGGGTCAGCACATGGTCGCGGCCGAAGGCGGCGGCGATGGCCAGCAGCGGCGCCGCCCATAGCGCGCCCCAGACGAGCACGGTGCGGATGGTGTGCATACCGGGGATGAGGTGTACGGCTGGCGGTGCCGCCCCCTGGCCGTGTCCGGCGGACAGAGACCCGGCATGCCAGAGACCCCACAGAGCGGCGGCGAGCACGATCACGGGGAACGGCATGGCGAGGAAGAAGATGGCGACGAACGAGAGCCCGGCGATGATCCAGTGCTCCCGGACTTTCAGCGCCTTCTTGGCGATGCGCAGCAAGGCCTCGATGACGATGACCAGCACGGCGGCCTTGATGCCGAAGAAGATGGCCTCGATCGTCGGCACCTTGCCGAAGGCGGCGTAGATCATCGACAGCGCCAGCACGACGAGCGCGCCCGGCAGCACGAACAGGAGCCCGGCGGCGAGCCCGCCCTTCAATCCGTGCAGGCGCCAGCCGGCGTAGGTGGCGAGCTGCATCGCCTCCGGACCGGGCAGCAGCATGCAGAACGACAGCGCGTTGAGGAACTGCTGCTCGCTGAGCCATTTCTTCTCGTCGACGATAACCTTGTGCATGAAGGCGATCTGCGCCGTCGGGCCGCCGAAGGAATAGATGCCGATGCGGCCGAAGGCCTCCAGCGCCTCGGCGAAGGACGGCGCCGGTGCATCTGTCGCAGTCGGATTGTCTCTCAGCAATTCTCCCTCCCTCAAACGGTCTTGGCCGGCCAGTTGTGGGTCTCTTGCATCCCGTCGCGGCACCACAGGTATAGCGCATCATAGAGCGTGAGCCCCGCCGCCAGCTGGGCGAGGTCGTCATCGAAGAGTTGCGACAGCCCGAACTCCCACAGCCCAGTCGAAACCTCGATCATGCAAACGAAGGATGACCCCGGCCATGGTGCTGCCTAGCCTCGGCGCATGAGGGGGCCTGGCGCGTACCGCCATTCTCGGGATGAGGGTGTACGAAACGCGGCCAACGCTCCGGGGCGAGCGGCCGAGGGAGATGCCCGTGCGTGATGAACGAGGCTGGCGGCGGCTGCTCCGCTCCGCGCTGCTTGCCGTGACCATCTGTGTTGCCTCCTCAGCGACCCCCGCCGCCGACCGTCCGGAGGTCTGGCTGGCGCCGGGCCTCGAGCGCATCGCCCGCGATGCAGCCGGCGGCATGACCCGCAGCATCACGCTGCACGCCGCCCGCGGCGAGTGCGAGTCGTTCCAGATTGCCGTCAAGCCGTCCGAGGTCGCGGCTCCCGAGGTGGGCATCAACATTGGCGATTTCGCCGGGCCATCGGCGAGCATCCCGGCGGCGCGGGCTGTGGCGCTGTTCCAGGAGCACTACGTCCACGTCGCCAAGAGCAGCCCCGACCTGCGCGGAACCAATCGACCTCTGGGAGCCGGATGGTACGCCGATGCGCTCATGCCGCTGGCGGCAAAGGACGTCGGGGCAGGCGTGGCCTTCGGCTCGCTCGCCGCCGGCATCACCGCCGGAAACGTCGTGCCGTTCTGGGCCGACGTTTGCGTGCCGCGCGATGCCGCCGCGGGCCGATACAAGTCGCGGCTGGCGGTGTCGCTGAATGGACGGAGCTTCGAGCTCGTCCTCGATCTGTACGTCTGGGATTTCGAGCTGCCGCGCCAGCCGTCACTACTGTCGTCGTTCCTCGTCATCAAGAAGAACCCCGCCATCGAGCGCCTGCTCCTCGCCAACAGGCTGGCGCCGCTCCGGATCGATCCGAGGGATCAGGCTTCGGCGATCGCCGATTGGGGGCTGCGCGCCACCAGCGTCAATTTCTGGAGCGGCGCCGACAACAAGCACTGCGCCATGCGCCCGCCGCCGCTCGTCGAGAGGGTGCGCCGCCAGGCCCGCGCGCAGGACAAGCGGCTGCGCGTCTACAACTACACCGCCGACGAGATCGACGAATGCCCTCCACAGCATGAGTTGGTGAAGGCGTGGGGACGGGTTCTGCATGAGGCGGGTGTCGCCAACCTGGTCACCATGAAGCCCCATCCCGACCTGTATGACGACGGCTCGGGCACGGGCCGCTCGGCCGTCGACATCTGGGTGCTGACACCGCTGATGTACGACGAGGCCGGCCCGCGCGTGCAAGAGGTGCTCGCCAAGGGCGACGAGGTCTGGTCCTACAATGCCATCGTCGCCGACGGCTACGCGCCGAAATGGCAGATCGACTTCGCGCCGGTGAATTTTCGCATCCAGCCCGGCTTTCTCAACCAGCACCTAGGCCTGACCGGGCTGCTCTACTGGCAGGTCGATCTCTGGACCTCCGATCCGTGGAACGATGTCGCTACTTACAAGGGGCTCCCTGGCGAGGGCATGCTCGTCTATCCCGCCCGCCAGCCCTATTCGGCCACCGTCGCGCCTTCGATGCGGTTGAAGTGGCTGCGCGACGGCGCCGACGACTACGATTTCATCGCGCTGCTCAAGTCCCGGGGCTGCACCGCCCTGGCCGATCGGCTCACCGCCCCCGTCGCCACGTCGTGGCGCGACTGGACGAAGGATATCGAGGTCCTGGAGCGCCAGCGTCGGCTGATCGGCGAGGCCGTCGAGCGCGCCGTCCACTCTCCCGGAAGCTGCGAGGAGCCGTCCTGAGCACCAGCGGTGCTCACGGCCGTCTCGGAGAGGATCAGGGCCCGTAGATGGCGAGCATGGGGCCGAGCGGCAGGAAGTTGCCCGCCCGGCCCTGGCTCGGTACGTAGAGCGCGGGCGCGCTGCCGCCGTCCAGGAATAGCGCGTTCGGACATTCGAGCACGTCGCGGTAGAAGCGGCCGAACTGCGCGAACGACACCTCCTCGTCCGAGATGGCGAAAACGATCGTGCGTCCGCCGCGCACGCCGACGCCGTCGCGGAACTTCTTGCTCGCCTCGGCCATCACGAACTTGGGGTGCAGCTTGCCGTCGATGACCAGCATCGGTCCTGACTGCGTGGCGATCTCGGCGGCCGGGCGCTGCTTGAGGTAGGCGCCGGTCTCGAGCACCCCGGCCCGGTTGCCGGCGACATAGAAGATGCCGTTGGGCTTCAGGTGGAAGTTGCCGGGACCCTTGCTGGTGCTGGCCTTCTTCGCCTCGCGCCCACCCTCGACGTAGAGCCCGACCGGCGACAGGTCGGCGGCGAACATGCCGGCGTTGAGCGCGAAGGCGAGCTTGCGCTTGGAGGCAGCGTCGGTCGCGGGCAGCGTGGACAGGCGGCCGTAGGGCAGGCCGTCGGACCGCTTCCAGTGCAGCCGGACCGTATGCCGGGAGAGGTCCGCCTCGCACACGGTATAGCGCGCGCCCTCGTGCGTCACGGAGCGGCACGGCCCCGCCGCCTGCGCGGCGGCGGGCAGCAGAAGGAGCAGGACCGCCAGCGGCGTATTGCGCAACCAGCCCCGCATTGCCTCACTCGCCGGCTGCGGCCAGCGGACGCTTGGCCGAGGTCGCGCTCCGCTCCTTGAGCAGCTCGGCGACGCGGAACGCGATCTCCAGCGTCTGCTCGGCGTTGAGGCGGGGATCGCACAGCGTGTCGTAGCGCGTCGCCAGATCGGCATCGACGAGCTTGGCCGCGCCGCCGATGCACTCGGTGAC
>WBZX01000894.1_pt1 | contig 24662 bp, 21 predicted proteins | sample 5204211 | NCBI WGS metagenome assembly WBZX01 (sample SAMN12344362, study PRJNA552823) | activated sludge metagenome | biome: Activated sludge suspended growth; feature: Nitrification reactor; material: Wastewater; isolation source: activated sludge from nitrification reactor of wastewater... | reverse complement strand
TGGATGAATCGCTTCCGTCGCATCCTGGTGCGATGGGAGAAACTCGCTGAAACTTACCTGGCTATGCTGCATCTCGTCCTCGGTATCATTACGTGGCGTGCTTCTGGCCTACTGAAATAGGCTCTAAAGTGTTGAATGTGTTATTTTTTCTAAATACACCACCTTCCAGCAGATCTGGTTAGAAGACTATCAGTAACGGACTGTCTAGTTTTTTCGGGCGAATTCTTGGATGGATTATTCAGATTCGCTGCTGGCCGCTATATTTTCATCAAATAAGTGTGGGAAGCGCAGTACGATCTTTTCTTCGTCGTCTAGGTCGACAGTGACATGGCCGCCATTGGTCAGTCGACCAAATAGAAGTTCGTCTGCCAAGGCTTTTCTAATGGTGTCCTGAATGAGTCTGGACATGGGGCGTGCGCCCATTAAAGGGTCAAAGCCGTTAAGTGCCAGATGGTCCTTGAGTGCCGGAGTAAAGTCGGCATCCACTTTCTTTTCGTGCAACTGATCTTCAAGTTGCATGAGGAATTTATCAACAACGCGCACGATGATCTCGTGATCGAGCGGCTTGAATGAAATGGTTGCATCAAGGCGATTACGGAATTCCGGTGTGAATAACCGTTTGATTTCAGCCATCTCATTCTCCCCCTGCTCGCTGGCGGTAAAGCCTATGCTGCCTTTCGAAATGGCCTCCGCACCAGCATTGGTGGTCATGATGATGGTGACGTTGCGGAAATCTGCCTTGCGCCCGTTATTATCGGTCAGGGTTCCGTGATCCATGACTTGCAGTAGAATGTTGTAGATGTCGGGGTGCGCTTTCTCGATCTCGTCAAGCAGCAGCACCGAATAAGGATGCTTGGTGATGGCTTCAGTGAGCAGGCCGCCCTGTTCAAAACCAACGTAGCCTGGCGGCGCACCAATCAAGCGTGATACAGCGTGCCGTTCCATGTATTCAGACATGTCGAAACGAACAAGTTCTATGCCTAATGTGTAAGCCAGTTGGCGGGCTACTTCGGTTTTCCCAACACCGGTTGGACCACTGAAAAGAAAGGCACCGATAGGCTTTTGTGCATTACCTAATCCGCTACGGGCCATTTTGATGGCAGCGGACAGGGCATCAATGGCCTTGTCCTGACCAAAAACAACAGCCTTGAGGTCTCGATCCAGCGTTTTTAACGCATTGCGGTCGTCAGTGGAAATATTCTTAGGGGGGATGCGGGCAATTTTGGAGATAATTTCTTCAATTTCCTTGTTGCCGATCACTTTTTTCTGGCGTGATTTAGGCAGAATGCGCTGTGCTGCACCCGCTTCGTCAATGACGTCAATGGCCTTATCCGGCAGATGCCGATCATTGATGTATTTTGCAGACAACTCTGCTGCAATAGAAAGTGCCGATGCAGTATATTTGACGCTATGGTGCGCTTCAAAACGCGACTTCAGTCCTTTGAGGATGTCTACCGTTTCGGCAATTGATGGTTCGGCAACGTCAATTTTTTGGAAGCGTCGCGAAAGTGCATGATCTTTCTCGAAAATACCCCGGTATTCCTGATACGTTGTTGCACCGACACATTTGAGTTGCCCGTTTGACAAGGCAGGCTTGAGCAGGTTCGATGCGTCCAGTGTACCGCCCGAAGCCGCACCGGCACCAATCAGGGTGTGGATTTCATCAATGAATAGAATGGCATTCGGATTGCCACCAAGTTTTTTCAATACGGCTTTCAGCCGTTGTTCGAAATCGCCGCGATATTTTGTACCGGCGAGCAAGGCACCCATGTCCAGAGAGTAGATGACACACTTCGACAGAATTTCCGGGACATCGCCTTCGACGATGCGGCGAGCCAGCCCCTCGGCAATTGCGGTTTTACCTACGCCTGCTTCACCAACCAGCAAAGGATTATTTTTGCGGCGACGGCATAAGGTTTGAATGACGCGTTCAAGTTCATGTGCGCGACCGATCAATGGATCAATCTTACCTTCGGCGACTTGAATATTTAGGTTGAGGGTAAAGTTCTCCAGTGCATTATTACCAGCCTGGTCTTGCTCTGTCTCCTGATCGGTTTGCGGGCGCTTTCCTGCTGTGGCAGCACTTTCGGCGGTTTTGGCAATGCCGTGAGCGATATAGTTGACGACGTCCAGGCGCGTGACACCGCGCTGATGCAGGAAAAATACGGCGTGTGAATCCTTCTCACCGTAGATGGCAACGAGTACGTTGGCGCCGTTGACTTCCTTCTTGCCGGAAGACTGTACATGAAGGATGGCGCGCTGAATGACGCGTTGGAAACCTAATGTTGGCTGAGTATCGACTTCATCCGTACCTGAGACAACCGGGGTATGTTCGCCGATGTAATCGGTGAGGTCACGGCGTAGTGCCTCAATGTCAACGCCACAGGCGCGTAATACTTGTGCAGCCGTTGGGTTATCCAGCATGGCTAGCAGCAAATGTTCGACAGTAATCAGTTCGTGCCTCTGCTGGCGGGCTTCCATAAAGGCCATATGCAACGAAACTTCAAGTTCTTGCGCTATCACTTTAATTTTCCTCCATCACGCATTGCAGCGGATGTTGATGTTCCCGCGCGTAGCTCGTAACCTGTTGTAGCTTGGTTTCAGCAACATCGCGCGGATAAATACCGCACAGACCGGCCCCTTCATTATGCACTTTGAGCATGATTTGTGTTGCCTGTTCACGGCTTTTTGAAAAAAATTGCTGTAAAACGTTAACAACAAAATCCATAGGGGTGTAATCATCGTTCAGCAGCAATACCTTATACAGTGGAGGCGGCTTCAGATTTGCGGCACCCGTGGCGATGTCAGCCTGTTCAATGAGTTTTGTTGCCATGTGGGTTTATTGTGACGCCATTTTTGGATTTTTCAACCCCTGAGTTTCAAGGGGTGATGCGGATACTTTTTACGACTTTGTCCTGGGCCTGCACGATTTCCAGCGTATGCTCGGCAATGCGGAAGCTGGTGCCGGGCTCCGGAATGTCTTCGAAGTGCTCAAGCACAAGGCCGTTAAGGGTTTTAGGGCCATTGAGAGGTAAATGCAAATTCAGTTTGCGGTTAAGTTCGCGTAGTGTGGCTGAACCGTCCACTAACCAGCTTCCATCATTTTGGTGATGGAGTACGGAAGAGTGTGTGGGTGATTGCGTGGTGAACTCACCGATAATTTCTTCAAGGATATCTTCCAGTGTAACCAGTCCTTTGAGTTCACCATACTCATCTACGACGAGGGCCATACGTTGGTGCTTCTCCTGGAATTGCTGCAACTGGGTATAAAGTGGGGTGCCTGATGGAACAAAATAGGGATCGGTCATGACTTCGCGTAAAGATTCTGGTGTCAAATCTGCGCTCTGAACCTGATGTAGAACTTTACGAATATGTAGAATGCCAATAACTTCTTCTGCCAGTCCGGCACGTACTGGCAGGCGCGTGTGGTGGCTGGTTGCAATCTGTTCGGCGATGGCTTCTGGTGCAGCATCGAAATTGATGGTCTCGATCTGGGTGTGTGCAGTCATGACATCGTCAACAGTGATTTTTTCCAAATCAAAAAGGTTCATCAGAATACTCTGGTGCTTTTTGGGGATGAAGTTGCCGGCATCCTGGATGATCGTGCGTAACTCCTCCATGCTGATAGCCTGTGCTGCTTCGGTAAATTCTGGTTTGAGTCGCATAATGCCAAGGAAAGCCCGCACAAAAAGATTGACGAACCATACGGCGGGATAAACTATTTTGAGCAGAGGATAAAGAATGTAACTGCTGACGATGGCGAGAGGTTCTGGATAAGCAGCAGCGATCACTTTTGGTGTAATCTCGCCGAATACAAGGATGGCAAAAGTGACTGAAAGTGTACCGGCAGCCAGCACCCACTCGCCTTCACCAAACAACTCGACGGCGATAAGTGTGACGAGAGTTGCCGAGGCTGCGTTTGCAAGGTTGTTGCCAAGCAGGATTACGCCTAACAGTTTGTCAGTTCTGGCCAATAGCGAGTTAGCCAGTTTGGCACCTCGATGCCCCTCCTTCATTAGATGCCGTAACCGGTATCGGTTGACTGACATCAGGCTGGTCTCGGCAATCGAGAAAAAAGCACCGATTAACAGTAGAATGCCAAGCGCGACGAACTGCAACGGTAAAGGAATATCGTCCAAGTGGGAATTTTACTCGGGTTAGAACGGCTCAAGTTTCGGCGCGAACACAGAGCCTTGTCAAGGTGTAGCGTCAGTTGCTTGTTTCGGTTCGACCTTGATCAGATTTTCACGAGAGACCCCCAGCCACATGACGATAGGGCTGGCTACCAATACCGAGGAGTAGATCCCGAACAGGATGCCGATTGTCAGCGCCAGCGAGAAGTTGTGTAGCGCCTCTCCGCCGAAAAACAGCATCGAGCACACCATGGTTTGTGTCATGGCGTGAGTGATGATGGTCCGCGACATAGTACGGGTGATCGCATTGTTGATGACTTCCGGGACGCTGGCTTTGCGCATCTTGCGGAAGTTTTCGCGGACCCGGTCGAACACCACGACGGATTCGTTGACCGAGTAACCCAGTACGGCAAGGATAGCTGCCAGTACTGTGAGGTTGAACTCCCACTGGAAAAATGAAAAGAAACCAAGAATAATTACCACGTCATGCATGTTGGCGATGATAGCTGAGACTGCAAATCGCCATTCGAAGCGCACGGCCAGATAGGCCATGATGCCGATCGATACTAGCAGCAAAGCCATCGCACCGTTTTCATAAAGCTCTTGGCCGACTTGTGGGCCGACAAATTCGACACGGCGCATTTGAACTGAGGCGTCGTCTTTCTGGAGTCCATCTAATACGGATTCGGATAATTGGGCGCTTGTAACACCCTTTTTCACCGGCAAGCGGATCAGTACATCGTGGCTGGAACCGAAATTCTGTACTGTAGCATCTGTGAGTTTAAGCGTGTCCATGGTGCTGCGGATTTTTCCGATATCAGCAGTCTGGGGGTATGTAACTTCCATCACTGTGCCGCCAGTAAAGTCGACCCCGAAGTTCAGACCTTTGGTTGCCAGAAAGAATATAGACAACAGGAAAGTAATGAGAGAGATGGCCGTGGTTAGGCGGCCATAGCTCATGAACGGGATGTCTTGCTTGATCTTGAACAGTTCCATGAGGATTCCTAGCCGATCGCTACTTTGGAGAGCTTGCGACGATGTCCGTAAGTCAGGTTGATGATGGCGCGAGAAACCACAACTGCGCTAAACATCGAAGTCAGAATGCCCAGCACGTGTACGATGGCAAAGCCGCGCACCGGACCGGAGCCGAAAGTGAACAGCATGATGCCGACGATCAGTGTAGTCACGTTGGAGTCGAGAATGGTGTCGAAGGCGCGGTCATAGCCTGCGTGAATTGCCGCTTGTGGGCTGTTGCCATTGCGTAACTCTTCACGGATACGCTCATTGATCAGTACGTTAGCGTCAATTGCCATACCCAGCGTCAGTGCGATTGCAGCGAGGCCGGGCAGGGTGAGTGTGGCCTGCAGCATCGACAGTACGGCAACCAGCAACAGCAGGTTGACGCCCAGCGCCAGCACGGAGATACCACCAACGATCAGATAGTAGATGATCATCATGATGGCAATCGCGGCAAAGCCCCACAGGGTCGAGTGTACGCCACGTTTGATGTTCTCCTCGCCCATGCTGGGGCCGACCGTACGTTCTTCGATAATGTCCATCGGTGCGGCCAACGCACCTGCGCGCAGCAGTAGAGAGACATCGGTGGCTTCCTGCACATTTTTCATGCCGGAAATCTGTACGCGGCCGCCCCCGATTTCCTCACGGATTACGGGAGCGGTAATGACTTCAGTCAGGCCTTTTTCCACCAGCAGAATCGCCATGCGTTTGCCGACATTCTCCCTGGTGACTTGCTTGAAAATACGTGCACCGCGACCATCAAGGTTGACGTGCACCACGGATTCGCCGGATTGCTGGTCGAGGCCTGGGCTGGCGTCGGTGATGTACTCGCCGGTGAGTACGACTTGTTTTTTGACCAGTACCGGCATGCCATCGCGTTCGGTAAAGAGTTCCGCACCGAAGGGGACTGGTTCGCCCTTGCGCGTGGGGGCGGGGTGTTCTTCGTCTACCATGCGGATTTCCAGCGTTGCGGTACGGCCTAGAATTTCCTTGGCTTTGGCCGTGTCCTGCACGCCTGGCAACTGTACAACGATGCGGTCGGCCCCCTGTTGTTGGATGATAGGCTCTGCCACACCGAGTTCGTTGACGCGGTTGTGAAGCGTGGTGATGTTTTGCTTGAGTGCAAATTCTTGAACGCGTTTTTGCGAAGGCAGATCCAGGCTGGCAGTCAGCAGTTTGACGCCGTCGCTACCCTCGGATTCCTTAACGGTCAGGTCGGGGAAGCTTTTCTTGATTTCGTTTTCTCCCTTGGCAAGCTCTGCTGCGTCCTTGAACTTGACCTGGACAGACTGACCGTCGCGTGTAATGCCTGCATAGGCAACGCGCTTTTCGCGCAATTGAGTGCGGATGTCGCCAGCGTAACGCTCAATCGCCTTGTCCGATGCGGCCTTCATGTCGACCTGCATCAGGAAGTGCACGCCACCGCGCAGGTCAAGACCGAGATACATGGGTTGTGCCCCTATGCCTTGCAGCCAGGCTGGAGAGCGAGACAGCAGGTTGAGTGCGACTACATAACCGTTCCCCAGTTTTGCGGAAATTGTCTCTTGCGCTTTGCGTTGCGTGTCAAGATCGGTGAAGCGTACCTTGATGCTGTTCTTTTCGAGAGTGATGGTTTGGTAAGGCAGTTCTTCCTGCTTGAGAACGGACTCGACTTCGCTCATCAGAGCGGCATTGATGGCGTTGGCACCCTTGGCCGCAGAAATCTGTATGGCAGGTGATTCGCCAAATACGTTAGGCAACGAATAGAGCGCGCCGATCAATAGCGCGATAGCGATGAAAATGTATTTCCAGAGCGGATAGCGGTTCATGGCGGGTGGCCTCGGTTAAAGGCTCTTCAACGTGCCTTTGGGCAATAAGGTTTGAATAGTGTGTTTTTGTATATTAACGATGGTGTCGGGAGCAATTTCCAAGCTGACGAAGCTGTCACTGACTTTGACGACCTTGCCCACCAATCCGCCGGATGTTGCAACTTCATCGTTTTTTTGCAGGGCATCCAGCATCTTCCCGTGTTCCTTGGCCTGCTTCATTTGCGGACGGATCAGCATGAAGTAAAACAACACGAAAATCACGATGATGGGCAGGAAACTGGTGATACCGGGGGCCGCGGAAGCTGCATCGGCGGCGAAAGCATTGCTGATAAACATGGATTTCCTTCTTCTAACTTGCTAAAAAATCGTGCAATTCTAGCACAAGGTCGCGCGCTGACTTTGAAATTTGGCGACAAAGCGAGGCAGATTGCCAGTATCGATGGCGTCGCGCAAGTCGTGCATTAACGCCTGATAGTAATGCAGATTGTGAATGGTGTTGAGGCGTGCACCAAGGATTTCGCCTATGCGATGCAAGTGATGCAGGTAGGCGCGGGTGAAATTGCGGCAGGTATAACATTGGCAATCTGCGTCGAGCGGCTCGGTATCTTCCTTGTAACGGGCATTCTTGATCTTGATGTCGCCCCAGCGTGTAAACAGCCAGCCGTTACGGGCATTGCGTGTTGGCATGACGCAGTCGAACATGTCTACGCCTGCCTGTACGGCGGCCACCAGATCCTCCGGCGTGCCTACGCCCATCAAATACCGTGGTTTGTCAGGCGGCATTTGAGGTACGGTGTGGGCGAGGATACGCAGCATGTCCTCTTTGGGTTCGCCGACGGAAAGACCGCCGATAGCATAGCCGTCGAAACCGATGGTCCTCAGGCCATTGAGCGAGGCATCGCGCAAATCTTCGTGCATGCCGCCCTGGATAATGCCGAATAAGGCATTAGGATTCCCCTCATGGGCACGCTTCGAGCGTTCTGCCCAGCGCAGCGAAAGTTCCATCGACTTGCGAGCCTCGTCGTGGCTGGCGGGGTAGGGCGTGCATTCGTCGAAAATCATCACGATGTCGGAATTCAGTACCTTTTGAATTCGCATCGATTCTTCCGGTGTCAGGAAGCAGGCATCGCCGTTGATCGGCGAGCGGAACTTGACGCCTTCTTCGGTAATCTTGCGCAAATCGCCCAGGCTCCATACCTGGAAACCGCCAGAATCGGTGAGGATGGGGCCGTCCCATGCCATGAAACGATGCAGCCCGCCGTGGGCGGCAATCACGTCCAGCCCCGGACGCAGCCACAGGTGAAAGGTGTTGCCGAGGACGATGTGCGCGCCAATGTCTTTTAGCTCAACCGGTGACATTGCCTTGACCGTGCCATAGGTGCCGACCGGCATGAATGCCGGGGTTTGCACGGTGCCGTGGGCAAGTGCGAGTTGGCCGCGACGGGCGGCGTTGTCGGTACGGGATACGGAAAATTGCATGATGGGGCGGGATACTACCACAGGGCGGAAACGTCCGTCCGATGTCAGGGTTTCGAGGGGTTTGTTTGTGCTTTCAACCCCGCGAAATAAGTGTCGATGATGCCGGGAGCCATGCGGGCGAGCGGGAAACGTTCGCGGTCCAGCGTCCAGGTGACGACCAGCCCATCGGTAATCGCATCGAGGCCGACGGCCGCTTGTCGAGCGTCAATGTGCTTGGGGAGTTGACCCAGTTCGATGGCTTGGCGGATGGCGTTCTCGTTGATGGTGAGAAAGCGGTTGCCGCATTCCAGGTGCTGGTCGCGGATGCGGGCCATCTCGTCCACATATTCGCATTTGTGCCAGGCGATTTCCAGCACGCGAAAGTACTGGGGGTTATTGGCGAGGCTGTCGAGAAAGAACAGGGCGAGCGAACGGATGAAATTGAGCGGATCGTGGTCTTGGTTGCGCTGCAACTCTTCCAGTTTGCGTTCTATCGGCTCAACGATACGCTGGATCATCGCATCGTATAAATCGGCCTTGTTCTCGAAATGCCAATAGATGGCGCCGCGCGTGACGCCTGCTTCGGTAGCGATGTCGGCGAGCGTGGTGCGGGAAACGCCATTGCGCTGGAATACGACTTCCGCGGCATCGAGGATGCTGTTGCGGGTTTCTAGTGCCTCTTCTTTGGTTTTGCGTGCCATTCCGGAGAAATGCCTTGGTGAATGTGTGGGGAAATGATAGCACACAAATTTATTTACATACACTCAAGAATGTATGTATGATGTCGGCTGTTATGGAAAATCTTTCATGGCAAAGCTGCTCACTATTTCGCGTGCCGTGGTTGGCGCGCACATTGTCAGGAAAATGGTATGACTGCCACGCAAAAAAAACTCAAATCCCGATATGGAGCCGTTCTACTGGCGGCTCTGCTCGCTGCTTGCTCCAAATCACCGAATGACGGTGGTGGTAATGCCATGATGAATATGCCGCCGCCAGAGGTGACGGTGGTGGAGGTGCAGCCGACCACCGTGCCGGTGAGCTATGAATATATCGGCCAAACGGTCGGTTCGCGAGAAGTCGAGGTGCGTGCTCGCGTGACTGGGCATGTGGAAAAGCGTTTGTATGAAGAGGGGGCATTGGTCAAGGCCGGTCAGCCGTTGTTCCAGCTCGATGCGCGACCATTTGCGCTGGCTGTCGCTTCAGCCAAGGCTGCTGTGGCAACGGCTGAAGCCGATATCGCGCGTGCCGAAGCCTCTGCCGCACAGGCGCAACGCGAGCGCGATCGTATGGCGGGTCTTGCCGAAGCGCATGCAATCAGCCGCAAGGAGGCGGACGATGCAAGTTCTGCTGCACAGATTTCCGGTGCCGATACGCAGGCCGCCCGTGCACGTCTGGAGCAGGCCAGGGCACAACTGCGCGAAGCCCAGCTCAATGTGGAATATGCCACGGTGACCGCGCCACTGAGCGGCATGGCAGGCCGGGCGTTGCGGCAGGAAGGCTCGCTGGTCAGCGCAACTGGCGACAGCTTGCTGACGACGCTGGTGCAGCTAGATCCGCTGTATGTGACTTTTAACGTTGCCGATGGCGAACGTCAGCGTCTGGATCAGGATGTTGCGGCTGGAACTCTGGTCGTACCGAAAGAGGGCTTTGACGTGCGCTTGCTGCAACGTGACGGCACCGAACTGCGGCAGGGTGGCAAGGTCAACTTTGTTTCGTCCACCATCAGCAACCAGACTGGTACGCTGGAAATGCGTGCGCAATTGCCCAATGCCAAGGGTGAGATCAAGAGTGGCCTGTTCGTGCGTGTAATCCTGGAAGGTGCGACCCGCCCAAATGCACTGACTGTGCCGCAAGGTGCGGTACTGGAAGGGCCGACCGGAAAAATTGTTATGGTTGCCGAGAAAGACAAGGACGGTAAGCTGGTTTCCCAGCCGCACCCGGTCGAGGTCGGCGATTGGACGAATTCGGGTGACCAGAAGCAGTGGGTCGTTCGCAGCGGTCTCAAGCCCGGCGACAAGGTGATTGTCGATAACCTGATGAAGCTGCGCCCCGGCGCGCCTGTCAGCCTGGGTAAAGCGCCAGCCGATGCAAAGTCGGCGGCTGCAGCCAAGTAAGCGAGTGATCATATGAATTTCTCTCGTTTCTTTATCAATCGCCCGATTTTTGCGGCGGTGCTGTCCATCTTTATCGTGATCGCCGGCCTAGCCGCCATGCGTAGCCTGCCGATTGCGCAATACCCTGAAATCTCGCCGCCGGTGGTGACGGTGCGAGCCGTTTATCCGGGCGCTTCGGCCGAAGTGCTTGAGCAGGCCGTGGCCTCGGTGCTGGAGTCGCAGATCAACGGCGTGGAGCACATGATGTATATGAGCTCCACCTCGGGTTCGAATGGTGCACTCGAAATACAGGTGACGTTTGAAATCGGCTCTGACGCCGACCAGGCGACATTGGACGTCAATAACCGAGTCAAGCAGGTGGAAGCGCGCCTGCCCGAGGAAGTACGGCGCCAGGGCGTGACGGTGGAAAAGAACTCGACGGCTTTCCTTTACGTGCTGGCATTCAACTCGCCCGATGGCCGTTATGACGATCTTTTTACCAGCAATTACGTTACTTTGAATGTGCTCGATCGCATCAAGCGTATCCCAGGAACGACCAACGTACAGATTTTCGGCGCCAAGGATTACGCCATGCGCATCTGGCTCAAGCCGGATCGCATGACGCAGATGGGCGTATCGGTAAACGAAGTCGTCACGGCTCTCAATAGCCAGAATGCGCAGTTTGCCCCGGGCAAGATTGGTCAACCGCCCACCGGTGGCGGGCAGGAGTTGGTGTACACCATCACCACGCAGGGCCGCATGTCTGAGCCCAAGGCGTTTGAAGATATCATCGTGCGTTCGAGTTCCAATGGCGCAGAAGTGCGCTTAAAGGATATTGCCCGCGTTGAATTGGGATCCAAGGATTATGACTTCAAGGGCCGGGTCAATGGCAAACCGGCGACGCTGGTAGGAGTGTTTCTGCAACCGGGTGCCAATGGTCTTGCCGTGTCCGAAGCAGTCAAGTCGGCGGTGGACGAGATGGCCAAGAGCTTCCCGCCGGGGCTGACCTACAACATTCCCTACGACACTACGCGCTTCATGAAAGTCTCTATTCATGAAGTGGTAAAAACGCTGGTCGAGGCCATGGTGTTGGTGTTCCTTGTGGTGCTGCTGTTTCTGCAGAATCTGCGTGCGACCCTGATTCCCATGGTGGTTGTGCCGGTGTCGCTGATTGGCACATTTGCCGGTCTGTATTTGATGGGCTATTCGATCAACGTGCTGACGTTGTTCGGGATGGTACTGTCCATCGGTATCGTGGTGGACGATGCGATTGTGGTGCTGGAAAACGCCGAGCGCCTGATGCACGAGCACGGCCTTTCACCGCGTGCTGCCGCGATCGAGGCGATGCGTGAGGTGACCGGGCCGGTAATCGCGATCATGCTGGTGCTGGTTTCGGTGTTCGTGCCAATCGCCTTTATCGGCGGCCTTGCGGGTGAACTGTATCGCCAGTTTGCCATTACCCTGTCTATTGCCGTGATGATTTCCGGTTTGGTCGCCCTGACCCTGACCCCGGCCCTGTGTGCGGTGGTTCTGCGGCCGGAGCACAAGCACGAGAATGCATTCACACGCGGGTTCACGCGGTTTTTCGATTGGGTTACCAGACGATACACCGGTGGCGTGGCGTGGATACTTAAGCGTTCCATCGTCGGCCTGCTGCTGTTTGCGGGTATGGTCGCGTTGACAGCCCAGTTATGGCGCATGACGCCGACTTCGCTGGTACCGGACGAAGACCAGGGTTACTACATTACAGCGGTGTTCCTGCCGGATGGCGCGAGTCTGGAGCGCACGGATAAGGTCGTAAGCAAAGTATCCGAGGCGATATTGTCCAATCCGGGCAACCAATATTCGGTGGCCTTTACCGGTATGGATTTTCTCGGAGGTTCGTTCAAGAATAGCGCTGCTACGATATTTGCCTCGCAAAAACCGTGGGATGAGCGCGCCATGCCGTCGCAGGCACTGGTTGGCGAGTTGTTCGGCAAGACAGCCGGAATAAAAGAGGCATTGGTGCTGGCGTTCAATCCTCCGGCCATTTTCGGTTTGGGCAATTCCGGCGGGTTCGAGGTCAACATCCAGAATCGCGGCGACGGCGGTGCAAAAAAGCTGAACGAAGTCGCTCAGCAGTTCATCGCTCGCGCTTCGCAGGACAAGACCTTTGCTTTCGTGCAGACCTTGTGGCGTGCGCAAACGCCGCAGTTGTATGTCGATGTTGACCGCAACCGTGCAGCCGCGCTGGGCGTTAACCTGCAGGAAGCCTTCAACACGCTTTCTGCCACGCTGGGAACGCTTTATGTCAACGATTTCAACAAGTACGGCCGCACCTGGCAGGTATTGCTGTCGGCGGATTCCGAGTACCGCAAGCGCCCGGACGATATTGGCGCTCTGCACGTACGCGGCGCTAATAACCAGATGGTGCCGATTTCGGCATTTGCCACCGTCAAGTACAGCACCGGGCCGGATACGTTGACGCGCTTTAACAACCTGCCATCGGTCCAGTTGCTTGGGTCCGGTGCGCCCGGCGTGAGTTCGGGCGAGGCATTGGCACGGGTGGACCAGATCATGAAAGAGGTGTTGCCGCCCGATTTTACTTACGAGTGGAGCGGCGCATCGTTCCAGGAAAAACGTTCTGGTGGATCATCCAGTATGGCTCTCGGTTTGGGTGCACTCATGATGTTCTTCATTCTGGCTGCCCTGTACGAACGCTGGACCTTGCCGTTTGCGGTGCTGTTGGCGCTGCCGTTCGGCCTGTTCGGGGCTCTGGCGCTGGTGTGGGTACGTAATCTGGCGTTTGCCGTCCTGCTGCCAGGCGTACCTATCCCACCGCTGACCAATGACGTGTATTTCCAGATTGGGCTGGTGACGCTGCTGGGACTGGCTGCCAAGAACGCCATTCTGATCGTCGAATTCGCCATCATGAAGCAACATGAAGACGGCATGTCTGCCCGCGATGCGGTGCTCGAAGCGGCTCGCTTGCGCTTCCGCCCGATCCTGATGACCTCGCTCGCCTTCATTCTCGGCGTGCTGCCGCTGGCGATTTCCAGCGGTGCCGGTGCCGGCGCACGGCAATCGGTGGGGACTGGCGTCATGGGCGGCATGCTGGCAGCAACTTTCCTTGCCATCTTCTTCGTTCCACTGTTTTACAAATTGATTGCACGCAATGAGAAAAAGAAAGAGGTACACAATGCGTAAGCCACTTTATGCGGCTTTGCTGCTGACTACGCTGCTGCCTGCCTGCAGCTTCCTTGAAACTGGTTTCGTGCGTCCTGCACCGGAGTTGCCTCCGCAATGGGCTGCCGGGGCGGGTGCCAGCCAGACGAGCTCCGCCGGGGAGCAATGGTGGAAACTGTTCAACGATCCGGTGCTGGATACGCTGATCGACGAAGCACAGCAGCATAACCACGATGTGGCCGTTGCTGCTGCGCGGATCATCGAAGCGGAGGCTGTTTTTGGAGTTACCGAGGCTGATCGGTACCCGATTGTTACTGCCAATGGAGCCGGTAGCCGTACGGGAGCTTCGGAAGTCACCGCAACGCCGCTATTTGGAGGGATGTCACGTTATCAGAATAATGCGCGGATTACACTGAATGCAAGTTACGAACTCGATATCTGGAGCAAGTACCGCCATGCCAGCGATGCCGCCCGTGCACAATTGCTGGCGGCTCAGGCCTCACAGGATACGGTCAGGCTGACGCTGACAGCCGATATCGCCCAGCAGTATTTCAATCTGCTGTCGGTCGATGCACAACTGGCGGTTATCCGTGCCCAGCTGCAAAGCCGCACGGACAGTCTCGCCCTGCTCAAGCTGCGGTACAAGGAAGGCATGACTTCCGAGTACGAGGTACGTCAGGCCGAAGCGGAAGAGGCTGCGGTTAAATCGCAATTGGCCAGCGCCCTCAAAGCGCAGGAAAACCTGGAATCCGCACTCGCCATCCTGCTCGGCCGTTCGCCGCGCGACGTGATGGAAGGCAAGGTTGCACGCGGCAATGTAGCACCCATGCAAACCCTGTGGGTGCCTGATGGTTTGCCGTCCGAACTGCTGTTGCGTCGCCCGGATATCCGTGAGGCCGAGCAGAAGCTGCTGGCCGAGGATGCCAAAATCGCCGTGGCACGTGCCGAGTTCTTTCCGAGTATCTCGCTCACGGCCTACCTAGGCTCCGAGAGCGCCACGCTGGGCAAGCTGTTCTCCGGCCCGGCCGGGATCTTCCAGTTTGCGCTGGGCCTGAGCCAGCCGATCTTCAATGCGCATCGCCTGACCTTCTCGGTCAAGGCGGCCGAAGCGCGGCGCGAGCAGGCGATTGCGGCTTATCAAAAGGCTGTGGCCAGTGCTTTTGGCGATGTGCGCAACGCACTCAATGCGCAGGCGGCTGGGCGTGCGGTGCTCGAAGCTGAGTCTGCACGGGTTGCAGCTTTGGTCGATGCGCAGCGGCTGGCGAATCTGCGTTACCAGGGTGGCGTTGCCGGGCGGTTGGAAGTGCTGGATGCGGATCGGCAATTGTTGCAGGCGCAGCTTGCCAAGGTGGATGCGGAGAATGCGCAGCGGGTGGCGGTGGTGGGGATGTTCAAGGCGTTGGGGGGAGGGTGGAAGATGCCTGACGTTGTTGACGAACCAGTGGCTAATGATTAAACCTGCGACCTGCAAAATCAGGCCGCCATAAGCTCTCAAGGCAAGGCGGTTTGTCGGAGGGTTGACGAGCTATAGCCAGACGTTTAAACTTAGTATAAACATTTATGAAGCGTGAGTCATGCCAGTCGCTATTCTCGATATCAAACAATGGGGCAATAATCTGGGCGTTCGCTTGCCATCGGCTGTAGCCAAGGCGGCGAATCTGCACGCCGATCAGCGTGTTCGTGTGGCGGTAGAGGATGGGCGTGTCGTGATTACGCCGGAAGCCCCGGCTGCGTTGACGCTGGAGCAGCGGCTGGCGGTTTACGATGTTTCCCGGCATGGTGGCGAGGTGATGGACGTGGCGCCTGTAGGTGCTGAACAATGGTGAGCACAACAGTGCGCTGGGTGCCGGGTCGGCAGGAGGTTATCTGGATCGACTGCAACCCGCAGGTGGGGAGCGAGATGCGTGATTTCCATCCGTTTCTGGTACTGTCACCGCGTATTTTTAACGAGAAAACCGCGTTGGTGATCGGGCTGCCTATGACCACGGCAGAATACAATGCCGACAATCCTTTTGCCGTGGTAGTCGGTGCAGCTACAGGCCGCAAGGCGGGCAAAGCCAGTTACGTGCTTTGCCATCAGCCTAAATCCTTCGATTGGCGCATGCGTAACGCCAAACCGCACCCACTCAAGCGCTTGTCTGACGCCCTGTTTGCCGATGTGTGTGAACGGTTGAACCAAATCATCAAGGTGGCGTAGCGGAATCGAGGAGTAATGGAGATCCAACTTCTCCGGGTTCCATTGCATGCGGGCTTGCTGCTGATGCTTGAAAGACTATAACCGGCGGTTTTAGTCTTTAACGGTTTCCCACCCGAAACCCCAAATTTTCCGCCACCCCCACTCCGTTATATACTACCCGCCTATGGCTACCCCAAATCCCCGTCCGCGCCGCCCCAAGCCGTTGCTGGACCCGACGATACGCGAGCGCAGCATTTACCTGTTGCCTAATCTCTTTACTACTGCCGCGCTGTTTGCAGGTTTTTTCTCCATCGTGCAGGCGATGAGCGGCCAATTTGAATTGGCGGCGATTGCGATTTTTATTGCGATGGTGATGGACGGACTCGATGGCCGGGTGGCGCGGTTGACGCATACACAGAGTGCGTTTGGTGCGGAATACGATTCGCTGTCCGACATGGTGTCGTTTGGCGTGGCGCCAGCACTGGTGCTGTATGTGTGGGCGTTGAAGCCGATGGGCAAGCTGGGCTGGATAGGCGCGTTTATTTATTGTGCGGGGGCGGCGTTACGGTTGGCGCGCTTCAATACCAAGCTGGACGAATCCGACAAGCGCTATTTTCAGGGGTTACCTAGTCCGGCTGCGGCGGCGTTGTTGGCAGGGCTGGTGTGGGTGTGCCATTCCAACGAGGTGAATGGTGCGGGGATTTTCTTCGGCTGGATCCAGATGAAGTGGCTGGCCTGGGGTGTGACGGTGTTTGCAGGGCTGACCATGGTGAGCAATTTGCGTTATTTCAGCGGCAAGGATTTTAACCTGCGCAAGAGCGTGCCGTTTGTCGTGATGCTGTTGATCGTTTTGGGATTCGTGCTGGTTTCCTACAGCCCGCCTGAAGTGCTGTTTGCGATTTTTGTTTTGTATGGTTTGTCCGGGTATGTGAGTTGGGCGATGCGGTATATGCAACGTCCGAATCAGTAGGATTTATGGGATAATCAGCCTTGTGGATAACGTCAATCTGACCGGTCATTTCCTCATCGCCATGCCCGCCATGGCCGATCCCTATTTTGCCAAGTCTGTTGCCTATATTTGCGAGCACAACGAGAACGGTGCGCTCGGTGTAATCATCAACCGCCCGATCGAAATGAGCTTGAACGAACTGTTCGAGCAGGTGGGGATTGAGATCAAGGACAGTAAATTTTTCGATGCGCCTGTCAGCTTTGGTGGTCCGGTGCAGGTGGATCGCGGCTTTGTGCTGCACCAGCCGGTAGGTGCGTGGCAATCGACCATTGCCGTGAGCGGTGATACGGGCTTGACCACATCCAAGGATATTCTGGAAGCCGCCGCCCGCGGGCAGGGGCCGGAAAAAATGCTGGTCAGCCTGGGTTATTCCGGGTGGTCGCCAGGCCAGTTGGAGCAGGAAATCTCGCAGAATGCCTGGCTGACCGTGGCGGCTGGTGACAATATCATTTTCGACTTGCCTGCCGAACAAAAACTGGTGGCGGCCATGCACTTGCTGGGGGTGGATTTTGCCAGCCTGTCGGAAGAGGCGGGGCATGCCTGATGGCGGCGCTGTGCTCGCCTTCGATTTCGGTGAAAAACGGATAGGCGTGGCAGTGGGGGATATGGGCGTTGGCATCGCACACCCGCTGGAAACGATCTCGAGCGAGAGCAACGATGTGCGCTTTGCTGCGATTGCGGCAATGATTGCCGAATGGCAACCAACGCGGTTGGTGGTGGGCCTGCCGATGTATCTGGACGGGACTGAGCACGAGATGTCGCGGCTGAGCCGCAAGTTTGCGCGTCGTCTGGAAGGCCGCTTTAATCTGCCCGCGGTGATGGTGGATGAGCGCCTGACCTCGGCCGCAGCCAGCCAGTCGCTCAACGAAATCGGCATTCGCGGCCGCAGCCAGAAGGCGATGCTGGACCAGGTGGCGGCGCAAGCCATATTACAGAGTTATTTTGATGCCAATGACCATTCCTGACGCAGAATTATTAGTCCAGAATCTTGCACAGCACGTGAGACCATGGCTGGAAGAAGGCGCCGCGCTGGTGGGCATCCACAGCGGCGGAGCCTGGCTGGCGCAGCGCATTCTGGAGTTGACTGGCAGCAAAGCCGATTTCGGCACGCTGGATATTTCGTTCTACCGCGACGATTTCAGCCGCATCGGGCTGCATTCGCAAACCAAGCCTTCCAGTATTCCGTTCGAGGTGGAAGGCCGCCACATCGTGCTGGTGGACGACGTGCTGTATACCGGCCGCACCATACGCGGTGCGATGAACGAGCTTTTCGACTACGGTCGTCCGAAGAAGATTTCGCTGGCGGTGCTGGTGGATCGCGGCGGACGCGAACTACCTGTCGAGGCGCAAGCGACCGCAACAATGATGATGCTCCAACCCGGCCAGAGTCTTGAGTTGCTGCAAGATTCCAATGGCAAGTTCAGTCTTCAATTGCACGAGGCTCAATGAATAATCCGCAACTTACCAAAGACGGCAAACTCAAGCACCTTCTGTCGATAGAAGGTTTGCCCAAAAGCATACTCACGGAAATTCTCGATACGGCAGAATCCTTTACCGGGGTTTCAGAACGGGATGTCAAAAAAGTCCCGCTGCTACGTGGCAAGACGGTGTGCAACATCTTCTTCGAAAACAGCACCCGGACCAGGACGACGTTCGAAATCGCAGCCAAACGCCTGTCGGCCGATGTGGTCAGTCTGAATGTCGGCACCTCGTCGCAATCCAAGGGCGAGACTATCCTCGATACGGTAGATAACCTGATCGCCATGCACGCCGATATGTTCGTCGTGCGACACTCACAATCCGGCGCTGCGCATTTCATCGCGCGCCATGTCGGGCCGCACATCCACGTCATCAACGCGGGCGACGGCCGTCATTCCCACCCGACGCAAGGCTTGCTGGACGTGTTTACTATCCGCCGCTACAAGCCGGACATGCACAACCTGCGCGTGGCGATTGTGGGCGACGTGCTGCACTCGCGCGTGGCACGGTCCGAAATCCATGCGCTGACTACGCTGGGTGTGCCAGAAGTCCGTGTGATCGGCCCCAAGACGCTGTTGCCGCAGGATGTCGAGCGGCTGGGCGTGCAGGTCTATCACGACATGAACACCGGACTGAAGGATGTCGATGTGGTCATGATGCTGCGCCTGCAAAACGAGCGTATGAACGGTGCCCTGCTGCCGAGCGCGCAGGAGTATTTCAAATGCTTTGGGCTGACGCAGGAAAAACTCGAACTAGCCAGGCCCGATGCCATCGTTATGCACCCCGGCCCGATGAATCGCGGGGTGGAAATCGATTCTGCGGTGGCCGATGGCAGCCAGTCGGTGATTCTGCCGCAAGTGACCTATGGCATTGCAGTCCGTATGGCGGTGATGAGCATACTCGCAGGAAATAGCGAATGAAAATCCATATCAAGAACGGCCGCCTGATCGACCCGAAAAACGGTATTGATGCCGTGCGCGATCTCTATATCGCAGCAGGCAAGGTGCTTGGCGTCGGGGAAATGCTGGAAGGATTTGCAGCCAACCAGGTCATTGATGCCTCGGGATTGGTGGTGATGCCGGGCCTGGTCGATTTGTCTGCGCGTCTGCGCGAGCCTGGCTTCGAATACAAGGCGACGCTGGTCAGCGAGTTGCAGGCGGCTGCGGCTGGCGGCGTGACCAGCTTGGCGTGCCCACCCGATACCGACCCGGTGCTGGATGAACCGGGACTGGTGGAAATGCTCAAACACCGCGCCAAACTGCTGAACCTGGCGCACGTCTATCCGCTGGGGGCGCTTACCCGCCGGTTGGAAGGCAAGAACCTGACTGAAATGAGCGAACTGACCGAAGCCGGTTGCGTCGGATTCTCGCATGCCGATGCGCCGCTCACCGATACTTTGGTACTGCGCCGTGCGATGCAATATGCCGCCACTTTCGGTTTTACGGTCTGGCTGCGTCCGGAAGAGGCTTACTTGGCCAAGGGTGGCGTTGTGCATGATGGCGAGGTGGCATCCAGGCTCGGATTGCAGGGCATTCCCGCGAGCGCTGAGACCATCGCCATCGCTACAATACTGACATTGGTGCGGGATACCGGTGCGCGCGTGCATCTGTGCAGGCTGTCCACCGGCGAGGGGGTGGAAATGGTGCGGCAAGCCAAGAAGCAGGGCTTGCCGATTAGCTGCGACGTCGCAGCCAGCCATTTGCACCTGACCGAGCATGATATCGGTTTCTTCGATGCCAATTGTCATCTGAAACCACCATTGCGCAGCCAGCGCGACCGTGACGCGCTGTATGCGGGATTGGCCGATGGCACCATCAGCGCGATTTGCTCAGACCATACACCGGTAGACGACGATGCCAAACTGGCGCCGTTTGCCGAAGCCGAAGTCGGCGCGACAGGATTGGAGCTGCTGCTTCCGCTGATGCTGAAATGGGCACAAATCTCTAAAACGTCCCTCACCGCGGCTGTTGCACGCGTCACCAGCGAACCGGCCGAGTTGCTGGGCGTCGATGCCGGGCATTTGTCGGTGGGCGCCATGGCCGATGTGTGCGTTTTTGATCCCGAGCAATACTGGACAGTGGAACGGTCCGCGCTCAAGAGCCAGGGAAAAAATACACCATTCCTGGGATTGGAGCTTGCTGGAAAAGTCAACTGGACGCTGGTGGCCGGGCAGGTGGTATACCAACCATGAGGCTCTTGGCCGCGTTGCTGATCGTGTTTTCGGCGCATGCGCCAGCCGCAACCGACGTGCTCGAAGGGCAGTGGGAGATCAGTCTGGTGATGCGCGTCGAAGGTCAGGATTACGGCCCTTACACCCGGCAGCAATGCATCAGCAAATCCGATGCGCAGAACCCCGCCAAATTGTTTGCCGAATCAGGCGGTGGCTGCGAATACACCAACAAGCACTATTTCAGTAATCAGTTTACATTCAATGTGCGCTGTAATGCGGGGATCCCCTTGACCGGGACCGGTCAGGTCGAATTCAGCCCCGAACGCGTCAAGGGCAGCATGGAACTTATCGCCCAAACTCCGGGTGGGCCATCGGTCGAAACTGCCAGCGAAATTTCCGGCAGGCGGTTGGGGCCTTGTCAATAGAACTGCGTATCGGTTCGGTCTAAGCCAGGATTCGTGACGTCAGGCGGTGAATTTGCTTACCGCTTTCTGTAGATCCTCGGCAAGCTGCTCCAGTGTATGGGCTGCACGCGAAGCATCGTGGACTTGAGCGTTATTCTGCACTGCCATGGTTGCAATATGTTCGATATTGCGAGCGATGTTCGTGCCGACCAGATTTTGCTCCTGGGTGGCAAGGACAATCTCGCTTACCATGCGCTGAGTGTGCTCGGCACCACTGTTGATTTGCTCCAGCGATTGCCCGGCGCGGGTTGCCAGCTCCACACCGCGCTCCGCCTGCTCGCGACAGATTTGCATGGCTCCGACAGCATGGCGGGTTTCTCCTTGGATGGTTTGAATCATGCCGGTAATTTCGGTGGTGGATTGTGCGGTCCGCTCGGCCAGTTTTCTCACCTCATCGGCGACGACGGCGAAACCGCGCCCCTGCTCTCCCGCACGCGCTGCTTCGATGGATGCATTGAGTGCCAATAAATTAGTCTGGTCGGCAATTTCCTTAATGGCTTTGGTGATGTCGCTGATTTCATCCGAGCGCTGTTCCAGCCTCTCGATCAGTCCGAAAAGCTGAATAGTCGAAGTGGCAGTGTTCTTCATTTCGTGCGCAGCATCATGCACGATAGATCTGCCCTCCAGCGATAAGGTATTGGAGTTGCGTGAGATATTCTCTGTAGAGTCGGCATGTGCAGAAACTTGCGCAATGCTGTTGCTCATCTGGCGTACTGCATCGGTAGCCGTCGTTGCGGCATGGCTTTGATCGCGCGAGCTTTCGGCTACTTTTGCTGAGATCTTGCTGAGTGCCGAGGCTGATGCCCCGACACGCCCTGCTACGGTAAGTACGCTGCTGACAGTATCGTCGATCTTGTCGACAAAGCTGTTGACCCAGCGCCCGAGGTCGCCGATTTCATCATTGAGCAGCGTGTCCCAGTCCAGTCGTTGGTCAAGCTTGCCATTGCATTCGGCAGTGTCCAGCAGAAAATGCGAAATACTGTCTATTCTGCGAGACAGTGGAATTAAAACACCATGATGGAAAGCAATCATGGCAGCCGAAAATAGGCCAAGTGCCCATATGAGCATTTCAACTCGCGGCGGGAGCAGAAAATACCAAATGCCGAACAGCATGCCTCCGCTAATGACAGCGGTTAGCAGCAATTGTTTGGTGATTTTGTAAGATAAGGAGCGTCGGCGATAAGCCTCTTCCAAATCTCCTTCACACATCATGCCCCAGCGATCCGGAGAGCCGGGCATCTGTACAGCAAGACCCTTGCCGATGACCGGAATGTGGCGATAATCAGGGTAGCCGGGATAGGTAACGAACAGGTTCTCACCTTTGGCGATGGTTTCGCGTACACCGGGGTGAAGCTCCTCGGTTGCGGGGTCCGTAAATCGCAACTCCAGTTCTGTATGCTGCCGGATACTGACGGTGCCGAAGGGTGTTTTTACACCTTGTTTTAAATTGTCGCCCAAGGTGAACGCCGCATCCTCGAAGCGTGAACGTGACAAGGCCGCCCCTGGCTTGACACCGGTGTCGAAGCGCGATTCGATCATGAAGAGATAGTTGTCACCAGAGTCACGGTAAACGTGGCCGGCTTCGCGCTGAATGATGTCGCTCATGACGTCGTTTGGAATACGCCCGCACAGGCAGCCGAGGATGTTACCGTCACGGGTGATGGGATGGATGAACATCAGAGTGACGGCGTCGTGGAATCTGGACGAAGACGGGCCGATTGTGTGGGTTAACGGGTCGATATAAGGGCCGTATAGAAAATTTGCCTTGAGGCCCTCACCAAGTGCCTTGGGGTTCAGGTCAGCAATTCCCACATGTTTTGCATATGTCGATGTCAGCACCGTGCCTGTGCGGTCTGTGATAAACAGCTCGGAATAATCCGGGGCATGATCCAGCCACTCTTCCAGCAGTAGGTGCTGGGTGTCTGGCTGTTCTCCAGCAACCTGCTTGCCCAGCGCTTCCAGAAATGCCCAGTTACCTTCTGCCCAGTGGATCAGGTGGTTACGCCTGGTGTGGGCGATATTGTCGAGCATCTTTTCGACAATAGGATAGGTTCTACGGTTTAACCAGCATGACCACGCCATGCGAAGCTTTCCTGTGGACCCAAGCCAAGGCAGCCAGGTGCGCTCGCGGGAAGATCGTGACATTTCTTTGCTTTTTAGATTCATGATAGCTTCCTACGCAACTCTGAATTTGCCTGCTAGCTGGTTAAGCGATCGGGATAGCTCTTCCAGCCGCTGTGCCGAAGAAGCCGTCCGGACGGCTGTCGTGCTGTTTTCTTCGGCACTCAGGGCAATCTGTTCTATTTTGAGGGCAATATCCCGGGCGGCCGCGGATTGTTCCTTCAATGTATGGGTGATTTCATCCACGGCACGGGTGACGTGGTTACTACCGTCACGGATACTGGTCACCGATTTACCAGCCTTGTTGGCCAGTTCAACCCCTTCGGTAACACGTTGCACGCCAGTTTCCATTTCTTGTACGGCGCGCTGTGTTTCTTGCTGGATCCGACTGATCATGCCGGTGATTTCCTCGGTGGAGTTGGCGGTCCGTTCGGCCAGTTTCCGCACTTCATCGGCAACAACGGCGAACCCCCGGCCCTGCTCACCGGCGCGTGCTGCTTCGATGGCAGCATTGAGGGCCAGGAGGTTGGTTTGGTCGGCGATTTCCTTGATGACATTGATAATCGTGGAAATCTGGGTAGAAAGATCTTCCAGTCCGCGGATGGTGGAAGCTGTGCTATTGACCACTGCTGCAATCTCCAGCATCTCGCCAGCCGCATCGTGAATGATGTGGCTCCCTGCCTCGGACTGTCTGTTGGAGCTTAGCGTGAGATTGCGCGCCTCAGCGGCATGACTCTCCACCTGGTCAATGGTGACGGTCAGTTGCTCCATGGATGCCGCCATACCGCTAGCGGCAGCCGACTGGCACTCGCTGGATTGCGCGCTGGCATTGGCAGACACAGAGAGATCACCGGCGGATTGCATGACTGCGTCCACGTTAATGCGGACTGCTGAGATTAATTCGCGCAAGCCATCGCGCATGAGTGAGAGTTTTGCGATCAGTTCGCCAACCTCATCTTGTGCTGCTGTTGGCATGGGGCGAGAGAGATCGCCTGCTGCGATGGCGGCGGCGGCTTCACCGGCTTCGCGTAAACCGCGATAGATACGGTTGATGGTTGGTACGACCAGCACGAGAACGAGCAGTATTCCAAAACCGGCAGTCATACCCAGGGCAAGGTAACTTTGGCGGGCGGTCGATCCCAGGCTGTCCAGCCTGTCCTGAGCGTATTGGCTGGCAATTGTTACCGTTGCATCCACCCCCTTGCGATGTGCTTCGTAGTGAGCGCGCAGGGCCCGGGAGGATGCCTGAGCAGGCTCTGGAAGATTGGCTTGAATAGCGGGGATGAAATGCGTAGTCATTTCCTGCCAGAACAGATCGGCCTGCTTACGTTGCTCACCCAGAAGGCTGGCCTTAACTGCAGGATCAAGGTTGCTGTTTTCCCAGTATTGGTTCCGACTGTCGTAATCTTTTCTGAGAGACTGCAACTTGTCGATCAGGGGCTGGCGCGCAGGTGCTTCTGCATGGAGCAGGTCGTAACTCGTCAGTTGCGCCTCAATCAGGTAGAGAGGAGGCGGGAGGATGTCGGCGACAACTCCTTGCCTTGCCCCATCTGGTCGGCTGAGTGGTTC
>WBZX01000893.1_pt1 | contig 24674 bp, 25 predicted proteins | sample 5204211 | NCBI WGS metagenome assembly WBZX01 (sample SAMN12344362, study PRJNA552823) | activated sludge metagenome | biome: Activated sludge suspended growth; feature: Nitrification reactor; material: Wastewater; isolation source: activated sludge from nitrification reactor of wastewater... | reverse complement strand
AAAATTGCGTAACGCTGCCAACGATCACATGACGATGCTGGAGAACAATCCAGAGCGTGTTGTTTCTTACTTCCAAGATCCATATGTAAAATATGCCGCTTAAAACTATTTAATGGCCGGATCAATAATCTCATGAAAGAGTAACACTACGAAAACGTTTATCATGCACAATCTGCAGGCATAAAAATAAGCGGTGAGAATTGTATGAATAAAGATTCATGGCGCCAACCATGGCGTTAGAACAAATTGCATAGCTTCGGTCTTGAGTCGGTCGCAGTTGTCGTTGTTAATTACAATGCCGGTTTGTTGCTGACAGAATGCATTCTTGCCGCGCTTAAACAGGCACAGCAAATCATCGTAGTCGACAACGCATCTTCGGATTCAAGTTTGTCAGAACTGGAAACCAGGCTTGCTACGGAAAATCGCCTGCAAGTAACTCGCTTAGATAACAATATTGGCTTCGCTGCCGGTTGTAATGTCGGTCTTGCTGCATCGACCCAACCCTATATTCTTTTCCTGAATCCCGACTGTATTTTGAGCACTGACACATTACAGCGCATGGTCCAGGTAATCGAATCGGACCCCCATATCGGTATGGTCGGTGGTTATCTGACTAATTCGGATGGCTCCGAGCAAGGTGGTGGACGGCGTGCCATTCCCACGCCCTGGCGAGCTTTTGTACGCGCCTTTGGTTTATATCGTCTGGCAAAATACTGGCCACAAGTGTTTTTTGATTTTCATCTGGATAAACAGCCCTTGCCGCAAGTCCCTATCGAAGTGGAAGCGATATCAGGCGCATTGATGCTGGTACGGCGTGAAGCGATTAATGATGTAGGAACTTGGGATGAAAACTATTTTTTACACTGCGAGGATCTGGATTGGTGTATGCGATTTAAGCAAAAAAACTGGAAGATTGTTTTTGTACCGGATGCGCCAGTTACTCATTTTCAGGGAACATGCAGTCGTTCCCGCCCATTCTTCGTTGCCTGGCATAAACATAAAGGTATGCTGCGTTTTTACCGGAAATTTTTTAGCCAGCAGTATCCAAGTGCCCTGATTGGACTGGTTGCATTAGGCATCTGGCTTCGTTTCGGTGTTACCGTGATATTCCATATAGTAAGAAATAGTTACAAAATGCTGAAACTCAGGCATGAATGAGCAGGTCGGATTGTTGGGCGCAACCAGTCTGGTGGGTAAATGTTTGCTCCAGAAATTAATACAAGACCACAGACATATTACTGCTTTCTCCCGTCATTCAGTGACACAAAGCCACCCGCAAATTACGTGGCAGCAACTCAGTACGATCAATCCGGGAAAAATAGCTACAGAGAAAAACAGAATCCCTGTCTGGCTATGCGTTGCGCCAGTCTGGGTATTACCTGCGCATTTCGATCTCTTATTAGCGTATGGCGCACGACGGATTATTGTATTATCTTCCACCAGCCGATTCACTAAAAGCACTTCGTTTGAAGACAGCGAAAGAAAAATTGCATTTCAATTGATAAAAGGCGAGGAACTTGTGCAAACATGGGCTACCGCTCACGGAATAGAATGGATTATTTTGCGCCCGACACTGATTTATGGCTATGGACGAGATAAGAATATTGCTGAAATAGCGCAGTTTATCCGTCGATTCGGATTCTTTCCGGTATTCGGGGCAGCACATGGGCTACGGCAACCTATTCATGTCAACGATGTCGCTTCCGCATGTTTTTATGCACTCAGCACTTTAAATTTAACAAATCGTTCTTATAACCTAACCGGTGGAGAAACTTTGTCCTATCGTGACATGGTTACACGGATATTTGCAGCACTTAAACGCACACCGCGGCTATTGACGATACCACTTTGGTTTTTTCGAATGACAACATGGATACTGCGATGGTTACCACGCTATCAACATTGGACAGCAGCAATGGCGGAAAGAATGAATCAAGACTTAATATTTGATAGCTCGGATGCAAGGCAGGATTTAAATTTTTCCCCCAGATCATTTCAGTTGACAGCGGAAGATTTACCTAGTCAAAACGGCTGAGCGGCAATTATAATTACAACCGATTCAATACACTGCATATTCCTGGCAAATCATATTGTTTACTCTGTTCAAACGCTGACTGTGGTTAATTTTTGCAATGCGTAACATACAATTTTTCCGCCATAACATTTATCGATGAAATTCAAATTTAAAGCTCCACAGAATGAAGTTGCGCAGGTACTCGCCAGCTTTAAACAAACTTTCCGCAATATTGGCGTTTTCAGTGCAGTCATCAACATGCTGATGCTGATGCCGGCCATTTATATGCTTCAACTCTATGACAGTGTATTGACCAGCCGAAACGAAATGACGCTGTTAATGTTGACACTCATCATGTTGGGTGCCTATATTTTTATGGGTTCATTGGAATATGTGCGTAGTTTTGTACTCATTCGCGTCGGTGCGCAGCTTGACATGAAATTGAATAAACGTGTCTATACCGCTGCTTTTGAGCAAAGTTTAAAACAAGGCGACGGTAATGCCGGACAAGCTTTAAAAGACCTGACCAACCTCAGGCAATTCCTGACAGGCAACGCGCTTTTCGCTTTTTTTGATGCGCCGTGGTTCCCGATTTATTTATTCGTGATATTTATGTTTCATCCCATCCTGGGTGTTTTTGCTTTATGTGGTACGGTTATATTGATCACACTGGCCTACATCAACGAGAAAATCTCACACAAACCCTTAGCTGAAGCCAACTCAATGGCTATTGCCTCCGGCAATGTCGCATCCAATAATTTACGCAATGCCGAAGTCATCGAAGCCATGGGCATGCTGCCCAATATACAATCACGCTGGTACAAATTACATAGCCGTTTTCTAAATCTACAGGCGGAAGCCAGTGAGAAGGCAGGTGTTGTAGCGGCGCTATCCAAATCATTTACCGTCGCATTGCAATCACTCATGTTGGGATTGGGCGCTTTACTGGTTCTGGATAACAGCATCACACCCGGCATGATGATTGCCGGCTCAATTTTATTAGGCAGGGCCATTGCTCCGGTTCAGCTACTGATCAGTGTGTGGAAGCAAATTGGCAGCACACGTAGCGCCTATGAGCGCTTGACTCAATTACTTGAACAAAATCCGGCTCGTGAAGCCGGTATGGCATTACCCAAACCAAAAGGTGTTATCGCTGTTGAGAATGTCACAGCCGTCCCACCCGGTGGCAAAATTCCCGTCATCAAAGGATTAAGTTTCTCTTTGGCTGCTGGTGAAGTACTGGGCATTATCGGCCCCAGCGGATCGGGAAAATCCACCTTGGCGCGTTTGCTGGTCGGCGTATGGCCAGCCGCCGCCGGTAAAGTAAGGCTGGATGGCGCAGATGTCTATCTTTGGAACAAAGATGAGTTAGGACCACATATTGGCTATTTACCGCAGGATATCGAATTATTTGCCGGCACCGTTTCCGAAAACATCGCCCGCTTCGGGGAAATCAATGCCGACAAGGTTATTCTGGCTGCCAAACGTGCCGGGGTTCATGAAATGATTCTGAATATGCCGGAAGGCTATGACACACCATTAGGTGATGGCGGCGCGGGCCTTTCGGGCGGACAAAAACAACGTCTTGGCTTGGCACGCACCATGTATGATGATCCATCATTAATCGTTCTCGATGAACCCAATTCAAACTTAGATGATGTCGGCGAACAGGCATTATTAGCCGCGCTAGTTGATCTAAAGAAACGCGGAAAAACCATCATTCTAATCACACATCGCACCAGTATTATCAGTGTCACCACAAAATTGTTATTACTACAGGATGGTTCAGCAAAACTGTTTGGCCCAACAAACCAGGTAATTGAACAGTTAACCAAACAACAGCAAGCACAAAAAGCGCTGCAGTCACAGCAAGAGACCAAAAAGCAAACTGCCTCGAGTACAACAACTCAGACTGTTAATGTGACTGGCCCAGAAACCAAATAAATTATCACACGCTATAATTACCGATTGAAAAGTATTGATCCTTGAACAGGAATAATAATGAAGCTTGTTGCTGAAGAAAAAGAGAAAGTTATCACGAGCATTCCGGCCGATAGTTCAAGTTGGGTGGAAACGGATGAAACCATACACACCCGATTGGGTTGGTGGATAGTTTTGGCAGGTTTCGGCGGATTTATTCTATGGGCGTCCTTCGCACCGCTCGACAAGGGTGTGCCGATTTCAGGCACAGTTACTGTCGCCAGCCATCTGCAAGCAGTTCAGCATCAAACAGGGGGGATTATCGATAGCATTCTGGTTAAGGAAGGGGAACACGTCAAGGTAGGTCAAATACTGGTGCGAATGAATGATATTCAGATCAAAGCCCAAGCCGAAATAACCCGTATCCAGCTCTACACGGCACGCGCTGTGGAAGCACGCTTACTGGCGGAACGCGACGGCAAAAATGAAATTGCATTTCCTGCGGAGCTACTATCACTACAAAGTGATACACGTGTTGCCAATAGCATCATCATACAAAATCAATTATTCACCTCGCGTAAACTCGCTCTGCACCATGAAATCGCTGCGCTGGATGAAAATTCCGCCGGTCTGAAAGTACAACTGCGTGGACTTGAAGCATCAAAGGCAAGTAAAAGTCAGCAATTGAAGTTCTTAGAAGAGCAACTCGTCAATCTACGCGACTTGGCAAAAGATGGTTTTGTACCTCGCAACCGCCTCCTGGATCTTGAACGCACCTACACCCAGTTAACGGGAGAGATTTCTGCGGATATCGGCAATATCGGTCGCATTCAACGCCAAATATCGGAGTTGGAACAGCGCCGTATCCAACGACAGCAAGAACACCAAAAAGAAGTACGGGAAAAATTATCGGATATCCAACGAGAAGCGGATGCACTCAATAGCCGTTTGAGCGGACAGGATTTTGAGTTGGCAAATGTATTAGTGAAGGCCCCTGTGGGAGGTATCGTGGTAGGCATGAACGTGTTTACAGAAGGGGGAGTAATCGGGTCGGGGTTTAAGCTGATGGACATCGTTCCCAGTGATGATATGCTGGTCATTACAGGACAAGTACCTGTTCACTTAATTGACCGGGTGCATGTTGATCTTCCTGTTGATCTCATTTTTTCTGCTCTTAATCAAAAGAAAACACCGAATATTCCAGGCATCGTCACTCAGGTATCCGCAGATCGGCTAACTGATGAGAGAAGCGGACTTCCGTACTATACTATAAAAGCTACGGTAACCCCGGAAGGTATGAAACAATTATCCGATCAGCAGATACGCGCAGGTATGCCGGTAGAGATATTTATTAAAACGGGAGAACGATCATTGATGAGCTATTTATTCAAACCTATCCTTGATCGTGTCCATTCATCCATGAGTGAAGAATAGTGGTGATGATACTCATCCGTCATAAGATCTCAGCGCTAGTCTGCGCAATTCTACTCAGCCAGGCTTGCCATGTTCATGCAATGAGCCTATTAGATGCTTATGAGGCGGCATTACAGCATGATCCAACCTATCGCTCTGCGCTGCATGAAAATGAAGCGGGACAAATGGCGGAAGCCATCGGGCTTGCAAGTTTACTGCCTAACCTATCGATCACGCATGCGCAAAGCACGAGTACTGGAACAATCACGCAAACTGGCGTTGCAGGTACCAGATCTCTTGATTTCGATAGCCAAGTGAGCACCCTATCTTTGCGTCAACCTTTGATTAATATGGAAGCTATTGTTGGCTATCGTATAGGAAAAGCACAAGCTGACTCCAGTCGTGCCAAATTTACCGGACGCAGTCAACAGCTCGTAGTACGATTAGTAGAAGCCTATGTAGAAACATTACTTGCACAAGATCATGTCCAGCTTGCTGAAACACAACTTAACTCTCTCGCAGAACTCAAGCGCGTCAATGAACGTATGCTGCAAAAAGGCGAAGGAACTACCACGGATGTACTTGAAACACAATCGAAGCATGCCATTGCACAAGCACGCGTTATTGAAGCGAATGATGAGCTGGAAGTCGCACAGCTTAAACTCGAAGCAATCGTGGGACAAAAACTCACCCAGTTGGATCGTTTATCCGATATGTTCAGCTCCAATGCCATCCGGTTGCAAGATTATGATAACTGGCACGCATTAGCGCTTGAACGCAATGCTGAACTGGTAACACAGCGCCATGCGGTAGTATCCGGAAAGGAAGAAATCAGAAAAAGCCACGCCGGACACGCCCCTCGCTTAGATCTCGTTGCCAGCTTAACTCGAAATAAAGCGGGATCATTCGTTACACAAGATCGGGATGTTAGTTTAGCCACGGTGGGCATCGAAGTTAATTTTCCCCTATATGCGGGGGGTCGTGTCAACGCAATCACCGCACAGGCAAAAGCTAATCATGCGCGTGCAGAAGCTGATCTGGATGCCATCACTGATAAAGTACTGGTTGAATTACGCAAACAATACAATCTCTTGCTCAGTGGTGTTAAAAGAATTGAGTCACTGCAGTTGGCTGTCAAATCCGCCGAACTACTTGTCGATGCCACACAAAAAAGTATCCGGGGTGGCATACGCATTAATCTGAATCTCTTGGATGCGCAACAACAATTACATACGGCTCGGCGCGATCTTGCTCAGGCACGGTATAACTACCTACTGGCTTATCTTCGCTTGCAATTAGCCGCTGGCACGCTGGTACTCGATGATTTAAGAAATGTAACCAGCTATTTTCATCCCGCGCCCCAGAAATAACCGGTTAGTTTTTTGCACAACCGATCAGTGTTTATCGATTGGTATCGCGTTTTTTAGTGCTACCTGATAGGCAAGCTTGGCGGTATTGGCAATTGCCAGCTTGGCTTTTAACTGCATTATCTCGTTTTCGACAAATCTGAGATTAGTAATTTGCATCTTTGCTTCATCACTGAGTGACGACAGTGAATATTCAGTGCCATCAATTTTTATCTTTTGTTCACTATCGGTCATCGCTATCCTTTAATTATTCGTTACAGCATTAATGAGTAGCTGCTAATTCAAGCAAGTACAGTTCATAGCCAATCAATACACTATAGCCGCAAAGAATCATATATTTAATATGTCTTACACGTATTCTTTCCGTTAACTGAACATCATGGTGAATAACCAGCATCATAAGTGCCATCGCTGTAAGCGCCAGCTTGAAGCCAATAAATTTTTCTACACTATCTTCAATCAATACCGCCATAAACCAATTAAGCTCTTCACCACCATTAGCCAAGATATTTAAAGTAAGAAAAGCATCCAATATACTTAAAAATAAAATAGCGATCGTACACAACATCAAATGACCGGAATAGTAATCAACATATCCTGGCTTTCCGCGACCTGCCCGACGCTCGCCTATTCTCCTCCCCGCTTTAATCCCCAAATGAAAAGCACAAAAAAATGGCATCTCTTGACGACGATCCTGATACCGATTGTTAGAAATTGCGACTGTATGAATCATAACTATTATGTCCCTTTTGGCTATCTATTCGAGGACTGTAAAGTAAATTATTCATATGGTTGATCTGATAAACAACATACAACTCTTTACAGTCCATAAAAAACAGTTATTCCAATTTTCTGAAATAACCACCTTTTCATTGATTAAGTTTAAATCTACCTTATAGAAATTGCAATTAAGTAAAAAACACTTTGCACTCAGTCATCACAAGACATTCGAATTAATAGCCAAATTCTGAATCTATCAAACAATAAATATCTTGTTCAAATACTTAGAATAAAAACTAATTTTTACTGACTCACTCCACTCAAGAGAAAGTAGTCGCTCATCTTAAAAAATAAATTGACATTAGCCCCCATAACAAGTTGTAATACGCGGTTCTATTGACAAAAGAAATTAGAGAGAGAAAATGAAACGAACTTATCAACCTTCGGTTACTAGAAGAAAACGCACGCATGGATTTCTTGTACGTATGAAAACACGAGGCGGCGCAGCAGTGATTCGTGCTCGTCGCGCAAAAGGTCGTGCTCGATTGAGTGTCTAATCTACTGGATAAATATTCTTTATTTTTAAATTTGTTGAAACTCATTCTCTGCCAAGAAATTGCAAATTGCGTAAAGCAAGCGAATTTTCTGCAGTAATTAATTTAAAATATCAAGCCAGTGGTAATTTAATTCAAATTTATGCAAAGCCAAATGGACTTGCACATGCACGGGTAGGATTAATTGTTGCAAAAAAAATCGAACGGCACGCCGTCAAACGGAACCGAATTAAACGTATACTCCGCGAAGCATTTCGTAAAAACCGGCATAATGAATATAAGCATTTAAAAAAAATGGATTGGGTAATACGTCTGCGATGTTCTGTTTCCAAAGATGAATCGATACAATTGGCCAACGAAACAAAATTATTGATGTTTCAATTACAGCAATGTCACGGTTAATTATTACCTTTATAAAATTCTACCAGTATTGTATAAGCCCTTCTTTGGCACCTTCATGTCGCTTCAGCCCAACTTGCTCACAATATGCCTGCGAAGCCTATGAAAAGTATGGATTACTTCATGGAACGCGATTGAGTGTCTGGCGCATACTACGCTGCAACCCTTGGAGTAAAGGTGGTTACGAACCAGTACCTTAATATAGTAAAGATTTAATTTCAGCGACGGCAATACCAACTTACTATTATTAATTCAAAGTTATTGATTCAATAGCTGCTATAAAATGAGAATACAGAAAAACGCTGAACCATATATATCAGCAGATGTACTCGTAATGTACGAGCAGTTCTGTCGAAAAAACCCAACCTGATCAGATAAACAATGGAAACAAAAAAACTTGTACTTATTATCATTTTCTCCACTTCGTTACTTTTTCTGTGGGATGCATGGCAAAAAGAACTCTATCCGCCGTCCGCATCACAAGTAATGTCCGGAGCAGCCTCAGACTCTTCCAATCAACGTCATGATCCACTACCGGTACCTGGAGATAGCCTTACTTCATCAGTGAAAGAATCTGGAATTGCTGGCGAAATAGAAGGCGCTAGTCCATCTATAACGCCTAATTTGTTCACTACGGGTGAAAAAGTCAAGATCACAACCGATATGATTGTGGCTGAAATTGATACCGCGGGTGGCGATATCCGGCAGCTTGGTCTGTTAAAACATCCATCCAGAGAAGATAAAAATAAGCCTTATGAGCTGCTGTTGGATAACACCGCGCGATTTCAGGTAGCGCAAGCAGGATTGATCGGTGATGGACTGCCGAGTCACAAAACAAAATACACTGTAGATTCGAACAATTATGAACTCGGATCCGGTCAGAACAAGATTGTAGTACGTCTTCTAGCACCGGAAGTCGATGGTATACAAGTTGCTAAGATCTTTACTTTTCATCGAGGTAGTTATGTTATTGATGTCGAGTTTGAGATCGTAAATCAGAGCGATACTACGATTATTCCATTCTCATATTTTCAGATGTTACGAGATTCCAATGAACCCACAGGTGCCGGTGCAATGGTTCATTCCTACACGGGTCCCGCCATGTACACTGAAGCAGATAAATTTTTAAAAATAAAATTTTCTGACCTGGATAAAAATAAAGCAGAATATCCGGCAAATGCAGACAATGGCTGGATAGCCATGCTGGAACATTACTTTCTGACTGCTTGGTTACCTGCACAGCATACTCCTCGTGAATATTACGCTAAGCGCTTGGCGCATAATCAATATACCGCTGGTGTAATCGCACCTGTAGGCACGATTGAGCCAGGGCAAACCAAAAATATCACTATGCCTTTTTATGCTGGTCCACAAGAACAAAATAAATTGGCCGAATTGGCGCCAGGACTTGAGTTAACGGTTGATTATGGATGGCTGACCGTGCTTGCTGTGCCACTGTTCTGGTTGCTTTCCTTCTATCATTCATGGGTAGATAACTGGGGCGTGGCAATTATTCTACTGACATTAACCGTTAAACTCCTTTTCTTTCCATTGTCTGCCGCAGGCTATCGTTCCATGGCAAAACTCAGAGTAGTCACGCCAAAACTGCAACGAATACGCGAACAATATGCCAGCGACCGTCAACGAATGCACCAAGTCATGATGGAGTTTTACAAAGAAGAAAAAATCAACCCTATGGGGGGTTGCTTACCAATCCTAGTCCAGATTCCCGTATTTATTGCGTTATTCTGGACTTTAATGGCAGCAGTTGAATTGCGCTATGCACCCTTTGCATTATGGATCACCGACATGTCTGTACCGGATCCTTATTATGTACTGCCGTTAATCATGGGCATATCGATGTGGGTTCAATCCAAACTCAGCCCCACACCCGCGGATCCGATTCAAGCAAAAGTAATGCAAATTATGCCCATTGCATTCAGCATTTTCTTTTTCTTTTTCCCATCCGGATTGGTACTTTATTCACTCTGCAACAACATCCTTTCCATAGCTCAACAATGGCAAATTACGCGAATGTTCGAGAATAAAGCTGAAGAGGAAGCCAATAAGGATAAAAATAAGAAAAATAGAAAGAATAAAATCGAGCCAACTAGTGAAGCACTCCCGTTGCCTGCGCCTGCTAATGAGGAAACAACGGAAGCAGAATTAACAGCAGTTGCAAGCACCAGTACTGAGCATAGTGAAAAATCGCAATCACCTGCGGCAACAGCGACTGCGGCAGAAAAAAGTAAAGCACCTTTAAAAACAAGAAGTAATATAGCCAATAAGAAACCCAGGAAAAAATAAACAATCGTTACCGGTTATTGCTCATCATGAATAACCGGTAATTTCAAGGTGGCAACCATGGCGCGTATTTATGGTAACGCCTGATATCATTGCTGCAATTGCAACGCCACCAGGCCGAGGTGGAATTGGCGTCATTCGCATTTCTGGCAAAGATTTAACCAAACTTGCAGAAACCATACTTGGCAAACTCCCCAAGCCACGTTATGCCCACTTTAGTCAATTCCTGGATGCTAACAGTCAAGTTATTGACCAAGGTATTGCCCTCTATTTCCCCTCACCCAACTCATATACCGGCGAAGATGTGCTTGAACTGCAAGGACATGGCGGTCCGGCAGTGATGAATTTATTACTCGACCGATGTCTTTCTACAGGCGCCCGCTTAGCGCAACCCGGCGAATTTACACTACGCGCTTATCTCAATAATAAAATCGATTTAACTCAAGCCGAGAGTGTCGCTGACATCATCGCAGCCAGCACCAGTGAAGCTGCCCGCTGTGCTATCCAATCTCTGCAAGGTCATTTTTCAGCCAAAATTGAAGAATTGGTCAATCTATTGATCACGCTACGCATGCTCATAGAAGCCACACTTGATTTCCCCGACGATGAAATTGATAACTTACAGACGTTACAAATTAAAGACAGACTGAGTCATATTCACGCACAACTTGAACAGATATTCCTCGCAGCAAGGCAAGGAAACTTACTACAGGAAGGCATCAAAATTGTTTTAGTGGGCGCACCCAACGTGGGCAAATCCAGTTTATTAAATCAACTGGTTGAAGATGATGCAGCCATCGTAACGGAAATCCCGGGAACCACACGTGACACCATTCAACGCACCATCACTATCGAAGGCATACCCATACATATTATCGACACAGCCGGCTTGAGAGAAACCAGTGACGTTGTCGAACAAAAAGGCATTGAACGCACTCATGCCGCCATTCAAAATGCCAACATGATTATCTGGCTGGTTGATAGCAGTCAACAACAAACTGACATAAAAAACCAAGCAAACCAATACATTCCTGCTGATAAACCTCAGCTCACTGTGTTCAATAAAATTGATCTGCTGAATGAGAATCCCAGAATTACAAATGAAGAAAATAACATCAAAATTCATCTATCCGCTAAAACCGGTGCAGGCATTGAGTTATTACGCAGAAAAATATTAGAAATCGCTGGCTGGCAATTCAATCCTGCCGGTGAAGGGCTATTTATGGCCAGACAACGCCACCTGGAAGCACTGACACAAGCCAGAACACATCTGGAAAATGCGCAAAGATTCACTGAAAATGAATACCAACTGGAACTCCTCGCGGAAGAACTCAGACTGTCACAATCCGCCTTATCTTCAATAACCGGGCAATTTACAGCGGATGATTTACTAGGAGAAATTTTCTCTCATTTTTGTATTGGAAAATAACTACTTTAATTCTCTCGATTGGGGTGCCTGATCCTCTTGCTACCCAAAGATTATTATCACTTTTCATAGATCTCGATAGATCCCAGCTCACTGACGCGATGGCGACAACGGATTGGTGCAGAAGGCATGGAATGGTTATTGGCTGAGACTATCAAAGCGGTCGCGTCGGCCAAGGTAATCAAGCAGCATAGCGTGGGATAAAGTCATTGTGGACAGCACCGGCCAGGAGAAGGCCATTGCTTATCCGACCGACAGCAAACTACTGAATCGGGGACGGCAACAACTGGTGCAACTGTCCCGGCTGGGGTCAAGGTCTATCACCACAAACTCAGACGCGGCATTACCACGCGGCTGAAACACGATATTCGGTGACGCAGCGCCATCGAACCGGTAATCGGGCATATGAGAAACGACGGCCGCCTTCGCAGAAACTGGCTGCAAGGCACTGAAGGCGATGCCTTTCATGCCATCCTCTGCGGTTGCAGACATAACCTGCGGATGATTCTGAGGAAGCTGCGGCTTCTTCTTGTCTTGATTTTCCTACGCTTGGATTGGCTACCAATCTATGATGACAGAATTGATCATCCTCTTGCTGGCGCATATGCCTAAAAATAGAATTTTCAGGGGGGACTCACTAATTGCCTCATAAGATGTAAATCAATCACTAGAAAATATAATTCAATAAACTATTACCTCACCGAATTGTTACTTACTACCTGACAAACAACAAGTTTATGAGTTAATTTCTTTGTTCTGTTAGAATTGAGCATCTGATGTATTGCTCTATACTTCCCTTTCGTATAATTCCATTTGCTATGAGTGCCCCTTACCCGCTCAACAACGTTCGCATTATTCTCAGCCACACCAGTCATCCCGGCAATATCGGGGCGGCTGCACGGGCAATGAAAACCATGGGGCTAAGCTCACTGTATCTGATTAATCCCAGGCTTTTTCCGGATAAAGAAGCGAATGCACGGGCTGTCAGTGCACGCGATATTCTGGAGAAAATTAAGGTTTGTACCGAATTGGATGAGGCGCTGGAAAACACTGTACTGGTCGCCGCGATCACAGCACGAGCACGCATGCTTTCACATGATGTTTTCGATGCGCGACAAGGTGCACGGGAATTATTGCACTACGCACGGCAACAACCAGTGGCCTTGCTATTTGGTGCGGAAACTTCCGGCCTGACCACGGCGGAGGTGAATAAGTGCCAGATCATCATTCATATTCCCACTAACCCGGATTTCACTTCGTTGAATCTGGCAAGCGCTGTGCAGGTCATGGCTTACGAGTTGCACATGGCGCTGATCGAAAATGAACAACCACAGACCGCAATTGAATTGCCGGCCAGTTTTAATGATCTGGAATTATTTTATGCGCATCTTGAGCAAACGATGATTGCCTGTGATTTTCTGGATCCACAAAAACCCAAACTGTTGATGCAGCGTATCCGCCGCTTGTTTGCACGAGCACGTCTGGAAAAAGAGGAAGTGCAGATATTGCGAGGTATTCTGACGGCCTTAGGCAAACGCTGGTAGGTCAAATGCTTTTTTGCGCATTTGATCTCTGTGGTTGTGGATGCTAATTTTCCTTGATCAAAGTGCCGACACCTTGATCGGTCAATATTTCCAGAAGCAGTGCATGCTCCACCCGTCCATCAATGATGTGGCATGATTTTACACCTTTCTTGACGGCATCCAGCGCAGATCCAATCTTGGGTAACATACCGCCGGAAATGGTACCGTCGGCAAATAATTCGTCTACTCTTTGCGCAGTCAAACCGGTCAGCAGATTGCCTTCTTTATCCAATACACCAGGGATATTAGATAACAAAATCAGTTTTTCTGCTTTGAGAATTTCAGCTAGTTTACCAGCCACCAGATCGGCATTGATATTATAAGACTCACCTTCCGCACCGACACCAATCGGTGCAATGACCGGAATAAAGTCCTGCGTGTCGAGCAAAGCAATCAAGGAAGGATCTATCGACTCTATCTCACCCACTTGACCGATATTGATCCACTTTCCCGCTGTCTCGCGATCTGCCATCAGCATCTTCCTGGCGCGGATAAAAGCTCCATCCTTGCCCGTTAAACCCACGGCTTTGCCGCCGTGACGATTGATCAGGTTAACAATATCTTTGTTGACCGATCCCCCCAGCACCATTTCAACCACACTCATGGTTTCCGCATCGGTTACGCGCATGCCCTGGATAAATTCACCTTGCTTGCCGACACGTTTGAGCATGTCGTCGATTTGTGGACCGCCTCCATGAACGACCACTGGATTCATGCCAACCAATTTCAGCAATACGACATCACGCGCAAATCCTTGTTTGAGATGCTCTTCTACCATGGCATTCCCACCATATTTAATCACGATGGTTTTGCCATGAAAACGCTGGATATAAGGTAACGCTTCGGCCAAAATTTTAGCTTTATCTTTTGCAACCGCTTGGAAATTCGACATGGTTCTTTTAATCACTTATCAAATTATTTTTAGAAAATTACGTAGTCAAACATGATCAATGCTAATCTGCTCGTTTACTTATTTGATTCATTTCATCTCAATCTGTAGAAATTTCTCATCACGTATCAATTCAAACAAACTCAATTCTCGCCATAACCGTCCTTCCGTATCTTTATATTGCAGTGCAATCCCCTTGGATAGTTTCCTTTTGGCCGACTTGACGGATGTAAATTCCGATAAATCTCTGATACCCAACATACTGTTCACTACGAAGGCACCATAAACCTTATTACTGAGTGAAACCAACAGTATTCGTGACTTCAAATTGAAGGGCATTGGATTCCCTCCCAGATAAACATTTAAGTCGTTAATTCCGTAGAGACTTCCTCGCACATTGGCCAATCCCAAAAACCAAGGCTGTGTGAGTGGCACGCGTGCTAATTTAGGTATGGGTAGCACTTCACTGACTTCTATCATCGGTATCAGATAGCGATTTTCTCCCACCGCTGCACCGAGCACTGCAACTGAGGCCTCACCCTTATCCGTACCTTCTGTTGATCCATTAAGTGCACGTTGGTATTCTTTTGTACTCATGATGTTTGTATTCAATCAAACTTTGTTTTACCACGCATAGGCAATTGGTTATTCGTTATCAGGCTATTTTACTGTATTATCAGGCATGAAATTTTGAATTCTGTGGGGTCAATTAAATGAAATATCGCAATCAGTACTGGCTGTCACTTATTTTATTCCTTCCTTTTATAACTGGCTGTGTCCCCATGTTTGCAATTGGTACGGCAGCAGGTACTGGTGCTTATATCTCCGAGGATCGTAGAACCAGTGGCATGTTCATTGAAGATGAGGGAATCGAGTTGAAGAGTTCACGACGTATTCATCAGCAATTTGGTGATACTGTGCACATCAATGTTACCAGCTATAACCGCTTGGTTCTGTTAACAGGAGAAGCACCCACCGAAGCCATGAAATCGGATATTGAAAAGCTGGCTATGGGTGTTGATAACGTACGCAAGATCTATAATGAAATTGCTGTTGCTGGAAACACTTCACTATCCTCCCGCAGTAATGACACACTACTTACGTCCAAAGTAAAAACACGCTTTCTCGCTGAACGCAAGTTTCAGATTAATCATGTAAAAATTGTGACTGAAAACGGAGTGGTTTATTTACTTGGAATGGTCACTCGTCAAGAAGCAGATAATGCCGCACAGATTGCCAGCTCAACGGCGGGTGTTAGGAAAGTTGTCAAGGTATTTGAATATTTTTGAATTACTTTAACTATTTTTAAGTATGTTACCGGCTGATCTGACAGCGACATTACAGGATATATTTCCGCCCGAACGCTTTTATACCGATCCGGTTGATTGTTATGCCTATGCCTATGACAACAGCCGTAAAATTTTCCCACCGGATGCTGTCCTGTTTCCCCTGACAACTGAAGAGGTGCAACACATCGTTTTGTTGTGCAATCAGTATCAGGTACCACTCATTCCTCGAGGACGTGGTACCGGCACAGCCGGCGGTAGTTTACCAGAACTCGGCGGTATCGCTTTGTCGATGGAACGTATGCTGAGCATCATTTCGGTAGACCCCCCAAATCGCGTTATCGTGGCTGAACCCGGCGTTCTGAATCAATCGATACAAGATGCCGCTAAACCTTATGGCTTCTTCTGGCCACCTGACCCTTCCAGCGCCATGTTTTCGAGTATCGGTGGAAATATTGCCACCAGTGCAGGCGGACCTCATGCAGTCAAATATGGCACCACACGTGAGCATGTTCTAGGCTTGAAAGCTGTGACCGGCGCGGGCGACTTCATCACAACCGGGTGCTACACCACTAAAGGTGTCGTCGGCTATGATCTTACCCGGCTTTTGATCGGCTCGGAGGGTACACTCGCAGTTATTACTGAAGCGACACTTAAGCTTACTGCATTGCCCAATGCAGTTGCGGGTATTACTGCACATTTCCATGATCTGTCGAGTTGTGCAGAAGCTATCGTAAAAATTATGGCGCTACCGCAATTGCCAAGCGCGCTTGAATTTTTGGATTCCGGTTCGTTAAACCTGATCCGTGGCCGTTATCCTGATATGTTGCCAATGGATACGAATGCCATGCTGATGATTGAAGTCGATGGTTTCAGTAATGACATTTCTACTGCAACATCTGCCATTCTTGATGCATGTCAGGCCGATGGACTCATTCATGCCGATCAAGTAAACGATACCGCAGTATTATGGAGAGCGCGTAAGGCATTATCGCCTTTATTGCGTGAAATTGCACCTAAGAAGATTAATGAAGACGTCGTAGTACCTGTAAATACGCTGCCTCAATTTTTACATGGAGTAACACAGCTCAGCGCACACTATCAATTGCATAATGTTAATTTTGGCCATGCCGGTAATGGCAACATCCATGTCAATCTTTTAATAAATCCTGAAGATACACAAGAAATCGCACGAGCCGAACACTGCTTGGATGAAATATTTGATTTGGTTATCAGGCTTCGCGGGACGTTATCAGGTGAGCATGGTGTTGGAAGTGAGAAGCGTGCTTTTGTCACAAAAGAGATCGATCTTGTAACGCTTGATCTGATGATAGATATTAAACGATTATTTGACCCTCACAATATTCTTAATCCTGGAAAGCTATTTCCTATTGCTAAGTGACGATCAATTTTTGCGCTTACAATATTCAACAATTAACCTACAGATGTCATATATCGCAAGCGCAATATTTCTACGAATACTGATTTAGAAAAAGAAATAATGATCAACTAATAATGCGACAAATAGCAACGCTAAGTAGAGTATCGAATAGCGAAATGCATCCCTTGCCAGTTGGTCACTATAATTACGGTAAATTTCTATCGCATAGTACATAAAGATACCATTTAACACGACTGAACTCGCCAAATAAATTAATCCGCTCATTTGCGTGATATATGGCAATGTAGTTATTACGCATAGAATCACTGTATACAGCAAAACATGCAAGCGTGTAAATTGATCGCCATGTGTCACTGGTAACATCGGCATGCCAATCGAAGCATATTCGTTCTTTCTGTACAACGCAAGAGCCCAAAAATGAGGCGGTGTCCAGGCAAAGATAATAAGAAATAGCAATAACGCATCGCTTGCAATTTCCCCTGTCACTGCTGTCCATCCTAAAACTGGCGGCATGGCACCCGACGCACCACCAATCACGATATTCTGCGGTGTAAGCGGTTTCAGAATAACGGTATAAATAATGGCATACCCAACAAAAGTAGCTAGTGTCAACCACATAGTCAGCTCATTTACCCATTCATATAGAATGAACAATCCCAATCCACCAACAATCATCAGAAAGAATGTAGTTTCTGGAACACTTACTTTGCCTTGTGGTAGCGGCCTACCCTTTGTTCTCGCCATAACAGCATCCATCTTTTGTTCTACCAAACAATTTAATGCTGCAGCCGCTCCAGCTACTAATGCAATACCTATTGTTCCTAAGATCAAGGTATCTAACGGAACCGCGCCAGGTACTGCCATAAACATTCCGATAACTGCCGTGAAAACAATTAGGGATACAACACGCGGTTTTGTCAATCGGTAAAATTGATTAATACGCGATGCTGTTTCATGCCAAACCATACTGGTAGCCATACTATCGATCTCCTCTATTCATATACATCGAGTTTCTTATTCTATCTTTTTATTCATGCAAATTTATTCACATGAACGCAATCTCTCTTAATGTTCCAGCTGTGAGACATGTAATAATCGTTTGATATCATGTCCCATTTTAGTACCATCTACGTTTTCCGGGAAACGCATCATCAAATTACCTATCGGATCAATTAAATAGATATGTTTTGTCTGTATCTCTTCAGTCTCAATAAAACTGAGAATCTCGCTATCCTTTGTACTAACAAAGAATGTGCCTTCATACTGCTTGGTCAGCTCAGTATCTGGAACAACATCATCATTGATAAGCCATAGTCGCTCAATTCGATGCTTTTCTTTTCCCTGCACTAATCGAACTTGGCGCATAAAATACAATTTTTCCTGACAAGCCTCATCACAATGACCCGAATCTACAGTTACTAGAATCCATTTGCCATGCAGATCCTTCATTCGCAGGATCGTATTATCAACTTGATTTGTACCTTTTCCCATGACCTTTACGACAGGAATTAAATCACCATAGTGTCTACTTTCCGGTCTGTATTCTGAAAAATACAAAGAATATGAAATTACAACCGGTGCACACATTAACGCCAATAGTAATAAGAATTTGCGTCTATTCGCTTTTTGAATTTTTTCGTTTGACATTCAATACTAAGAATATAATTATCGCTGTAGCAGCTAATAAAAACCATTGAATTGCATAACCTATATTTTTGGATGCCCCAGAGTCGGGTTTATCCCAATCCCTTATTAGACCATCTTCTATTTTGTCTTTTTGCAAGACCATTATAGGTTGCATTTTTAAATTCACTACTTCCTGATATCGATTCAGATCAAAATTACCCCACACCTTGCCAGTCGACAATGTACTTGATAATTCTAGAGTCCTTAGTTCTGGTGAAACGACGACACCAGTTACTTTAACCTGTCCACTCACATTCGCAACTTCTGGAAGTACTGCTCGATCAAGTCCAGTTGCAATCCATCCTCTATTGATTGCCACACACACCGAGCTATTTGCAATTTTAAGTGGCGTAATAATGTGATAACCCGCACGTCCTTTATGAGTTTTGTTGTCTAGAAATATCGTATATTCGGACAAATACTCTCCTTCCACTTCTACTTCACGATATTGAAAATCTTTGAATTTTATCAAAAAAGCTGGTAGTTTGATGGCGGGCTGCTTTGCATACTCCTCTAATTGCTCATGACGTACAGTTTTCTCATCTGCGCGGGACAGTTGCCATTTTCCTAATTCAATAAAAATTAGTGTTGCTGCTATGGTTATAATAATCGCCCAAGGCTTTGGTTCAAAACGATATCCTAATACAATCATTCTTGGTTTGCTTGAAAGTTGGCTACTATAGGATGCTGTTTGAATTTAACTTAGATAATCTATCTCAGTCCTAGCGTATCAGTTTGAAATAAATCGACTATTACTTCAGCTTAACTATTTATTTCCTGTTTTTACACTTGCGATGAATTTAAGATTTTCATTTTTCACCACATGTGTAAAAACCGGAGTTTCTTATTATTAATAACTTCTTGCTACATTAGATATACGAAAATGAACAATCCTAACCACACGACGTCCACAAAATGCCAGTACCAAGCCACACCTTCAAACCCAAAATGATGTTCTGGTGTAAAATGACCTGCCACACTACGGAAATAGATGACAATCAACATAATTGTACCAATTGTCACGTGAAAGCCATGAAAACCTGTCAACATAAAAAAGGTTGAACCATATGCACCCGTTGTTAATTTTAAGTTTAAGTCATTATAGGCATGTATATACTCGTAAGCTTGACAGCCTATGAACAAAGTACCTAAAAATATGGTGGCCAGCAACCAATTCTTTAGACCACTACGTCTATTCTCTTTTAATGCCCAGTGGGCCAATGTACATGTAACACCCGATGTTAAAAGTAATAACGTATTAAATGCCGGCAGTCCCCAAGCCCCCATCGAAGTAAATTGCTCATGCACACCCGGTCCCGCCGTTGGCCACGTACCATCATACGAAGACCAAAATTCATTTCCTAGTACGGTACTTTCTTCTATCAGCCATGGAATGGACAAATTGCGCATGTAAAACAACGCTCCAAAGAAAGCACAAAAAAACATAACTTCAGTAAAAATAAACCAACTCATTCCCCATCGAAATGACAAATCAACCTGCTCACCATATTTGCCACCTTCGCTTTCCCTAGCAACTGTACCAAACCATCCAAACAACATGTAAATCAAAATCGCAAAACCTATTGCTAAAAGACCATAACCTAGCTCCATCTTATTCATGGTCAAGGCCGCGCCTGATCCCATAAACAAAATTGCCGTTGATCCAATAATTGGATACGACGATGGAGCTGGAACATAGTAGTGCCCTGATTCTTGACTCATTCTTATCTCCTCCTACTTATGATTTTAATTTCTAACTAACAACCAATCTAACTAGCAGCATCACGCCAATTACAAAGAGTATTGCCCCAATAATTCCACCTATGATTACATGCACTGGTTTTAAAATCGCGGCATCGTGTTCAAGATCACTTTTTTTTCGAATCCCCATAAAAGCGAACATTACTGCTTTTGCAATTTGCCAGATACTTACGCTTCCTCGCTCTTTGCTAATTTTGTTCAACTCTTTATTCCTTACTTCTTAATTGCACTTGTACCCACAGGTAATTCAAAAAAAGTATATGAAATAGTCACAGTTTGTATATCGATAGGCAGCCCTGGCTCAATAACAAATTGCACTGGCATTTGTCTAGTTTCATTCGGCTTAAGTACCTGTTTAGTAAAGCAAAAACACTCAAATTTTTTCAGATGCTTATCCAAGAAACGCGGACTATAACTCGGTATAGCTTGTCCACTAATTTCACGGTCTGAATTATTTGTAATTTCGTACATCACATCTACTGATTCACCTGGGTGGATGCGAGCACTGGTTTGCAATGGTTTGAAACTCCAAGGCAGTCCCCTTGTATTGGCATCAAACTCAACGACTACCCAACGTCCCTCATCTACCCAATTGTCTTTAACCAGTGCATCCGGTTTTAGTAGATTATTAATCCCGGTTACCTCGCAAAACTTTTCATAAAATGGCACGAGAGCAAAACCAAAAACGAACATTATCAATGTGAAAACTAATAGCTTTCTCATCATCAACACATTCGCACTCAAGCTATTTTTTACCATTGTTTTACTATGGCCGTTACATAAAGTGCTAGAACCGTGATCAATAGAAACATTGCTGTTCTAAATTTTTTACGTTTAACATCTGTTTCTTGTGACATACGTTTTTCTCTTACTGTTTTTACTTAACAATAGGTGGTTTCTCAAAACTATGATATGGAGCCGGACATGGCAAATGTGTCCACTCCAGTGTTGTAGCGCCATCCCATGGTTTTTGAGGTGCTTTTTCTCCACTCCGAATACAATTAATCATGATGTATAAGAAAAGAAGCTGTGTCAGTCCAAATCCGAATGCACCGATGCTAGAAATCATGTTGAAATCTGCAAACTGCAAATTATAATCTGGAATTCTACGTGGCATCCCTGCTAAGCCCAGGAAATGTTGCACAAAGAATGTCAAGTTAAAAAAGAACATTGACAACCAAAAATGCCATTTACCCAACGTTTCGTTATACATATGTCCAGTCCATTTCGGTATCCAATAGTATGCACCAGCAAATAACGCGAACAGTGAACCAGAAACCAGAACATAATGGAAATGTGCAATTACATAATAGGTATCTTGAACTTGTATATCAATTGGAACAATTGCACAGATCACACCGCTAAATCCACCAATCACAAACAGAAAAATAAAACCGATTGAGAATAACATTGGTGTTTCAAATGTCATTGAACCACGCCACATAGTAGCTGTCCAGTTAAAAACTTTAACCGCTGTTGGAACAGCAATCAGCATGGTCGCATACATGAAAAACAATTGACCAACTGTTGGCATCCCTGCTGTAAACATGTGATGCGCCCATACAACACAAGACAAAATCGCAATTGATGCGGTTGCATAGACCATTGATGAATAACCAAACAGCGGTTTACGTGAGAATGTTGGAATTACTTCAGACACAATGCCAAATGATGGCAAAATCATAATATAAACTTCCGGATGACCAAAGAACCAGAAAATATGCTGAAACATTACTGGATCACCACCACCGGCTGCATTAAAGAAGCTCGTGCCAAAATGGCGATCTGTCAGCAACATAGTTACTACACCAGCCAGTACAGGCATGACCAAAACCAACAAATACGCCGTAATCAACCATGTCCATACGAACATCGGCATTTTCATCAGCGTCATACCCGGCGCGCGCATATTCAAAATAGTCGTAATGATATTAATTGAGCCCATAATTGAGGAAGCACCTAAAATATGAACTGAAAAAATCATCAAATCTACACCAAGACCCCCTTGAGTAGAAAGTGGTGGATAGAAAGTCCAACCACCTGCTGCCGCACCGCCAGGCACAAAAAATGAGCTAATCAAAAGCGTAGCTGCTACTGGCAACAACCAAAAACTCCAGTTGTTCATTCGAGCAAAAGCCATATCTGGCGCACCGATCATCATTGGCACTTGCCAGTTAGCAAACCCAACAAAAGCCGGCATAATGGCACCAAAAACCATTATTAGACCATGCAATGTTGTAAATTGATTAAATAATTCAGGCTGTAATATCTGAATACCCGGCTGATATAACTCAGCACGAATTCCCATTGCCAATGTTCCACCCACCAAAAACATTGCAAAACTAAACCATAAGTACATCGTACCAATGTCTTTATGATTGGTCGTTGTAATCCAGCGCATTATCCCACTGGGATGATGGTCATCATGTCCGTGACCGTGTGCGTCACCGTGTACTGCTGCCATAATTATTATCTCCTTTTACTTATTTTCCACATGCATTGATGTTTTAACTGCGGATGTGCCTTGCTGAGCAGCAACCCATTTAGTATATTCACCTGCTTCCATCACCTCTACTACAATCGGCATATATCCATGATCTTTGCCACATAACTCTGCGCATTGACCACGATAAATTCCTGGCTTATCAGCTGTGAACCATGTATCACGAATAAAACCTGGAACTGCATCTTGCTTTATACCCAATGCCGGAACCCACCAAGCATGCAGCACATCATTTGCAGTTATGATAACACGCACTTTCTTTCCGACAGGCACGACCACACGGTTATCAACCTCTAACAAATAATTTTCACCTTTAGGTGCTTTATTCTCAATTTGAACTCGTGGCGTCGATAGTTTACTAAAGAAACTAATTCCCTCACCCTCGCCTTGCAGATAATCATAACCCCACATCCACTGATAACCAGTTGCCTTTATAGTCATATCAGGACTTGAAGTATCCTTCATCGCAATAACTGTTTTTGTTGCTGGATATGCCATTACAATCAATATAAGACAAGGTATTACCGTCCAGACCACTTCGACCGCGGTGCTATGATGGAAATTTGCCGCCTTATAGCCAAGAGACTTACGGTGCTTGAGTATTGAATAAAACATGACACCAAATACACCAACAAATATAACCAAACAAATCCATAACAGCGCAATATGCTGATCATAAATATCTTTCGCTATGACACTCTGCGGCTCGGGCAAATTGTATTTAGACCCTACTGCCATGCTTGAGTATAAAGCGAGAGCGGAGACCCCCGCCAGGGTTGCTACTGATTTACTTCTCATATTTTCCCCCACATGATTACTAATTTTACGGATTCCAAATACGACCAAGAACATTACAGAACCTAACTTTATATGTTCTACTAACTTACGAAAGCCATACACCAGAATCCTGTTTTGTTAAAACCACACCATGATTGACGACAATTACATTTCCTTGACCGAATTTCCTTATTATCCGCAACTTAGATTTTCTTAGTTGTAAATATCTTCTACACGCTAATTAATCAAGTGGAAATTTTAGCATGTCGCTGTTGCTCAAACAAGGAAAATTCATGATTCTTATAGCAATATTACCCTGCTTATAAAATGGTATTGTCATTTAATCATTCCCAACCGGAGCCTTAGAATCGGGAAACTCCTGTCTCTACTTTTCCAGAAACAGTTTTCTAATACATTAATAAAAGCACTCTATTTATCAGCTCAATTAAGCAACTACTCGCATTTCCACTCATCCAAAACTCACTGATAGTGACAATTCTCAGACAGAAGTGGCCTCACTTGATTGGACAGTTTTTTGCATTTCTTAAGGAAGCTCTGATTAAGTCATTTATTTCAGTTTTGGTAACAAAGCTATCGACAAAGTAGCTAATATTGGCATTATTGTGAGGTTAATAGCTGTAATTTTTAGCAGATTCCACACTATTCTGTC
>WBZX01000891.1_pt1 | contig 24732 bp, 19 predicted proteins | sample 5204211 | NCBI WGS metagenome assembly WBZX01 (sample SAMN12344362, study PRJNA552823) | activated sludge metagenome | biome: Activated sludge suspended growth; feature: Nitrification reactor; material: Wastewater; isolation source: activated sludge from nitrification reactor of wastewater... | reverse complement strand
TCACCCGTGCGCTCGAGGAGGCCGGCGTCAAGTCGGCCTGGATCGAGGGCGTGGGCACGCTGGAAGCCGCGGAGATGGCCGTCTACGACGCGCGCCTCCGCACGTACTCCAAGGCCCGCAGCTTCGAGCCCGGCGGCGACGTCGTCTCGCTCAAGGGCAACGTCTCGCAGCTCGAGGGCAACGCCTGCGTCCGCCTCTTCGCGACGCTCGCGCGCGAGTCCGACGCCGGCCTCCAGGTCGTCGCCGGCGAGCTCCTGTGGAGCCGCGTCTTCTCCCTCGAGATCCACCTCACCGCCTTCGAGGACGCGGGCCTCGCGCGCGTCGCCGACGAGCGCAGCGGCCTCCTCGCGCTCGTGCGCGCCCCCTCCGCGCCGAGCGCCGAAGCCAAGCACCCGCAGGGCCCTCCGACGCAGGACGCGCCACCTGCGGCGCACGCCCCGTTGCCGCCCGCGAAGGGCACCGCGCGCGCCGACGCCACGCTCCCCTCCATCGTCGAGATGGCGCGCGCCGCCGTCGGCGGAGGAGAAGCCCCGCAGCACCTCTCCCCGCCCCGCCGCGAGAAGCCCGTCGACGACCCGTCCGAGACCTTCCCCGAGGTCGGCGACATGGCGACGCACTTCCACTTCGGCGAGTGCAAGATCATCTCCTCCGACGGCGACAAGATCCGCCTCCAGCAGCTCAAGGACTTGCGCGTCCGCGAGGTGGCCCTGGGCGCCCTCCGCACCGAGCTCGTGAGCGAGGACCCGACGACCCACCAGCGCCACTACAAGCTCCTCCGCAAGAACTGATCGCCCCGCGCGCGCCCGCTCCCTCCAGAAACAGCCATTCCAAAGGGGATTTTGGGGGGCGCGCCCACCGTCCCCTCCCCTTCGGTCCCCTCTTCACCGCGTCTCCGCAGCGCCCCCGTGTCGACGACGGAGCCATCCGGAGGCGTCGCCTCCCCGCGTCGACCCCAGACCGTCCAGAGGCGTCGCCTCCCGCAGCGCGGCTCGCGCAGGGCGGCTCAGTACGTCCGCTGCGGCACCGTGACGGAGTCGCCCGACTGGAGCGGCACGTCGGGGATGAGATTGCTCATGATGTCCTCGACGTTGACCTCGGCGGCCTGAACGCTGCCGTCCTTCAGCTGCCGGCGGATCGTGACCTTGTCCTTCTTCGCCATCGGGCTGAACCCGCCCGCCTGCGCGATGAGGCGCATCAGGCTCATCTTCGGCTCCAGCGGAAAAGAGCCTGATTTCCCGACTTCACCGAGGATCTCGATCCGCTTCGAGTTGTACTCGACGACCTTCACGGTCACGACGGGATCGGCCAGGAGCCCGTCGGCCTTCAGCTTCTCGACGACGACGTCCTCGATCTTCTGCGGCTCCAGCCCGCCGACCTTCACCCGCTTCACGAGCGGGAGCATCACGGTCCCGTCGGACGCGACCTTGAACGTGACCGGCACCTTGTCTTCCCCCACGATCCGCAGCTCGAACACATCCCCGACGCCGAGCGCCGTCGTGTCGTACGGCGGAGGGAGCGTGACGGGCTGCGCGGTGTGCGTGCACCCCACCGAGGCGACGGCGAGGCCGAGCGCGAGGAGACAAGAGCGAAGCTTCTGGAGGATCATGTCGGGGATACCGTCCACGCCGAGAGGACTGACACGACGGTGCGGGCGCGCCACCGAGGACGATCGCCGCGCGCTCGCGATCGGCGCCGGAGGGAAGCACCGGCGTGCACGTGATCGCTGCTCTCAGGTGCGCGGCGGCGCTCGGCGTTCAGGCGCGCCGAAGCGAGCGCCCGCGCTCACATCAGGAAGCGCGCGCCGAGGTAGGCCTCGAAGGACTGCCATTGCAGGTAGTCCGGCACGTTCTGCCCGTCCTGCACGACCGGGATGGATTGGCTGCTGGCGTTGCCGCTGTAGCGCAGCGTCGCGTTGATCCCGAAGTAGTCCTTCACGCGGTACTCCCCGAACACGGAGGCGTCGTACCGGATGTCCGTCCACCCAGGGATCGTCGCGCTGGCGACGCCGACGTTGTCGATCTTCGGGTACACGATCGGGCCCGCGCCGCCGTCGACGACGACGAGGAAGCGACCGCTGAAGAAGTACGAGAGGCTCGCGTAGCCGCGGTCGCGCTCGATGTACGTGCCGAGGTAGCTGTCCTGGAAATCGCGGAGGAACCCGAGGGAGAGCGTCGACACCGAGAGCGTCGCAGCCCCGGGATCGCTCGACGGATTGGGCGTGAGGTACCACTTGACCTCCGCCTGCCCGATGACGCTGTCGAAATCGTGGGCCGCGCTGCGCGGAGAGGCGTCGTAGAAGCTCGCCCCGTAGCCGGCCATCACGAGGAGGCCGAACGAAGGCGTGATGAGGCCGTTCACGCCGAGCTGCACCCGGACAGGGTGCGACGAGGTCTTGGTGACGCCCGTCGTCGACGGGTTCACGTAATTCACGAAGCCGAATTTCGCGTCGTAGAGCATCGCCGTGCGGGGCAGGAAGCGCCATCGCCCGCGCATCTGGATGGTGTTGTCGACGTTGGTGAGCCCCGAGGTCTCCGCCGCCTGAAAGATCGTCCCCGAGAACCGGTACCCGAGCCGCCAGTCGAGCAGCCCCGCCCCCGGCGTCCAGGCGAGCTCCGCGCCGGCCCGCGTGAGGAACCGATCGAACAAGCCGGAGAACTGCCCGAAGCCGCCGGACTCGCTCGGCTGCGACGTGCGACCGACGCCGGCGTAGAGCGAACCGGACCACTCCCGGCGAGGGAAGATGTTGAGGTTGAGATCGAGGTTGCCGCCGATGTTTCGCGAGGACCCGAGCGCGTCCTTGACGGCGTTCGTCGGCGCGTTGAGCGCGAAGAACTCGTTGTAGGTGAGGGAGGCCGTGCCGCGGAACTCCACGTCCGGCGGAGCGGCCGTCGGGGAGTTCCCGACCCGCTGCGGTCCCAGCGTCGACAACGACAGCGACGGCGTCACCCGGAGACGAAGCGAGCCGGCAGCGCCGCCCGAAGCGGGGTTCTGCGGATTGCTGTCCTCGCGGCGGAGGTAGTTGGAGTCGTACCCGAACTCCGCGGCGACGCCGGGATGCAGCTCGAAGTCGCCGACGCGAATGCCGGCGCCCTCGGTGTACTTCCGGTCCTTGAGCCACACCTGATCCTGCGCGAGCGCCTCAGTGGAGGCGCCGAGCACGGCCGCACCGATCCCGAAGGCAGCGACGCCCCCCAAGATCGCGCGGAGGCGCTTGCCAGAGCCGGTTCGGGGCGGCGTCTCCCCCGGAGCACGCCCGCACGCTTGCGCGCGTCCCGGCGACCCGCCTGACGACGGAACCGTGATGCTCTTCCCGGGGAGCTCCAACTGCATCTCAGCGGGGAAACTGGTTGCGGGGCGTTTGGTGCTCACAAGCGAAGGTCTCATCGCCACGGGGCGGTCGCTCCATACACACGGCGCGTTGGCCGTCGGCCGGTGACCCGCACCGGCTGGGCCGCGGCGAAATCCGACAGCCGAACCACTCGGTTGCGGACCGAACGAAGCATCTTTGGAGCCCCTACTTGAAGCAGCTGCTGCAAGAGGGGACTTCGATGACGATGTCGTTCGACGGGTACTCCGAAGGGTCTTCCTTGGGGATGTCCTCGACCGTGACGCTGACGGCGGCCTCGTCGATCGAAACACCCTCCTCGCCGATGCACTGGTTCGCCTCGGCGGTGAGCTGGTCCGAGCGCTGCCGGAGCACGCTGAGGATCGTGAACTCGTGGTTCATCAGATCCGCGTCGTTGCGGGCCGCCGCGGCCTCGAGCGACTGCTTGCGCTCGCGAGCGGAGCGGATGGCCACGTCGATCTGATTGAGCTTGTCGTTCAGGCAGAGGACCTTGACGACGTCGCGCTGGGTGCGCGCGGTCTCGAGCTGGCGGCGCACGCTGTTCCGTGTCGATTCCATCCGGGAGACGAAGGACTCGGCTTGAGCCAGCTGCTCCTGCGGGGTGAGCGTGACCTGACGGGCGACCCCGGCGGTGGCATCCGGCGGCGTCGGTCCGCCCGCTTGGGCTGCAGCGATGCCGGTGCCAACGAGAAGGGAGAGGCCACCGACGAGCACCACTCCGAGCAAACGCCTTGAAAGCATTAGACTCCTCCGCGACGCGGATGCGACTATATGAGGCTGTGTGGGGGGTGTCAAACCCAACGTCGCCGCCGAAGCTGCTTTCAGATCGGATTCGGGCGGCACGTGGGTTGAGGTGCAGGCCTCGGGGGTGGTATTCATTTCGCTTTGTCCGCGAGCCGGGGGCTGAGCGCGCCGGGCACCATATCGGCGCTGGACCGGCTGGTCCAGCAGGCAGGTGACTTTCGTCACGGCCCCGATGGGGGAGAACGGACCGCGGCGCTCGACCTTGAATGGAAAGGCCACAAAGCCCAGGTGCCGGGAGCCTCGGTGAACGGCTCGCGGCCCGCGCCACGAGCGCGGGGCGACACGAACGTGCTGTCGGGGGGCGCTACTGCTGAGGAATCACGGTGACGGGGATGATGAGCGTGGCCCCGCCGCCGACGGGGGCCGAGAACTGCGCGCTGGCGACGCGCGCGCGCATGCACCCGATCACGGTCGGGGTCAGCGTTCCGCCGCCCGCCGCGCTGGCCGAGAGCACCTCGCCGTTGGGGCCGATCTTCGCGGTGATCCGGACCGTCCCTCGCATCGTCGGATCCTCGCGGTTGAGGCCGTTGTAGTAACAGCGACGGAAACCAGCGGCCATCGCGGCCACGGTTCCGCCGGCGTTCGGGACCTCGCCGCCGATGACGTTCGGGGGGGGCACCGCGACGGCTCCTCCCGGCGGCGGGCGAACCGACGCAGCGGACCCCGGCCCCATCGGTCCGGCCGGCGTCGGGTCACCGGGCAGCGGCCCGCGCGGGATCACGCCCGGGCGAAGCGGTGCCCCCGCATGGCTGCCGAGATCGAGCCCAGCGACGGTGCCAGGACGCGAACCGAGTGACGATGCCGCCGCGCTGTCGAGCATGCCGAGCGGCAGATCCCCCGAAGACCCGAGAACCGACGCCGTTGCAGAGCCGGAGCCGCCCAGGCCCGAGAGGACCTGGAGCTCGAGCGAGGCCATCTGTGCGGCGAGCTGGTGAGCCCGCGCGTCGCCCACGCTCGATCCGCCCCCGCCTGCTGCGCCGCCTCCCCCACCCCGCGCGTTGCGCGCGCCCCCGGTGGGCGCCTCGGACCGGGCGACGACAGGCGCCGAGGTCACCGGCTTGGCGTTGGTGCTGTCGTCCTTGGGATGCTCGATGGGTGGCGGCGCAGGGAGCTGCTTCACCGACTCGAGGATCTGCGCCGTCTCGACCTCGTCATCGACCACCGGATCCATCCAGTCGGAGTAGATGGATCCGACGGCACCGAAGTGGACCAGAAAGGAGAACGCGGCGATCACGCTCGTCCGCCAGTCGACGTCGCCCATGCCTGATTTCACCCCCGTCGGCAGCTGCGGTTTGCCGAGCGCCGGAGCAGGCACGACAAACTGAAACAGGATCGTGAAATCGCCGACCGTGATCTTGCCCCGCGCGTCCGGACCGAGGCGGATCGCATGCGCCACCCCGAGCCCCCCGGAGAGCTTCACGACCGACGCCTGGGCGCGCAACGCCGAGAGCTCGACGACGGAGGATCCATCCGCGACACGACCGCTCATTTGAGGGGTGATCTGGAGTCGATAGTGATCCCCTTCCCGATCGAAGATGCGGAAAGCGGGGGGGACGTCCCGCGCCGGGAGGACGAAGGTGGCCCGCTCGTTGGGCCCGATCGTGACATGCTCGTGGCCGGCGAGGATGCGCTCGTCGATCACCTTCCCTCCCCGCACGAGCCCCACGCGGAGGACCTTCACCGCAGCAGGAGCGGCGGCCGCACGCATCACGGACGTGAGGGAGCCTTGAGATCGGTTGTGCGACAGACTGGGCATCTCGGACATAGGCCATCTCCGTGCGCTTCGAGCGCAGCTCGAGCATCCGGCGCGACGCGCCTCGAGGACGGAGCGCACCTGAGATGGTCCGATGTCACCGCTGGAGCGATGTTCCCGCTATTTTCGGAGACGGCTGAATAAATCGATGCACGCGGGCAACGCCGCGAGCGGCGCTCACTCCGAGCTTGAAAGTGAGAAGGGGACGGGAGACGAGCGGAGCGGCGCAGCTCGACGCTAGCTGGATTTGGAGAGAAGGGCGGAATCGGCGCTCTCGGCGCGGGCTCAGATCACTGGCTGATGAACGTCACGGGGATGACGATCGTGGCGCCACCGCCCTCGGGAGGAGCGAACTGCGCGCTCGCGACGCGACCCTGGACGCACCCGACAACGCTCCCCGAGAGACCACCGCCACCCGAGGCGCTCGCCGACAGAACCTCTCCGTTCGGGCCGATACGGGCGGTGACGCGGACAGAGCCCTTCATGTTCGGGTCCTCTTTGAGGCCGTTGTTGTAACAGCGCCGGAAGCCCGCAGCCATGCCGGCCACGACGGCGGAGGCGTTCGCGACGCTGCCGCCGGACACCGATGCACCGCCGATACTTGCGCTGCCCACAGGGCCCTTGACTTTCTGCGCGGACCCCGCGGTCGCCGGCCCTGCGGACCCGCTGTCGCCGATGCCGGAGAGGCCCTTGCCACCGCCGCCGACCGAGCCCGGTCGGAAGACGCCGCCGCCACCACCACCAAGATTCAGCCCGGCGACGCCGCCCGCGCTCACGCCGGCTCCAGAGGCAGCAGCGCCCTCGAGCATCCCGAGCGGCACGTCGCCCGCAGAGCCCAACACGGCGTTCGTCGCAGAGCCGCTCGATCCCAGGGCTGCGACCATCTGAAGCTCGAGGGAGGCCATCTGATTGGAGAGGGCGCTCGCACGCGCGTCCCCCATCCTGCCACCGCCGCCGCCTCCCTTGGCGCCACCGCCGCCACCGGAAGCTTTCGGCGCCTCCGTCGCGGCAACAGCGGTGCTGACGGGCGCGTCCGTGACCTCCTTGGGCTGCTCGATGGGCGGGGGGGGCGGAAGCTGCTTCACCGACTCCAGGAGTTGCGCGACCTCGACCTCGTCGTCAACGACAGGGTCCATCCAGTCCGAGTAGATCGAGCCGATCGCACCGAAGTGGAAGAGGAAGGAGAACGCCGCGATGATCGTCGTGCGCCAGTCGATCTCCGTGCCGAACCCGGCCTTCACTGACACCGGCAGCTGAGGCTTCGGGGTGGGAGGCGGGGGCGCGACGAACTGGAACAGGAACGTGGTCTCACCAACGACGACCTTCCCGCGCGCCTCGTCGCTGAGCTGCATCTGGAACGCGGTGGCCCCTGCTCCAGCGAGCGGGACCTTGCGGGCCTGGGACTTGAGCTGGGCCAGATCGCTCACGCCCGTCTTGAGGGCGACACGGCCGGTCATCCCATCGAGGAAGTTGAGGCAGTAGTCGTTGCCCACCAGCTCGAAGAGCTTGAAATTGGGGGGAATGCTCTTCGACGGGATGACGAAGAGGCTCTTCTCGCTCGGGCCGATCGTCACGTGGCCGCGCTGCTTGATCACGCGCTCCTCGATGACCTTGCCGCTCTGGACGAGACCGATTCGCAGGACCTTCGGACCCGCCGCTTGCGGCATGGCCCGCATCACGGCCGTCATCTGGCCAGGTCGGTTCGAAGGGGCAATCTGCTGCTGAGTCATCGACAAGTCTCCCGGGTTGCGCCGAGCAGGCGGGCGGAGTGCCGCGCCTGAGACGCTTCGAAAACCGGATTGCGTGAAGGTTCCAAAAAAAGTTTACCAACCGCGAGCATCGCCGTCCACAACGGCCACCAAGGTGATCGACCTACCCACGATCGCGACGGCGTGCGCGCTGCGAACGAGCCGCGGCGGCATCTTCGGGGAGCATCGCGCTGACGAGCGCGTCGAACGCCTCCCTTCGCGACGCAGCTCGCTCCTTCCCTCGCTCGCCAGCGGCGAAGCTCACCACCGCACCGATGAACCCAATCAGCAGCGCCCCGGCGAGCGCGATGGGCCCACCGTGTAGCAGGTAGGCGGCGAGGCCGATCACCCCTGTGCCGGCGACGGCGATTCGAACCCCAGCGGTCGCCCAGCTCTTGCCGACGTCGATCTCGTGATCCAGCTCGAAGAGGACCTCATTTGCAGCAGCCACACGGGCGGCGCCGGGTGACGCCTCCATGATCTCGGCGGCGAGCCGGTGCTCCCAGGTGCCCGCCGCCGCTGCGCGGAGGAGCTCTCCGGGACGCTCCTCCACCGGGAGCTTGCGCAGCTCCCTCACGAGGTCTCGCAGGGCAGGCACGCTCATCTCGTCGATCCGTCGCGCTCGCCGACCGGCGAGGATCGAGCAACCGATGGCCAGCACGCACGCGAGCGCGAGAAAAACGACGGCGAGCGGGCCGAAGGTCAGGTCCACCAGAGCCTCGGCGGCGAGGATCAGAACGGGTCCTTGTAGACGGCTTGCTCGATACGATCCAGGAACGGCTGACGCAGCTCGGCCAAGGTCAGCTTGGGCTGGATCCGGTTCACGTCGACGGCGGCGATCGGCTTCTGCACGCGACCGGTGATCGTCACCTCGGCCAGCGTGATCACGCCGCGCTGGGGGGCCGGAGCGGCCGCCGCCGGCGCACCCTTGTTCTTGTCGTCTGCCGAGGCCGAGAGCGACGTCAGGACGAACGTCGCGCAAGCTGCAAGAGCAATCCAATTTCCGAGTCGCATACGCGTCTCCCAGGGCCCGTCGCGGCGCGCACGTTCGCCGGCGCGCCGCCGCTCAGAAGGGTGATTTGTCGATGGCCTTTTCCACTCGGTCGAGGAGCGGCTGGCGGAGCTGCGTGAGGTGCTGTGCGGGGGTGATCCTCGTCACCTCGGTGATCACCTGCGGGCGCGCAACGCGGCCGGTCACCTGGAGGGTGTCGGTGGTGATCGCGCCGCCTGCGCCGGGCTTGGCGGTCTTGTCCTCCGCGTGCACGACCGAGCTGGAAGCCACGACGGCCAGCGCCGAGACCATCATCAAGAAGCTCCCTCGTCGCATGACATCTCCTCTTTCAGTTGCTCGGTGTCGGGGCGGGCGCGTCCGCAGGAGGAGCGCTCGGCGCGGCGGTGGTCGTGGGAGCTGCGCTGGCGCCGGGGGTGGCGCTGCCGGCAGCAGGCGTCGCGGACTCGACGGGCGGCGGAGGGGGCGGAGCCGCCGCTTGCTGCGCCGCCACGATCTCGCCTTCTTTCAGCTTCGCCCTGTTGAGCAGCTCGTCGGAGTCGTCGGCCTCGCCCTTCTGACGGAGCTCCTGGAATTTCTTCAGCGACTTGGTCGCCTCTTGAACCTGCGCGAGGGGCGCGAGGCCGCTGAAGCAGGGGCTCGGCGCGGCACCGCCGCCGATCGGCGTGCAGTTGGGGGCGAAGAGGTAGAGCAGGCCCAGATCGTAGTGGACCTGAGGCACCGACTGGTCGCGTGCGATCACCCAGTCGAACTCCTTCTTGGCCTCCGCGTACATGCCGAGGAGGCGGTAGCAGTCCCCCAGGTTGAGGTGCGCGGCGAGGTTGTCGGCGTCGAAGTGGACCGCCCCATCGAGGACCGGACGCGCTTCTTCCGCGCCTCCCGACTCGAGCAGGAATGTCCCCAGCTGCACGCGCGCCTCCACGAGATCCGGCCTCCGCGTCACGGCTTTGCGGAACTGATCCATCGCCTGAGCGCGCAGCCCCTGCTCCTTCCAGATGAGCCCGCGAAGCAGCAACGCTTCCGGGTTGTCGCGATCTCGCGGAGGGTTCTCGTCGACGGGCTCGAAGCCGTCGAGGATCGCCTGCAGCGCGTAGAGCGCGAGATCGAGGCGGCGGTTGCGGAAGTGATCGCGAGCGATGATCACCATCGCCGGTCGATAGTCCGGGTTGAGCTTCAGCGCTTCCTGCGCGAGGCGCTGAGCCGAGCCGGTGTCCCGCTGCAGCGATTTCACCTCGGCCAGCGCCGCCGCAACGGCGGCGCTCTTGGGCATCTGACCACGCTTCTCGGTGAGGAACCGGTCGGCCTCCGTCAGGTTCTTGGCAGCCTGCATCATGGCGTAGCCGATGATGGCGGGCTCGTAGTCGGGCACGAGCGACAATGCCTGTTGGTAGCTGGAGGCGGCGCCGGCTTCCTTGAGGCGCTCCTGCACGACGGCGAGCGAGTAGAACGCCTGGTGCGCCTTGGGATCGGCGTCGGCGGCCTGCTTGAAGAAGACCTTCGCGGTCGCGAGATCACCGTTCGCGAAGGCGCCGAGGCCCTGATTGTACGCCGCGAGGGCGGACGCGTTCATCGATCCCGGCAGCGGGGCGTCCGGGACCTCACCGGGTCGGATCGAGCTTGGTTTGTCGCTGATGCCGATGATCGGGGGCGGCCCCGATCCCGTCGGCATCGCGAACGTGGGCTGCGGCGCGACCTTGGGCGGCTGCTTCGTGGGGTCATCGCACGCGGCGAAAAGGAGGGGCACGGCGGCGAGGATCGCCGCGGCGATCGCAGGATGCCGTGCGCGCAGGAACCAGGGGAGCGTTCTCATGGGAGCACCGGCAGCGGGGAAGCGACGCCGTTCGCTTGAAGCGAGGGGGTCATGCCCGGACGGCTCCGGAGGAACATGCCGTCCTTGTATTCGAAGGGCTTCTGCCCTTCAGGATCGAGGATGCCCTGGGAGAACTCGCGGAGCTTCGCGTCTCCGAGGATGTCCGTGTAGAAGGCGAGCTTCTGGATGGCGTAGTCGACCGCCTGGTTGCGCACCTTCCACGTCTTCGCCCAGACGACGGCTTCGGCATAGAACTTCACCATGGCCTTGTCGGCGTCATTGAGCTTGCGCTCACGGGCGTCGCGCCACTGCTCTCGCCGGCGCTGTCGGATGGCGTCGGCCTGCTCCTGGAGATCCTCGCGATCGCTGGTCTCCGCGAGCTTGAGGAGCTTCTCTTCCTTGTCGGTGTAGAGCTTGAGGCCCGGCGGCCGCGCATTGTAGAGGCCTGTCCGACAGGAGTCGTAGAGGGAGCCCTGCCGAGCGCGCGAGGCGACGGACCACGCGCGCGACTCGTAGGTCGTGATCACGGTCTGGAGTTGTTTCCAGTACTTGTCGTTCGCCTTCTTCACGTCGTCGTCGAAGACCTTCACGACCTTGTCGATGACGCCCTCGTACCGGTGGTGGCCGGTCTCGTAGTCGAACTCCGTCTTGATCTGCTCGTCGATCTGGCGGTAGGCGGCCTCGGCAGCCATGTCGGCCTGGAGCGAGGAGAGCGCCTTGTTGCGACCGTCGACGATCGGCGATGAGCCCTTGAACTTGTCGAAGGCCTGCATCGTGTTCTTGGCCCAGTCGCGCGCCTTCGTGTCCTTGCCCGCCAGACGAAGCTTGTAGGCGTGGTACGCGGCCTGGACCACGTAGCCCGTCGCCGCCGAGTTGGCCTTGTTGGCGTTGTAGTACGCCTCCATGGTGTTTCCGGCCTTGATGCGCGCCTGCTTGTTGGAGCCCTCATCGAGGCCGCGCTCGTCCCAGGTCTTCAGATCCGCGGAGGCGACGAGGAAGTCGACGTCGGCCTTCTGCTCGGGAGGCGCGTTCAGGGCGAAGAACGTCGTGCGCGCCTGAAGCATCTTGTCGTTGTCGCCCACGTTCGCGTAGAGGAGCACCGCGTTACGCGCAGCGGCGCGGCGATCCGCCTCCGTGAAGTGACGGATCTTGGAGATCGTCTCGTAGGTCTCCGCTGCGGTGCGGTAGTTGAAGAAGAGGACGTAGGCCGCCGAGAGAGCGTCGTACGCCTGCTTCAAGTACTTCACGCGCTCCTGGAGCTTCTTCAGGTCCGGCGCCTTCGGGGGCTTGACGCTCGTGTCGCCCTTCTCGAGCTTCACGAGGTTCTCCTCGTTGCCGTACTCCTTGATGAAGAGCGTGTACATCGCGATGGCCTGGTCGTAGTCGCCGACCTGCTTGTAGCAATAGGCCCCGTTCATCGCTGCTTCGGGCGCCTCGTCGCGGGACGGGGCCTTCTCCAAGGCGACCTTGTAGAGCGCAGCGGCCTCGCGCCAGGCCTTGTTGCGCTCCGGACCGTCCGACATCCCCTGAGCCTTCTTGAAGGCTTCGCCTGCGTCGACGTAGTAGCCGAGCGCGATGGTCGGCCGCGCGATCGTGGCCTCCTTCAGCTCGTCTTCCTTCGACACGGCGCAGCTGCGGCCCTTCGGCGGAAGCACGGCCTCGGCGAGCTTGCGGCTCTCCGCGATGTTGCCCTCGCGGTTCGCCATGGTGGTGAGGCGCTCCCAGGCCTTGTAGCCCCAGCTCGTCTTCCCGCACTCCTCGTCGTAGATGGGCGTGTACCGCTTCTTCGCGTCTTCGAACTGGCCGTAGATGAAGAAGTAGTCGGCCGCCTGGAACCGATACGCCGCGATGTTCTTCGGCGTGTCGAGCGCAGGAGGCACGCGCCGATTGTAGTCGTCGCGCGCGGCCACGGCCTGGAGCACCTGCTCAGGCACGGGATCCTTCGCGAACGTCTCCTGCTCGGTGCCGGCGTTGAGGATCTTCAGCGCGTCGCGGAACTCGAGGCCCTGCGAGCCGTTCGTGCGCTTGTAGAGGTTGTACTGGTCGGTCAGCGCCTGGTGCGCGATGTCGACGACCATGTACGCGGCGGGCTGGAGGTACTTGTCGTCCTCGTTCGAGTCCCTCACGGCGATCGCGGTCTTGCGAGCCTCGTCGATCTCCGCAGGAGAAGGCGAGCGATCGAGGGCCACGGTGATGACCACGATCATGTGGTTGGCGTCCGCGAGCCAGTAGCGGCTCTCGTAGGCGTCGGGGGCGTTCTCGTCCTGGCCGAGGTAGCCAGCCCAGCCCTGCGCGGCGAGCTTGTACTCCGACAGGGCGCGCTCGAAGATCGGATCGCGCGAGACCTTGTCGCCGATGCCGACGGCCTGGTTCGACAGAGCGCTGCCGGCGTTGGTGTGATCCGCTGCCGCGCGGCGAAGACCGCCGCGAACGAGCCGCTCCGCCGTCTGCAGCGCCTCGGGATCGTCCTTGTTGGCGTTGGTCCAGTCGGTGGTGCCTACGTAGCGCGCGAGCTTCGTGCGCGCCTCGAGGGCCTTCGCGGAGTTCTCGGCTCGCTCCGTCGTGCCGGCGCGGCTCTGGTTGGTGAGGGTGTCGTAGACGTCGGCGATCGCGTTCTGGATGACCGGCGCGTCACGATGCAGAGGCCATTTCTTGAGGATCAGCTCCGCGACCTCGACGAGGTTGCGGTACTGGTTCAGCTCCTTGAACTCCTGCATCAGAGCTTTGTAGATCTCGACCGACCACTTCTCCTTCTGGGGGATCAGCGAGTCGTCCTGAACGCGATCGATCGCGATCTTCATCTTGACCTCGGCCTGCCGAGGGTCCTGCTCGGTGTCGAGGATGTCGTTCCGGGGAACGTACGGATCCGACGGACCCGGCCCCTTGAAGTCCAGGTAGGTCAGCGAGCCCGCGATGTACGTGTACGCCTCGCTGCGGAAGTCGGTGCCCGGATCGCCGGTCTTCTTCTCCTCTTCGTCCGTGTAGCGAAGGAGATCCGTGAACTGGCGGACGCTCTGCTCGAATCGCTGCTGCTTGAAGTACGTCCAGGCGAGCTTGTACATCGCGACGCCGTAGACGGGGCGGCGCTTGAACTTGAGGGAGTGCCGGTACGCGCTCTCGGCTCGGTTGTAGTTGTAGGGGCCGCCCGCGGGATCGATCTCGTTGAAGTGGTAGTCGCCGATCAGCCACCACACCTCGTTGACGTAACGCGGCTCCTCGCCGGGGTTCGTCTTCTGTGGGATCGCCTGGCACTCATCGGGATACGGAGACACGTAGACGGTCTCGTCGGCGCCACCAGGGTCGGAGTAGAGCTGGTCTTCCTCCTCCTGCTTCTTCGTCTTCTTCGGGCCCTGCTTCGGGGCCGATTTGGCCTTGGTCTTGGCGACGTCGACCGGATCCGGATGGCGGTTGTCCCAGCCCCTCCAGAAGTCCGCGTCGTGGTCCTGAGGCAGCTTGCCGACCGTGTCGCGAAGTGGGTCTTTGGGGTCGGTCGCGACCGGGTAGGGGTACCTGTTGTGGCAGACCATCGACCGCCACACTTGCTGGGCCTCGGGTAGGCGCCCCGAGTCGTGAAGCGCGTGACCGAGGTAGTAGTAGATGGCGGCGAGCTCGCGGTACTGCGGGAACTCACGGATGACACGCTTGTAGAGGGCGATCGCCTGCGCCAGGCCGGCGTTGACCTCTTTCTCGTCTTCCTTGTCGCGGGCGCGCTCCTCGTAGAGCGCCGCCAAGCGAAACATCTTGTCGGGCGTGTTCTCGGGGTGCGCGTTCGCGCCGGAGTACTTCGCGACGAACTCCTCGTGCTTCTTGATCGCCTCTTCGCGGGCGTCGGCGAGCACCTTGCTCTCGGTCGTGATCTCCGTGTCGAGCGCGGTGAGGATGCGGCGCTTTCGGTCCTCGTAGTGGTGCTGGACGATCCGCGTGATCGTCGAGCGATAGTCCCGCGCCGCCTTCTCGTAGGCGTCCGCTTCCTTCTGCATCTCCGCCAGCGCGGCCAGCTGATCCGCGGACGGCGGCGGCAGACCGTGGCTCGAAGGCGCGGCCGTTGGTGCCGCGGAGGAGGCAGGGGGCGCGGACGGCGCGGCGCTCGGCGCCGCCGAAGCCCCGGGTGCCGCAGGAGCGCTCCCGGCGGGCGGAGCCGCCCCCGGAGCCGTCATCGCGCCTGCCGGCGCCGTCGGAGGAGGGGCAGCGGAGCCGGCCGGCTGCGAGAGGGCCGCCCCCGCGACGCCCAGGATGAGCGCGAAGCTCGACGCGGTGAGGATCCTCCGCGAGCGGATCCCCGAGCTGTTTCGGCTGCGAAGAAGGCTCGCCTCGGCTCCACCCTCAGGGGCGCCCTGCGGACGCTGACCGCTCATTGTTTCTTCTCCTCGTCTTCGGCGTCGCCGCTGTCGTCGAGCACCTCGTTCAGCTCGTCTTCGAGGAGCTTCTTCTCGCGGGCCCGCTCGCCTCGGAGGCTGCGCACGCGGGTCATCTGCTCCTCGCGCACCTCCCAGGCTTCCTCGGTCACGCCGACGTCGGCCCGCAGGACGATGTTCTTCAGGCGATCCCGCACGAGGCCGAAGTTGCGCTTCGCGACCTCACCGACCACGCCGCGGGCCTCCTTGTCGAGGGCGTCCAGGCGAACGGAGTAGTTCACCATGTTGCGCGTCTCGCGCGTCACGATGTCCGTGAGCTCTTGCGCGCGCTTCTGGACCTCCCTCTCGAGATCCGCGAACGCAGCGTCCAGCTTGTCGTCCGCATCGTTCGCCTGCTTGACCAGGATGAGGGACTTCTTCGCGAACTCCGCGAGCGCCGGGCCGCCGGCTCCGCTCGCAGCGAGCTCGACCTCCTTGCCGAGCGCTTCGCGGTACGCCCGGCGCACCTCCGCGTCCTCGACGAAGCGTTGATCGCCGAAGCCGACCTGGAGCTTGCCGGCCGTGATCATCTTCCGCAGCGCATCCATCTGCTGGCGGTAGAGGCCGAGGTCGTGCTCGTTCTGAGCCAGCTCCTGCTCGAAGCGGGCGACGCTCGCGGGATCGCGGACGACACCGGACTGGGAGCCTTCGCGAAGCACGCGCCGCAGCCCGTTGATGGTCGCCTGGAGCGTGTCGACCTGGAGGTTCAGGCGCTGCAGAGCCTGAGACACGCCGTTCCACTGCTTCAGGGCCTGGTTCTCGCGCTCCTGGAAGTCCCCATCGGTGACGGGGAGCTGACCCAAGCGCTTCTGCAGCGCGCGCCGCTTGGCGCGCCACGCGCCGACATCGCCGGTGAGCGCGTCGCCGTTCACGTCGTCGAGGGCCTGACCGATGGTGAGGCGGGCGAACGAGACCCGGTTGAGCAGAGAGAGGGCTTGCTCTTCGCCTGCCTTGAGCTCGGGGAACGCTCGCACCCGGTTGGGGGCGTTGAGGACGGCGTTCAGCCGCTCGATCAGCTCGTTGGAGCGCTTGATGAGGTCGCGACACTCGGTGATGTCGTCGATGACGGCGAAGGCCGCGGGGCCGTCTTCTTCTTCGCGGGCCCATTGAACCGCGATGGCGGGGAGGTCGCTTCGGTTGTCCAGCGCCGACAGCTCGCCCTGAGAGAGGCGATCGTAGTAGACGGCCGGGTCGGTGGTCGAACCGAGGAAGGCCTCGACCTTCTCCCGCATCGGGTCGTAGCGATTGCGGACGCTCTCGTACACCTTGAGCGAGCTCTCGAACTGCCCCGCGCGCAGCATGAGGTCGCCTCGGAGCAAGGAGCCGTCGGCGATGTTGGTGCTGTTCGGCTCGGCGATCGCGAGCACCTCGAGGGCCCGTTGAGCGCGCTCGATGTCCCCGAGCTTCACGTAGACCCACGACAGCTCGTAGAGCATCGTCCCGAACTCCGAGGAGCTCCGATCGATGTGGTTGTAGGCGTTCACCGCCTGCGAATACTGGTCCGTCTCGTAGAAGAGGCGGCCGATCGCGAGCCACGCCATGTCGATGACGCGGCGGTGATCGCCCGTGTCCGGCGGCAGCTGCGTGACCTTCACGAAGAGGTCGATCGCGGCGGTGTACCGGGAAGGGGGAACCGGAGGCGGGGTCTCCCCCTCCGCGAGCGGCTTGGACGCCGGTGTCGCTTCCTTCATCGCGATGAGCGCGGCGAGGTACCTGGACTGGTGGCCGTACTCGCTCTGCACGTCGACCTGAGCGAGCGCCGCCTTTGCGCCTGCAAGGTCCTTCTTGGCGAAGAGGCCCTTTCCTCGCGCGTACGCGAGGGCGCTGGAGGCGGCGCCGGTCGGCACCTTCGCGATCGAAGCGAAGATGGCGTCGAGCTCGTTGAGCTCCTTCAAACGCAGGGCGATGTCGACCAGGCGTCCCAGCGCGCCGGCCTGGTACTGGGAGAACCGGGCGTCGCTGCCCTTGTCAACGATCTGCTTGAAAACGCGGCGCGCCGAGAGGTACTGCTTCGACCGGAAGTAGACCTCGCCGAGCATGTTGAGCGCGTCGGGGTAGGCCGTCGGATGGTTCGGGTACTTCTCGATGACCTCGTTGAGGAGGCTCGCCGCCCGAACGTAGTCCTTCGAGCCCAGGAGGAGCACGGCGTCGGCGATCCGCTGCTCGGCCGAGCGCTCCTGCTGTTTCGCCTTCGCGACCGCCGCCTGGATGGAGGGGAGGCCGCTCGTGACGGACTGGATTTGTTGTTGAGCGTTCGCGTACGCCTGATCAGGCTCTACTGCGGAGGCCGGCGCGGCGCCCGTGAGCGCCATCAGCACCACAAATGCGCCTGCGAGCAGCGAACCTCGCGGAGCTCGTCGTTTCGTCGTCATCATCCGGTTCCTCACCTGTTTCACTTCGCGGCCGCGGGAGCTCCCGGAACTGCAGCCGCCGCGGGGGCGGGCTGGGTTCCGTCGACGAGACCGCTCACCACCTTCTCGGCGTAGCGAATGGCAGGGCGCTCCTCCAGCGGCGTCGTGACGCCGCCCTTCTCGTACGCGAGCACCTGGAGCTGCACGGTCTTCCCCTCGACGGCCGTGAACGAGTGGCTCGAGCGCACCTCGAACTTGTAGCCCCGGAGATAGGAGAACACGCCGTACCCGTTCCCCTGCAGGTTCACGAGCACCTGGACCGTGTGATCTCCCGGCGGGATGGAGCCGTTGAAGATCGGGATCTCGGGCTGCTCGGACAGGCTCCCGGACTGGTCGGTCTTGTTGTACTGAACCGCGCCGTCGAGCACGACGAGGACGCGGGTGATGCGGAACGCGCTCGACAGCTCGTTCTTGAACACGATGCCGGCGCGGGACCCCGCCCCGCCCCCGGACAGGATCGTGTCGGAGAGGAGCGACAACCGCGTGTGGCTCCGCCGGATCTGCTCCTTCAGGTCATCGATGCGCTGCTCGAGATCACGCAGTCGAACCGCATACGTCGCTCCGTCCATCGCGGGTGCCTGCGGGGCGCCGCTGGCGGCCACCGCGACGGGAGCGCCCGTCGGGGCGGCTGCCGGCGTGCCGGATGCGGTCGGAGCCGGCGGCGGAGCGGCATCAGGCCCCGGGGCCCCTGCCACGACGGGCGGGGCGGCGGGCTGGCCAGAGCCCGTCGGCGCAGCGCTGCCCGTCTTCGCGGGGGGTGCCTTCGCTGCGGCGGTGCCGGCCGCGGGAGCGCCCGTCGATGCAGCGGCCGGCGCCTTCTGCCCGGACGTGGGCGTCGGCTGCGCGAAGGCAGGAGCCACACCGAGGGCGAACGTCAGCACGCAACAAGCAAGCACCTGGAAAAGTCTCATCGAGCTCCCCTTTTTTCGGAAGGAGTGGGAGGGACCGACGCACGCCGCACCGGTGCGCGTCAGTGTAGTTGTGGGCACGCCGCCGGCGCAACGTTGGATGGTGGCTTCGCGCGTCGAGAACGGGCCGCCGTCGTCGTGCGGCCGGTTCACATTGCGACATTCGTGCTCTGCGATCGAGACTTCAGGTAAGGTGGCGGCCTGTGGAACCCTCGGTGCCGAGGTCCAGGAGGCGCGACGAGACGTGCGGAGCGCAGGTTGGCCGTTGACCGCTAGGAGAACTTCGAGGGGCGGCGTGCGTATAGCGACACCATGCGCCGCGCGAAGATCGCTCCGCTCTCGATCGGTCGCGATCGCAGCAGCTTCTGCACCGGCGTGGCGGGCCTGACACGATGGCGCCGCCGGTTCGCGAGGAGGTGACCGACGAGGTCCTGATGATGCGGTTTCAGGGCGGAGACCGCTCGGCGTTCGCTTCGCTGGTCCGCAAGCAGAAGACGCCCCTCTACAACTTCATCGTCCGGCAGATCCGCGTGCCGCAGGTGGCCGAGGATCTCGTCCAGGACGTCTTCGTGAAGATCGTCCAGAACGCCGCGGATTTCAAGCACGAGGCTCGCTTCTCGACCTGGGCGTACGCGATCGCCCGGAACGTGTGCATCGATCATCTGCGAAAGATGTCGCTTCGAAAGCACCCCTCGCTCGATCAGCCATCGAAGCCGGATGAAGACGGCCCGACGCTCGGTGAGCGGACGGCCGACGCGAGCCCCGGTGCGCAGGTCGAGCGCGCCGCGATCGGCGGCGAAATGCAGGTGCGGATCGTCCGGGCCGTGGAGATGCTCCCCGAGGAGCAACGAGAGGTCTTCCTGCTCCGCGAGATCGGGCACGTGCCCTTCAAGGACATCGCCGAGATGACCGGCGTGAGCGAGAACACCGTCAAGAGCCGCATGCGCTACGCGCTGGAGCGGCTCCAGGAAGCGCTTTCCGAGTACGAAGACTATGCGCGGGCGCTGCGCTGATGCGGGACCTGCGCTACTTTTGGACTTCCCCGTGAGCTGAAACACGAGCCCCTGGGTTTCGAATGGATTGTGACAACTTCGATCAGCACGTGATCGACGCCCTCTACGACGAGCTCGACGAGCTCACGATGGCGGCGATGAAGCGCCACATGGAGAGCTGCTCGCGCTGCGCGACGGCGTTTTCGGCGCTCCGTGCGACCCGGGAAGTCGCCGTCCTCCCGCTCGAAGAGCCCAGCGAAGAGCTGGAGAGCCGCATCCTCTTCGCCGCGTCCGCCGCCCAGCGAAAGACACCCTGGCACCGGAAAGCTTTGCGAGCGCTGGCCTGGGCCGGTAGCCACGCGATGCGACCGCAGCTCGCCATGGCAGCGGTCTTCGTGCTGGTGATCGGCTCGAGCCTCCTGCTCCTCCGGGCGAAGCCGGGCACCACCTCGCTCGGCCCCGTGCGCGTGACCGAGCGCGGTGAGCCCTCGCCGGATCGTGACGAGGGCGCGCCGGCCATGGCAGCCGCCACGGCGGCGCCGGGGGCGTCCATGGTCGGAGGCGTCGCGGACGGCCCGGCTCCGCCGCCGGTCGTCGCGGGGGACGTCGCCGCACGGGGTGAAGCCAAGGACGACAGCGAACAGGGGAACGCAAAGGGTGGGAAGGCAAGCGAGGCCCAGACCGCGCTGGCCGACGCGAAGGCGACGGAGGGCTCGCTCGGCTGCGACGCCGCTCTGCCCAAGTACGACGACGTCGCGGTGCGCTTCACGGGCACTTCGCAGGCCGCCGACGCCATGTGGGCGGCAGCGAGCTGCCACAAGAAGCGCGGGGACACGACGAAGGCGCGGGAGCTGTACGGTGTGCTCGCGCAGCGCGACGGCTACAAGGACAAGGCCACGGAGGCGCTGAACGACATCGCGCCGCTAGCCAACCAGATGGCGGCCGCTGCGCCGGCGGCCACCGCTTCGGCCGCGGCGACGGCCACCACGAACCAGGCCCCCGGCGGCGCCGGGAAAGCCGGCGTCGCAGCCCCCGCTCCGGCGCCGATGCCGAAGGCCGCCTCCCCGGCGAAGCCCGCGGCGCCGTACAACAGCGAGCCGAACGTCGACAAGCAAGCGCCCGGCTGGGGTGGCACGCGCCCGAACGCAGCGCCGGAGAAGCGCAAGGCCGCCGATTCGGCTCTGGTGGAAGGCTTCTGAGGGTCCCGAAGGGAGCCGCGACGTGACGGAGGTGCACCTCCGCGGGGCCCGCAGATCACGGGGTCACGGCGTCCGGAGCGGCGGAAAAGTACCTCCCGCGTGGCTGATCTCGTAGGCTACCGCCGCTCGAGATGGACAAGCGTGCGGCAGCGGAGGCGATCGAAGCGTTCTTGCGGGCGCTGGATCAGGAGCCCTCGGGAGATCTCGCAGGGACGGGGCAGCGCGTGGCCGACGCGTGGGCGGACGAGCTCCTCGACGGGTATCGAGTGAACCCGATGGATGTCCTGCGGGAAGGCTCCGGGGACGCGGGTCGAGGCGATCATGGGCCCGTGGTGATCCGGGACCTCTCGGTCACCACCGTCTGCCCGCATCACCTGCTCCCCGCCCATGGAACGGCCACGGTCGCCTACGTGCCGAACCGCAGGCTCGCCGGCCTCGGGACCATCGCGCGGGTCGTCGACGCCTTCGCTCACCGGCTGGCGCTCCAGGAGCAGATCGGCGAGTCGATCGTGAAGGTGATCCGGCACGAGCTGGAGCCGCACGCGGCGCTCTGCATCCTCTCGCTCACCCACGGGTGCCTCGTCGGCCGCGGGGAGCGGAAGGCGAGCGCAGTGGTCGAGACGATGGCGATCGAGGGCGAGTACCGCTACCGGCAGGAGCTGCTCACCTCGCTCCGCGCGATGGCGAGGCGGCCGTGACGATGGCGGGCGGCGACGTCGCCGTCGTCACGGGCGCGAGCCGCGGGATCGGACGAGCGACGGCCATCGCTTTCTCCCGCGCCGGCGCGCGGGTGGCGCTGCTCGGGAGAGAGAGCGCGAACCTGGACGCAGCCACCGACGCCGCGCGCGCGGCCGGCTCCGAGGCCCGCGCCTTCGCGTGCGACGTCTCGCGGGAGGACGACGTCGAGCGGGCCGTGAAGGAGGTCCTCGCGACCCTCGGAACGCCTGTGGCGGTGGTGAACAACGCCGGCGTCGTCCGGCGCGGGGCGAACGTCGACGCGACCGCCGCGAGCGACTGGGACGAGGTGATCGCCGTCAACCTGCGCGGTCCGTTCCTCGTCTCACGGGCCTTCCTTCCGGCGATGCTCCGCGCCAGACGCGGGCGGCTCGTGCACGTCGCGAGCATCTCGGCGACGCTGGGGTGCGCCGGGGCGGCGTCGTACGCGGCGTCGAAGTGGGGGCTCGTCGGGCTGGCCAAGAGCCTGGCGGAGGAGCTGCGCGACACGGGGCTGCAATCGATCGCGGTCCTGCCGGGCTCGGTGGACACGGAGATGCTCGTGGGGAGCGGCTTCGCGCCGCGCATGACCGCCGATCAGGTCGCGGGGCTCATCGTGTACGCGGCGCTCGAAGCGCCGGACGCCATCAACGGGTCCGCGCTGGAGATGTTCGGATAGGTCACGGTCGCCGGCCGGCCGGAGACGGCACCCGAGCACGTGCTACCCTCGCGCGATGTCGCAGGCTCCTGCGGAACCTTCCGATCTCGCTGCGGCGCTCGACGCGCTGCCTCTCTTTCCCCTCCCTCAGGTGGCGCTCTTCCCGGGGGCGGTGCTCCCGCTCCACGTCTTCGAGCCGCGCTACAAGGCGATGATCCGCGATTGTCTCGAGACCCACCGCGCGCTCGCGATCGTGCAGATCGTGGACGCGGACGATCTCGACGAGCACGGGCACCCCCGCATCGCGAAGATCGCCGGCGCCGGGCTCATCGTCGATCACGCGGAGCTCCCGGAGGGGCGCTTCAACATCCTCGTGCGAGGGCGGGCCCGCGTGCGGCTCGACGAGCTGCCGTTCGTGCCGCCCTACCGGACCGCGAAGGCGACGATCCTGCCCACCGAGGACACCGGAGTACCGGAGCGGGACGTGACAGCGCTGCTCGCGAACGCGCAGGCCTTCGTGTCACTCGTACGCGAAGGGGATCGGGACTTCGACTTCCGGATGCCGCGGGGCGTGCCGCCGGGGTTCCTCGCGGACGTCTGCGCGCACCACCTGATCATCGACGCAGGCGAACGGCAGATGATCCTGGAGACGCTCGATCTGGCCCAGCGTGTCCAGCGCGTCACCGAGATCCTCGCGTTGCAGCGCCTCACGCTCGGCAAGAAAGGCCACGAGCTGAACTGAGGACGCTCTCCCCGACCTGCGCCGCGGCGCGGACACGACGCAGAAACCGCCCTGGAACAGCACAAAAAGGGTGGCGAACCGGTGACGCGGCGCGGCGACCGCGCTACGCGGAGCGCATGACGCTCGCATCGAACCCTCGGGCCGTCGTCACCGGCGGCGGAAGCGGCATCGGCCGCGCACTCTGCGTGGCCCTCGCGAAGCGCGGCGGCCGCGTTCTCGTCGCGGATCTGAACCTCGCCACCGCGGAAGAGACCGCGGAGATGGTGCGCGCCGCCGGCGGAAAAGCCGCGGCCGTGCAGTGCGACGTCGCGAAGCGGGAAGCCGTGTTCGCGCTGCCGGGCCTGATGACGGAGCACTTCGGCGGCACCGACGCGGTGTTCAACAACGCGGGCGTCGCGGTGAGCGGGCCGGTCGCGGAGATCCCGATCGCGGACTGGGACTGGCTCATGAGCATCAACCTCGGCGGCGTCATCGACGGCTGCCTCGCGTTCCTGCCGGTGCTCCGCGCGCAGCGGAGCGGTCACATCGTGAACGTCGCCTCCGCGGCGGGGCTCATCGCCAGCCCGACGCTGGCGCCCTACAACGTGTCGAAGGCCGGGGTCGTCGCGCTGTCGGAGTCGCTGAGCGTCGAGCTCGGCGCAGACGGGATCGGCGTGAGCGTGCTGTGCCCGACGTTCATCCGGACGAACATCCACCTGCGCGGCCGCTCGTACGGGAAGGGCGCCAAGGAGAACGCCGAGCTGGTCATGGCGCGCGCGAAGAAATCGGCCGACGAGATCGCCGAGATCACGCTTCGCGCCGTCGACAAGAACCAGCTCTTCATCGTGCCGCACGACGACGGGCTGTGGGCCTGGCGCGCCAAGCGCGCGGATCCGGAAGGGTTCTACAAGCGCATCCTGCCGCCGATCTGGAAGAGGATGCGCGAGAGGATCGAGCGCGGGGAGACGGATCCGCCGGGCGGATTTCTTTCGGAGCTCCTCGGTCGGTTCCGCAAGCGCGACAGCTAGGCGCAGAGCGGGGGAGAGCCGTTCGCTGCTCCGGTCCAACCAGCGTCGAGGACGCGCCGTCGTGGGACCGACAGGCCGAGGGAGAAGGGGGCCCGATCGCTTCGATGCTCGCGCGTGTCGACGCTGCGGCGTGGCCGGGGAGGCGCGAGGGTGCGATGCGCGTGGGGGGGTACGGAGACGCGTTGGGGAGGGTCCAGGTGCTGGCCGAGGGGCGTGGCGCGCCCCCAGATGTGCTTGCTCCTGGAGAGGTCAACGGGCGGTCACGGCGCGCAGGAGGTGCCTCTGCGCGGCCGCGAAGACGGCGAGCACCGGGAGGCTGAGGACGACGTTGCCGGCCATCACGATGTGCCAGCGGACGCCCGAGCCTGGCTCGCGGAGGAGCGCGATCGCGAGGGGGAGCGTGCGGACGTGATCGTCCGTCGTCATCACGAGGGGCCAGAAGTAGTCGTTGTAGTGGAAGACGAAGCTGAAGACGAAGAGCGCCGCGAGCGTGGGCTTCAGCATCGGGGCGAGGATGCGGTAGACGATCGTGAGCTCGCTCGCGCCGTCCAGGCGAGCGGCCTCGATGATCTCGTCGGGGACCTGGAGGAGCGCCTGGCGGACGAGGAACGTGCCGAACGCGCTCACAGCGAACGGGAGGACGAGCGCCGCGAAGGAGTTGACGAGGCCGACCTCGCCGAGCATCGCGAAGACCGGGACGAAGGTGACCTGCGCGGGGATCAAGAGGCACGCGAGGACGAGGCCGAACGCCGCTTTTTTCCCGGTGAAACGTAGCTTCGCGAGGGCGTAGCCGGCCGGGAGCGCGAGGAGGATCTGGAGCGCCGCGATCGCGACCGCCATGCCGATGGTGACGGCGAAGAGGCGGGCGACGGGGACGGCGCGAAAGACCTCGCGGTAGGCGTCGGCCTGGAACGAATGAGGCAGCGGCGCGAGCGGGGCCTCGACGATCTCGGGCAACGTCTTGAAGGACGTGAGCGTCATCCACGCGTAGGGGCCGAGCCACAGGAGCGCGACGATCACGAGGACGCCGGTGGACGCGACGCGAGCGCCGAGCGAGGCGCGCTCTCTCACGGCGCACCTCGCGATGGAGCGTGGGGCGCCGCGCCGAGCAGCGAGAGGCGAGCCGTCGCGGCGAGGGGGCGCGGCGCACGCTGGGGCGAGAGGCGAGCCGTCGCGGCGAGGGGGCGCGGCGCACGCTGGGGCGCGAGGCGAGCCGTCGCGGCGAGGGGGCGCGGCG
>WBZX01000889.1_pt1 | contig 24739 bp, 23 predicted proteins | sample 5204211 | NCBI WGS metagenome assembly WBZX01 (sample SAMN12344362, study PRJNA552823) | activated sludge metagenome | biome: Activated sludge suspended growth; feature: Nitrification reactor; material: Wastewater; isolation source: activated sludge from nitrification reactor of wastewater... | reverse complement strand
GCTGGTGCTGGAGATGCTGTGGGCGCGCGCGACGCTGGTGGTGTTCGCCGTCAGCTTCGACGGCATGCCCGACTTCAAGGGCTCGCTGCTGGCCCTGCTGGACCCCGAGAACATCGGCTTCATCGTGGCCTGGCTCGCCGTGGGCGCGGTGTTCGCCGGCCTGATCTTCTCGGTCAGCGTGGTGTCGATCCCGATGCTGCTGGACCGGCCGGTGGACGCGATCACCGCCGGCCTGACCAGCCTGCGCCTGGTGCTGACGCAGACCGGCGTGATGCTGTGGTGGGGCGCGCTGATCACCGTGCTGGTGGTGCTGGCGATGCTGCCCTGGTTCGCCGGCCTGCTGGTGGTGGGGCCGGTGATCGGCCACGCCACCTGGCACGCCTACCGCAGCGCGGTGAAGCCCTGAGCGCGCCCTGGGCGGCCACGCCGAGCCTCTAGGGCATCAGCACGCTTGAGCCTGTGGTCTTGCGCGCCTCGAGGTCGCGATGCGCCTGGGCCACGTCGGCCAGGTCGTAGCGCTGGTCGACGCGGATCTTCACCTGGCCGCTGCCCACCACGGCGAACAGGTCGTCGGCCATGGCCTGGGTCGCCTCGCGCGTGGCGATGTGCGTGAACAGCGTGGCGCGAGTCATGTACAGCGAGCCCTTGGGGCCGAGCAGGCCCGGCGCGAACGACGGCACCGGGCCGCTGGCGTTGCCGAAGCTGGCGAGCAGGCCGAACGGACGCAGGCAGTCCAGCGAGCCCTCGAACGTGTCCTTGCCGACCGAGTCGTAAACCACCTTCACGCCCTTGCCGCCGGTGATCGCCTTGACCCGATCGACGAAGTTTTCCTTGCGGTAATCGATGGCATGCACGGCGCCATGCTCGAGCGCGAGCTGGCACTTCTCGGGGCTGCCCGCCGTGGCGATGAGCTGCAGGCCGAGCGCGCGCGCCCATTGGCAGGCGATCAGGCCCACGCCGCCCGCGGCCGCGTGCCAGAGCACGAAGTCGCCGCGCTCGAGACCTTCGGCCGGCAGCGTCTTCTTCAGCAGGTACTGCGCGGTCAGGCCCTTGAGCATCATGCCGGCGGCGGTGTCGAAGGCGATGTTGTCGGGCAGGCGGCACACGGTCTTGGCGGGCATCACGCGCACGTCGCTGTACGAACCGGGCGGGTTGCTGGCGTACGCGGCGCGGTCGCCGGCACGCAGGTGCGTCACGCCCTCGCCCACCGCCTCGACGATCCCCGCGCCTTCCATGCCCAGGCCGTGCGGCAGCTTCAGCGGGTACAGGCCGGTGCGGTGGTACACGTCGATGAAGTTCAGGCCGCAGGCCTGATGCCGGATGCGGATCTCGCCCGGCCCGGGGTCACCCACGGACACGTCGACGAGCTGCATCACTTCGGGACCGCCTGTGGCGGCAAACTGGATGGCACGGGGCATGGATTGGCGCTCCTGACGAAGGCCCCAAGATTACGCGATGCGACCCCGGCCTGCAGCGTGGCACCATCGGGGCCCCGACCGCCGATCACGATGAAGCGCTTGACCCAGGCCCCCAACATCGCGCTGGCCACGCTGTGGGCCGACATGCTCGGCCAGGCCGGCATTGCCGCCAGCGTGCAGCGCTATTTCGCCAGCGGCATTGCCGGCGACATCCCGCCCGACCAGGCGCTGCCGGAGGTCTGGGTGCTCGACGACGCCCGCCTCGAGGAAGGCCGCAGCCTGCTGCGCGACCTGCAGCGTCCGACCTGGCGCCACTGGGTGTGCCGCCAGTGCGCCGAACGCGTCGAAGGCCCGTTCGAGCAGTGCTGGAACTGCGGCGCGGAGATGCCGGCGTGACCCACCCGACTTCGCATCGCGCCCGATGAAGGCGCTCCATGCGCGCATTGCGCTGCTGATGACGTTGCCGCCCCTGATGTGGGCCGGCAACGCGATCGTCGGACGGATGATGGTGGGCCAGGTGCCGCCGCTGGCGCTGAGTGCGCTGCGATGGGCGCTGGTGGCCCTGATGCTGCTGCCGGCCTCGCTGTCGCTGCTGCGCAGCGCCGCTGACCGGCAGGCCGTGCGAGACGCCTGGCCTTACCTGCTGGCCATCGGCTCGCTGGGCATCGGCCTGTTCAATGCGATGCAGTACCTGGCGCTTCGCACCTCGACGCCGCTGAACGTGACGCTGATCAACGCGTCGATGCCGCTGTGGATGCTGGGTGTCGGTGCCCTCCTGTTCGCGCAGCGGCCGCAGTCGCGACAGCTCGCCGGCGCCGTGCTGTCGCTGGCCGGCGTGGCCACGGTGATCGCGCGAGGGCGCTGGGCCGACCTGGCGCAAGTGCAGTTCGTGGCAGGCGACCTGTTCATGCTGATTGCCGTGCTGGGCTGGGCGATGTACAGCTGGCTGCTGGTGCGGGCGCCGGCCTGGCTGCGTCCGCCCCCGCGAGAGACCATTGCGCGCTGGGGCTGGGCGGCCTTCCTGTGGGTTCAGTGTCTGTTCGGCCTGATCGTCGGCACGGTCGCGGCCGGCGCCGAGCTGGCCTGGGCCCACCATCCGGCGATCGACTGGAGCAGCCCCGCCGTGTGGGCGGCGCTGGTGTTCGTGGCCGTGTGTCCGTCGCTGATCGCGTACCGCTGCTGGGGCCTGGGCGTGGCAAGCGCCGGCCCGGCGGTCGCCGCGTTCTTCGTCAACCTGTCGCCGCTGTTCACGGCCGTGCTGTCGGGCTGGCTGCTGGGCGAATGGCCGCAGTCCTACCACGGCGCAGCGTTCGCGCTCATCGTCGCGGGCATCGCGCTGTCGACCTGGCAGCCCGCCCGCCGGGCCGGAGCATCCGCATGACCCTGACGCGCAGGCAGTGGCTGCTCCTGGCGGCGATCACGCTGATGTGGGGCTGCAACTGGCCCATGATGAAGTTCTCGCTGCGCGAGATTCCGCCGCTGACCTTTCGCACCATCACGATGGCCGGCGGCGCGCTGATGCTGGCACTGTGGTTCCGCCTTCGCGGCGTGTCGATCGCGCTGCCGCGCGCGGACGCTGGCCGGGTGATGCAGCTTGCGCTGCCCAACATCGTCGGCTGGCACTTCGCGTCGATCATCGGTCTGACCCTGCTGCCCGCCGGACGCGCCAGCATCCTGGCCTTCACCATGCCGGTGTGGACCGTGTTGCTGGGCGCCTTGCTGTTCGGCCAGCAGCTGACCCGCCGCGCCGGAGTGGCTTCGGCCTGCGCGCTGGCTGCGGTGGCATTGCTTGCGGCCAACGAGTTCACGTCGCTGGCCGGCCGGCCGCTGGGCGTGCTGTGGTTGCAGGTGGCCGCGGTGAGCTGGGCCTTCGGCACCCTGCTGATGCGACGCGTGCAAGTGTCGCTCGGCAGCGAAGTGCTGACGATGTGGATGATGGCGTTCGGCGCGGCGCTGTTCTGGGTCGCTGCGCTGGCCGTCGAGCCGCTGCCGGCATGGTCGCAATGGAGCGGCGCCACCTGGCTGTCGCTGGCCTGGGGCGTGGTGATCAACTTCGGCGTGTCGCAGGTGCTGTGGTTCAGCCTGACGCGCGTGCTGCCGGCGCAGGTGGCCGCCTTCTCGCTGATGGCCGTGCCGCTGGTGGGCGTGCTCTCATCGGCGCTGGTGGTGCGCGAGATGCCGACGCCAACCGACTGGCTGGCGGTGCTCTTCATCGGGGCCGCGATCGCGGCGGCCACCGGCGCGGCCGCCGGCTCGTCCGCACGCCGCAGCGACAATCCTCGCCCATGACTTCCGCCGCCCTGCGTCCCGGCCTGGTGCTCGTGGCCGCTGTCGATCGCCAGCTTGCGATCGGCCGCGGCGGCGAGCTGCTTTGGAACGAGCGCGAAGACCAGGCGCACTTTCGCCGCGTCACGATGGGCTGCCCCGTGATCATGGGGCGCCGCACCTGGGACTCGCTGCCCGAGCGGTTTCGGCCCTTGCCGGGGCGGCGCAACATCGTGGTCACGCGCCAGCCGCAGTGGCAGGCCGCGGGCGCCGAGCGCGCCGCGTCGCTGGCCGCCGCGCTGGCCCTGGCGGCCGACGCGCCCCGCGTGTGCGTGATCGGCGGAGGCGAGCTCTATGCGCTTGCGCTGCCAATGGCCGACACGCTGGAGCTGACCGAGATCGACCACGCGTTCGACGGCGCGGACACGCGCTTCCCCTCGTTCGACCGCAGCATGTTCGACATGACCGCACGCGAGGAACGCTCAGCCGGCGACGGCACGCGCTTTTCGTTCGTCACCTACCGTCGTCGCGTCTGAGCCGCGTTCAGGCCCCCGGGCTCAGTCCTCGGTCTCGAGCAGGTGCACCGGGTCGCCCCAGCGCGTGGCCGCAGCGACCACGTCGGGGTCCCGCAGCGCACAAAGGAAACCTGCGTCGATGAGGGGTTCGGCCCGTGCGCCCTGCACGGCCGTGACCGTGCTGTCGAGCGTGATCAGGTCCATGTGGATCGGCGGCTCTTCCCAGTCGGGCATGGTGCGGCGGATCCAGTCCGACGGCCGGGCCAGGTCGATGCCGAAGTGCAGCGCGCCCGGGTGGTTGGAGCCGGCGGGATAGATCACCTGGCGCGGCGACTTGGGCGCGAAGCCGCAGCCCAGCTCGATCAGCTTGCCGCCCACGAGCATGTCGCGCAGGATGGCCGCCGTCTCGCCCTGGCCGCTCACCTCCGCCACGGTCACGTCCTCGAAGCGCACGCCGATGCGCTCGGACCAGGGACGGTCGAAGCCGACGGCCCAGGTGGGATGGATCCAGCCCGACATCGCCACAGGCACCGTGGCGTCATTGCGGTGGGCGGTGCGGTCCCACAGGTTGGGGCCGTGCGCCGGCAGGTAGTGCACGTAGCAGCCGGGTTCGTCGGCCAGCATGCGGCCGCGCCAGCGGTTGCCGGCCATCAGGCTGGCGCGCATCGCGGGCGTGAAGCCGATGCGCAGGTCGCTGCCGCGGGGGTCGGACCACTGCAGATGGAAGTCGCCCTGCTCGGGGAACCGTCGCGCCGTGGCACGGATGATCTCGCCCACCAGCTCCGGAGGAAAGCGCCCCTGCGGCGTGGCCAGCAGGTCAAGGTCGCGGAAGTAGGTGATCTTGACCCAGCGCTGGCCGCGCTGCCGCTGGGCGATGCAGAACGGGTCGATCACCGAGCAGAACCAGGTGGACACGACGAAGTCCGCCTGCTCCAGCAGCGGCTTGACCGCGTCGGGGCAGGCCTCGATGCGGCTGGATGTTTCCGTGTAGACGCGCACGTGTGCGCCGCGCGACCGTGCGAGGCCGCGCACGGCGTCGATCACGCGGCCGTCGAGCAGCGGGTCGGCCAGCATCAGCACCTGTTCGCCGGGACGGATGGCGAACACCCGGGCGAAGTGGTCCAGCGCCTGGAACCATTGAGACACCGCCGCGCTGTCGCCACGTGGCGGCCAGCCGGGGGCGGCCCGGTCGGGCGCGTCGACGGGCCGCGGCCCGCCCTGCATGCGCGATGTCATCGCGTGGCGCCTCAGTCGACCTTGGCGCCGGAGCGCTTGACCGCCTGGCCCCAGCGCTCCACTTCGGCCGGGATGAAGCGGCGCAGCTCGTCGGGCGAGCCGGGCGCCGCCTCGGCCCCGCGCGACACCAGAGCGGCCTTCAGCTCGGGGTCGGACAGCGCGCGCCGCGTGGCGTCGGACAGGCGCGCCACCATGGCGGCAGGCGTGCCGGCCGGTGCGAACAGCGCGTCCCAGGCGCTGACGTCGAACCCGGCCAGGCCGGACTCGTCGATCGTCGGCACGTCGGGCAGCGCCGTGGCGCGAGTCCGCGTGGTGACGGCCAGCGCCCGGACGCGGCCGCCGCGCACCTGCGGCACGGCGTTGGGCATCACCTCGATCATCAGGTCCACGTTGCCTGCGATCAGGTCCACCATCGCCGGCGCGCCGCCGCGATACGGGATGTGGACCATCGAGACGCCGGCGCGCACCTTGAGCAGCTCGCCCGCCAGGTGCGACGTGGTGCCGTTGCCGGCCGACGCGAACGTGTACTTGCCGGGCGAGGTCTTCAGTGCGGCCAGCAGCTCGCGCATCGTCGCGAAGTTGAGGCCCGGGCGCACCACCACCACCGCGGCGATGCGCGACAGCGGCGACACGGGCTCGAAGTCCTTCACCGGGTCGAAGCCCGGGTTGGGATACAGCGTGTGGTTGATCGCGTGCGTGCCGTTGGTGCCGTACATCAGCGTGTAGCCGTCGGCCGGTGCGCGCGCCGCGGTCTGCGCACCGATGTTGCCGCCGGCCCCGGCGACGTTGTCGAACACCATCGTCTGGCCCAGCTCGCGGCCCACGCGCGTGAGCATCAGGCGCGCCAGCGTGTCGCCGCCCCCGCCGGCAGCGAACGGCACGACGACCCGGATCGGCTTGCTGGGGTAGTCCTGCGCGAGCAGCGAAGGGGCGGCTGCCGCCAGCAGCCCGCCCACGCCGGCGCGCAGGCAGGCACGGCGATCGAGGTCGAAGGGATTCGTCATCGGGGGTCTCCTTGGGTGCGGCCGCAACGCCGCGAATGCTTATGCGCCTAACCTTACGGGGCTCGCCGACCCGGCGTCAACCGGGCTTGCCTGGGGCGCGTGGCCAGCCGTTACGATGTCCGGCCCTGCCCCGCCGGACGATCGCCGTGAAGCTTGCCACCTGGAACGTCAACTCGCTGGCCGTGCGCCTGCCCCAGGTGCTGGACTGGCTCGCCGCGCAGCAGCCCGACGTGCTGGTGCTGCAGGAGACCAAGCTCACCGACGACCGCTTTCCGCACGCCGAGATCGAGGCCGCGGGCTGGCGCGTGCATTGGTTCGGCCAGAAGACCTACAACGGCGTCGCGCTGCTGTCACGCACCGAGGCGGTGGACGTGGTGCGCAACATCCCGGGCTTTGCCGACGACAGCGCGCGCGTGATCACCGCCACCGTGGGCGGCGTGCGCGTGGTCGGCGCGTACTTTCCCAACGGCCAGGCGCCGGGCAGCGAGAAGTTCGAATACAAGATGCAGTGGCTGCGCGCGCTGCGCGACTGGCTGCGCGAGGAAATCGCCGTGCACCCGGATCTGGTGCTCATGGGCGACTTCAACATCACCCCCGACGACCGCGACGTGCACGATCCGGTGGCCTGGGCCGGGCAGATCCACTGCACCGACGAGGAGCGCGGGCACTTCAGGAACCTCGTCGGACTCGGCCTGGTGGACGCGTTCCGGCTCTTCGAGCAGCCGCCGAAGTCGTGGTCCTGGTGGGACTACCGCAACCTCGCCTTCCGCAAGAATCAGGGCCTTCGCATCGACATCATCCTGGTCAGCGAGGCGCTGCGCACTCAGGTGCGCGAGTGCGCCGTGGACAAGGCGCCGCGCAAGAACGAGCGTCCGAGCGACCACGCTCCGGTGTGGGTACGGCTCGATCAGGCCTGAACACGCGCAGCGGCGGAGGCGCCCAGGGCCTGCAGACGCTGCGTCAGTCGTCGAGACCCAGTTCCTGGATCTTGCGCGTGATGGTGTTGCGCCCGATGCCCAGTTTCTGCGCAGCCTCGATCCGTCGGCCGCGCGTGGTGCCCAGCGCGGTGACGATCAGGCGCGCCTCGAACTGACGCGTCAGCGTGTCCCACACCTCGGTCGATCCCGAGTCCAGCAGGGTGCGGGCTTCGCGCTCCAGGTCGGCCAGCCAGCCTGCGCTCGCAGCGGGCGCAGGTGCGGCTGAAGCCGGGTCCGGTCCGGGGCGGGCCGTCACTGCAGCGAGCGCGGCCTGTGGCGCCGCATCCGCCTGGGCTGCCTCGTCGATCGACTCGTTCAGCTCGGGCGGCAGGTCCTTGGGTTCGACCACCTGCGTCGGCGCCATCACGGTCAGCCAGTGACACAGGTTCTCGAGCTGCCGCACATTGCCCGGAAAGTCGAAGGCCGACAGACGCGCGAGCGCAGCGTCCGACAGGCGCTTGGCCTCCACGCCCAGCTCCTTGGCACTCCTCTGAAGGAACTGGCGCGTCAGCAAGGGGACGTCCTCGCGCCGCTCGCGCAACGGCGGCAAGCGCAGCCGGATCACGTTGAGTCGGTGGAACAGGTCTTCGCGGAAGCCACCGTCGCGCACGCGCTTCTCGAGGTTCTGGTGCGTCGCTGCGATCACGCGCACGTTGGCCTTGAGCGGTTGATGGCCACCGACGCGGTAGAACTGCCCGTCCGAAAGCACCCGAAGCAGCCGCGTCTGAAGATCGAACGGCATGTCGCCGATCTCGTCGAGGAACAGCGTGCCGCCCTCGGCCTGCTCGAAGCGACCGCGGCGCATCGTCTGTGCACCCGTGAAGGCGCCGCGCTCGTGGCCGAACAGTTCACTTTCCAGCAGGTCCTTCGGAATCGCCGCGGTGTTGATGGCAACGAATGGACCGCCGCCGCGCGGACTGTGCTTGTGCAGGGCCCTGGCGACCAGCTCCTTGCCGCTGCCGCTCTCGCCGGTGACCAGCACCGTCACCTGGCTCTGGCTGAGCCGCCCGATGGCGCGGAACACGTCCTGCATGGCGGGCGCCTGGCCGAGAATCTCGGGCGCCTCCACCGGCCGCTCGGCCGCCACGGCCTCGCGCAGGCTCTCCTCCACCGCGCGGCGGATCAGCTCCACCGCCTTGGGCACATCGAAGGGCTTGGCCAGGTACTCGAAGGCACCGCCCTGGAAAGCGGAAACCGCGCTGTCCAGGTCCGAAAAGGCCGTCATCACGATGACCGGCAGCCCGGGCAGGCGCTCCTTCACCTTGGCCAGCAGGTCCAGGCCGGAGCCCCCGGGCATGCGGATGTCGCTGACGAGCACCTGCGGTTCGTCGTCGGCCAGGGCGCCGATGACATCGCGGGCGTTGGCGAAGCTGCGCACGGAGAATTGCTCGCGTGCAAGGGCCTTCTCCAGGACGAAGCGGATCGATTGATCGTCGTCGACGACCCAGATGTCTTTCATGCGAGCGCCAGCGCTTTCGTCAAGGCAAGGGGATGAACACCGTGAACACCGTGCGGCCCGGCACGCTGGCGCACTCGATCGTGCCCTGGTGTTGCTGCACGAAAGTCTGCGCCAGGGTGAGCCCGAGGCCTGATCCGCCGTCGCGTCCCGTCACCAGCGGGTAGAAGATGCGGTCGCGGATCGCCTCGGGCACGCCCGGCCCGTTGTCCTCGATATGCAATTCGAGTGCCAGTCGCCAGCGTTGCTTGCCAATCGTCACCTGTCGGGCGATCCGCGTGCGCAGGATCAGCTCCGCATCGCCAGCCGAGATGCGATCGGCCAGCGCCTGGCAGGCGTTGCGCGCGATGTTGAGCACGGCCTGGATCAGCTGTTCCCGGTCGCCGCGAAACTCGGGAATGGAGGTGTCGTAGTCGCGCCGCAGCGCGATGCCGCGCGGGAACTCGGCCGCCAGCAGCGACCGAACCCGCTCGCAGACCTCGTGGATGTTCACGTCAGCCACCATGTGCGCGCGCCGGTGCGGCGCCAGGAGACGGTCCACCAGGGCCTGCAGGCGGTCGGCCTCGTTGATGACGACCTGCGTGTACTCCGTCAGCTCGCGCCGGGGCGGCGTCAAGCCTTCGAGCTCCATCTCCAGGAGCTGGGCCGCACCGCGGATGCCGCCCAGAGGGTTCTTGATCTCGTGCGCCAGGTTGCGCACCAGCTCCTTGTTGGCCTCGGCCTGGGTGGCCGCGCGCTCCTCGCGGTCCTGGCGCGTTTGCTGCTCGATCTCGATCAGTTCCACCAGCACACGCGACGGGATGTCGGTCTGGTTGACGATCACATGCACCGGCAGCATCTCGGGGTGGATGCCGGCCGGCCGCTTGAGCACCCCCTCGAATCGCCCTGTGGAAATGCGGTTGTCCGACACGGCGGCCAGGGTTTCGCGCAGCGGCGCCGGGTCGGCCAGCCAGTCGGTCAGGGCCGTGGCCAGCAGCGCCCGGCGCGGCACGCCCAGCAGGTTCTCGAAGGTGGCATTGGCATGCAAGACGCGGCCGTCGGGCTGCACCACCGCCACCAGCGTGGCGAGCAGGTCATACGCGGCGAAGGGGCTTGCCGTCGAGGATTCCATAGGGAACCCCGCGCCGGGCCTATTCGGCCTTGGGCGCCGGCAGCTTGGCGATCTCGCGCCGGATGGCGGCGATGTCGGCCTGCTTGCGCGCTATGGCGTTGCGCAGTTCCTCGACGCGCTCCTGGTAGCGGGCGAAGTTGCGCTCGCCGCCCTGGCGCTCGGGCTCGCCGTTGTTGAATTCCTTCTGAAGCGCAGCCAGGGCTTCCTCTTCGCGCTTGAGCTCGGCCTCGAGGATCTTGCGTGCGTCGCTGTCTCGGGCGCGCTGGTCCTTGGCGTCCACCTTGGAGGTCTCGCCGTCACGCGCCGCACCGGCCTGGCGCGGCGCGGGCTTCGGCGGCGCCACCACCGTGATGGGAGCGCCTTCGATCGAGCGGCAGCCGCGTTCCTTGGCTTCCTTCTCGGTGATCTCGCTGGTGTAGACGTTGTTCGGGCAGCGGTAGACCGTGCGGGTCTGCGCCATGCTGGCCACTGAGGCCACGATCCCGGCAACAGCGAGCAGGCAGGTAACGGAGGTGCGCATGACCATGCAACGCATTGTGCCCCGGTCCGGCCGACGCCATGAAAAAAGGGCAGCCCGGGGCCGCCCTTTTTGCGTGACCGCCTGCGCGGTCCCGAGCACGCTCACAGCGAGTAGTACATGTCGAACTCGAGCGGATGCGTGGTCATGCGGAAGCGGGTCACTTCCTGCATCTTCAGCTCGATGTAGGCGTCGATGTAGCTGTCGGTGAACACGCCACCCTTGGTCAGGAAGGCACGGTCCTTGTCCAGGTAGTCCAGAGCCTGGTCGAGGCTGTGGCACACGGTCGGGATCTTCGCGTCCTCTTCGGGCGGCAGGTGGTACAGGTCCTTCGTGGCGGCCTCGCCAGGATGGATCTTGTTTTCCACGCCGTCCAGGCCGGCCATCAGCATGGCCGAGAAGCCCAGGTACGGGTTGCACAGCGGGTCCGGGAACCGGCACTCGATGCGACGGCCCTTCGGGTTGGCCACGTACGGGATGCGAATCGACGCCGAGCGGTTGCGCGACGAGTAGGCCAGCTTCACCGGTGCCTCGAAGCCGGGCACCAGGCGCTTGTAGCTGTTGGTGCCGGGGTTGGTGATGGCGTTGAGCGCGCGGGCGTGCTTGATGATGCCGCCGATGTAGTACAGCGCGAACTCGCTCAGGCCCGCGTAGCCGTCGCCGGCGAACAGGTTCTTGCCGTCCTTCCAGACCGACTGGTGCACGTGCATGCCGCTGCCGTTGTCGCCGACGATCGGCTTGGGCATGAAGGTGGCGGTCTTGCCGTAGGCGTGGGCCACGTTGTGGATCACGTACTTCTGCAGCTGCAGCCAGTCGGCGCGCTGGACCAGCGTCGAGAACTTGGTGCCCAGCTCGTTCTGGCCGGGGGCGGCCACCTCGTGGTGGTGCACCTCGACCGGGATGCCGAGCTGCTCGAGCAGCAGGCACATCTCCGAGCGCATGTCCTGGAAGCTGTCGACCGGCGGCACCGGGAAGTAGCCGCCCTTGACGGCGGGACGGTGGGCGCGATTGCCGCCCTCGATCTTCTCGCCCGTGGACCAGGGGGCCTCTTCGGAATCGACCTTCACGAAGGAGCCGGACATGTCGACGCTCCAGCGCACCTGGTCAAAGATGAAGAACTCGGGCTCCGGACCGAAGTAGGCAGCGTCGCCGATGCCGCTGCTCTTGAGGTAGGCCTCGGCGCGCTTGGCCAGCGAGCGCGGATCGCGCTCATAGGGCTTGCCGTCGCCCGGCTCGAGCACGTCGCAGCTGAGGATGAGCGTGGGCTCTTCGAAGAACGGGTCGATGTTGGCGGTGTTCGGGTCGGGCATCAGCAGCATGTCCGACGCCTCGATGCCCTTCCAGCCGGCGATCGACGAGCCGTCGAAGGCGTGGCCGGAGCTGAACTTGTCCTCATCGAAGTGCGACACCGGCACCGATACGTGTTGCTCCTTGCCGCGGGTGTCGGTGAAACGGAAATCGACGAACTTGACGTCGTTCTCCTTCACCATCTTCATCACGTCGGCGACGGTCTTGCTGGCCATCAGGCGCTCTCCTGGCTTGATCTGGGTTGTGGATGGAAGACTCGAAAAGTCGGGGGAATCTAGCAGAAACCATGCCCGCGGCCGGTGCGTCGGGTGGCGCAAGATGCCCACCCCGCGCATCCAGAACGCCCCTCTGTGGCGCAATCATGCGCACCTTCATGGTGCAATTCTGGGGCCACTATCGCACCAACTCGGGGCCCAGGGACGCCCCAAATCGAGACAGGCCATCGCGCAGTTCCGCAAAGGCGGCTTCTGCCGCCGCGGCGGCACCCTTGACGCCCAGCTCGATATGGCGCCCATGCTGCGGATGATCGACGCTTGGCAGGCTGAAAACTCGGATCCCGGGATGGCCGCGCTCGATCGCTTCCATCAGCGGCGTGAGCGATGCCTCCATGGCGCCGTAGACGATCACCGAGCGCTCAGTCTGGCGATGTGATCCGTGAAGGGCGGCGTAGCGCGCATCCAGCAGCGCTTCGATCATCGGATGCGCCATCACCGGAAAGCCCGGCAGGAAATGCACGTCGCCGACCGAGAACCCCGGAATCTTGTTGTAGGGGTTGGAAATGATCTCGGCGCCGACGGGAAACACGCCCATGTTGAGCCGGTGCACGTTGTCTTCCCGCTCGGGCTCGTAGGGCTCGCCTCGTTCGCGCGCCACGTCGGTCATCCGCTCCAGGATCAGCGCGCGAGCCTGAGGATGCAGCGCCAGGTCGCGGTCGAGCGCAGCGGCGGCACACTGGCGCGTGTGATCGTCTGGCGTCGCGCCGATGCCGCCGCAACTGAACACGACGTCTCCGCTGGCGAAGGCATGGCGCAGCGCCTCGGTGATCAGGGCACGGTCATCGCCGACATAGCGGGCCCAGGCCAGCGACAGGCCTCGCGCGGCCAGAAGCTCGATCACCTTCGGCAGATGGGCGTCGCGCCGCTTTCCCGACAGGATTTCGTCGCCGACGATGACCAGACCGAATCGCATGGCGGGCAAGGATACGCGACGCTCAGGCTCGGCCGGCCAGGCGCTTCAGTCCGAGCCACTGCTGGGCCCAGAAGCCCTGCCCGTAGTCGCGGCCGTCGAGCTGATCTCGAATGCCGGTCGCCTGCAATTCACCATCGAAGCGCGCCGTGCCGAAGACAAGGTCCCACAGCGGGAACAGCACTGCGAAGTTGTGTCCGCCCATCGAGCCGGGGCCGGCGGACTCGTGGCCGACGCCGATGCCGTGATGCAGCCGGTGAAAGCGCGGGCCGACGAGCAGGCGGCTGCCGAACCGCCCGAAGTCCAGCCTCGCGTTGGCATGCGCCAGGCTCTCCACCAGCTGCGTCAGGGCCACGATGGCGACGAACTGCCCCGGCGCCACGCCGATGGCCAGGGCCACGACCACGAAGACGCCGTCGCGGACGAGGTCGTCGAGCAGGTGGTTGCGGTTGTCCGTCCACATCGTCATCTGGCGCTGGCTGTGATGCAGCGCATGCAGCTGCCACCACCAGTGCCAACGGTGCTGGGCCCGGTGCACGACGTACTCCACGAGATCGAAAACCACCAGGTACAGGACGAAGCTGACCAGTGCGCCGTCGGTGACACCCACCCAGATCTGGTCGAGCTGGAAAGAAGGCAGCCCGGCCACGCGCAGTGCGCCGATGGCGGCGTCCCACATCGGGTCGACCGTGAAGAACAGGCCCACGCGCACGAGGCCCAGACGGTGGATCAAGGTATAGACGATATCGGTGCGCACCGAGGCACGGTCGACCACGCGTTCGACCGGCCGCAGCCGCTCGAGTGTCCGCAAGACCGACAGCATCACCGCGATCTGGAGCAGGCCCACGAGCAGCCAGCCGGTGGCGCGGTAGCCGTCGGCCAGGAGATGACCCAGGCCGGCATGGAACATCAGCGGCTGCACCGCGGATTCGAACAGCCACTGCTGCGCGTCACCGAAGATGTCGGCAAGGGCCTGCACCGGATCGGTCGCCATGGTCACGCCAGACTAGGGACGCGCGGGTCGGCGTCCGTAGACCGGATGCTCGCGCAGCGTGGCGAAACACAGGCCCCGCTGCTGGAGACCCTGCACAAGGGGCTCCAGCACGGCCGGCGCCCAGGGCTCCTGGCGCGACCAGATGCCCAGGTGCGCCACGAGAATGTCGCCGGCCCGGATGTCGCGCAGCGCCTGTTCCAGCAATTGCGCATTGGGATAGCGGTCGCTCGGCAATTCGTCGCCGAGGAAGCCGGCACGCGACCAGCCCACGTGCTCGAAGCCGCAGGCACGCGCAGCGGCCAGCAGACGCGGCGACGTTCGGCCGGCGGGCGCTCGAAACAGCGGCAGCACGGCGTCGCCGGCGCCGATGTCCTTCAGGCGCTGAACCGGGCGCCGCAGTTCGACGCAGTAAGCCGCGGCGTCGAGCACGCGCGTGCGCCCGGCGTCCGGGCCGGCCGTGGCGCGCACCTCGAAGGCGTCGCCGCGATCGGCGCGCCAGACGACATGGTTCCAGGTGTGGCTGGCGAAGGCATGGCCTTCCGCCGCCCGCTGGCGCCACCAGGGCGCCCACTCGTCGTCCAGACTGCTGCCCCCCGTGCGCGTGCGTTCGTTGGCGACAAAGAAAGTCACCGGCACGCGATGCCTGGCCAGCACGTCGGCCACCAGCGGCGCCACGCCCATATGGCCTGTGTCGAACGTGAGGTACACCGGCCGGTCGCAGGTCGCCGCCAGGGCGGCCGGGTACCACGCGAGCACGGCCAGCAGCGCGCCGGCGCAGGACAACAGCCTGCGGGCCCTAGCGCCGGAGCGCATGGTCGAGCGTCCAGACGCCGTGCGGCGAACGACCCACGCCGACTTGACGTGTCACCTGCCTGGTCTCGATGTCCACGAACGTGAGCCTGCGGGCCCACCGGCTGGACACCAGCAGTGTGCGGCCGTCGGCCAGCATGTCCATGCAGTCCGGTCCGCCAGGGCCTGGCAGTTCGGAAACGACGACCATCCTGTCGATGTCGATCTGGCTGATGGTGTTGGCCACCCGATTGCTGACGAACAGGTGGCGCCCGTCGCCCCGGGCCCGGAACGCGTGGGCACCCTCGCCGGTGGCAATGCGCGACAGCAGCCGGGCCGGAGACACCGCGACATCGTAGACCTCCACCACGCGGTCGCCCGTCAGCGCCACGAACAGCCGCCGGTCGTCCGGCGACAGGTAGACATCCGCGGGCATCTTGCCCACCGGGATCTTCCAGCGCTCGGCCTGCGTGGAAAGGTCCACGGCCAGGAGCTGGTCGCTGTCCTGCAGGGACGCATACACCACGGTGCTGCGAGAGTCGATCGCAAGGTGGCTGGGCGTGCGGGGCGCGGGGATGCGCTTGACCAGCTTCATCGGCTCGGCAGCCACCTCTGGCTGCCAGCGGTACAGGTCGACATGATTGAGCCGGTTGCCCGCCGTCACGAACCACTTCATGTCCGGCGAGAAGCGCAGGTGGTACGGATCCAGGATGCCCGTGATGGTTCGCTGCACGTCGCCGCTGACCGGATCGACGAAGGTGAGCGAGTTGCCCAGCGCATTGGCGACGATCAGGCTCTTCTCGTCCGGTGTCAGGTAGAGGTGGTGCGGCTCCTTGCCGGTCGGGATGCGCCGCACCTCGGTGGAGCTGACTGGATCGATGACGCTGATGGTGGCGTCCAGCGAATTGAGCACGAAGATCGGCCGCGGCGCCTTGGCCGGCTGCGCCGCAGCCGGCGCAACCGACAGCGCTGCCGCGAACACAGCGACTGCAGCGCACGTGCGGTGCAGTCCATTCACGAAGCGCCTGGTCACTCGTCGTCGCCGCCGAGGATCCCGCCGAGCAAGCCGCCACCGACAACGCCGCCCAGCACCGAACCCTCTTCACGCGCACCACCTCGCTGTGGCGCCGCAGCGAACACCCGCGAGGCCAGGCGCGAGAACGGCAGGCTCTGCAGCCACACGGTGCCCGGGCCCGTGACCTTGGCGAAGAACAGGCCCTCGCCGCCGAACAGCGCCGTCTTGATCTTGCCGACGTACTGGATCTCGAAGTTGACGTTGGGCGTCATCGCGACCACGCAGCCGGTATCGATGAACAGCGTCTGCCCGGGCTGCAGTTCGCGCCTGAGCACCGTGCCGCCGGCATGGACAAACGCCATGCCGTCGCCTTCGAGCTTCTGCATGATGAAGCCTTCGCCGCCGAAGAAGCCGACGCCGAGCTTTTGCTGCAGGTAGATGCCCAGCGACACGCCCCGCGCCGCGCACAGGAACGCATCCTTCTGGCAGATCAGCATGCCGCCGAGCTGGCGCAGGTCCATCGGCATGATCTTGCCGGGATACGGCGCCGCGAACGCCACGCGCTGCTTCTGGGCCGCGTTGTTGGTGTAGACGGTGGTGAACAGCGACTCGCCCGTGACCAGGCGCTTGCCGGCACCGAGCAGCTTGCCGAAGAACCCGCCCTGGCTGGCCGAGCCGTCGCCGAACACGGTGTCCATGCCAATGCCGGCTTCCATGAACATCATGCTGCCGGCCTCGCCGATCGCTGCTTCGCCGGGGTCGAGCTCGACCTCCACGAACTGCATTTCGGAACCCTTGATCTCGTAGTCGACGACATCCATCGCCATGTTGCGTTTGCCTCTTGGTAGCAAGTTAGGGGGTGCCGGGGCCGGAAAGCCGCCTGGGACGGCATGACGCGACCTCTTGGGGACAGGCTCGGCGCCTGTCGACCGGCAACACTGTCATGTTAATGCCGACAACCCGCCCGATCCGCGCTCACTGCACGCCCGGAGCGGAGCGGATCGGTTCGGCAAGCCTGCTGGCCAGCACGGCGTCATGTTCCCGCCTGGACTGGAACCCTGGCGCGGAGCGGGAACAGTTCACGCAATCCCGCAGCCACAGGGCGCAAACCCCCGGCGTGGTGGATGTCGACTTTCACCGCACCGGGCCACACTCCCGCAGGCAAGCCTTGCAAGGCTGGAGTGGGAGAAACACATGCGTTGGGCAATTGCGTCGGGCTGCACCCTGTGACTGGCGCCGTCTGGCTACTGATCCTCGCCAGCGTCGCCATGTCGTCGCTGGCTCAGATCGCGCTGAAGGCCGGGATGATGAGACCGGGGGTGGCCGAGGCGCTTTCCGGTTCAAGCACGCTGGCTGCGGCGCAGGTGGTGGGCTCCAGTCCGATGGTTTGGGTCGGGCTTGGCATCTATGGCGCCAGCACGATCGTCTGGATGCACGTGCTGGCCAAGGTCGACGTGAGCCTGGCCTATCCGTTCGTCGGTCTCGGCTTCGTATTGACCATGCTTCTGGGCTGGCTGATCCATGGCGAGGCGCTCACGCCGGGCCGCATCGGGGGCACCCTGCTGATCGTATTGGGAGTTGTCATCCTTGGGCGCAGCTGAGCACATCGCAGCCTTGGACATCGTCGGCGTGACAGCGACGAAGGATGTCGACCTGTCCGGCATACCGCTTTGCATCGATTGCGACGGCAGCTTGATCCGCACCGACCTGTTGCACGAGGCGGTGTTCCTGATGCTCAAGCAGGCGCCGCTGAGCCTTCTGAAACTGCCCTTCTGGCTTGCCCGCGGCCGGGCCTACATGAAGGAGCGCATTGCCGCCTGCGTTTCGTTCTCGCAGTCTGCGTTCCCGTTCAACGAGGACGTTCTTGCCATCGCCCAGAAAGCGGCCGCCGAAGGCCGCCTGTTGGTGCTGGCCACCGCGTCTCCCCGGGCTTTTGCCGAACAGGTCGCTGCCCGCTGTCCGGTCAAGTTCGATGAAGTACTTGCCAGCGAGCATGGTCACAACCTGTCGGGCATCCACAAGGCCCAGGCGCTGTCACAGCGATTCGGAGAGCGCCGATTCGACTATGTCGGCAACAGCCGCAGCGACCTGCCGGTCTGGGCGGCAGCAAGAACGGCCATCGTCGTCTCGTCGAACCGCAGGCTGTCCGCCGCCGCAGCAACCGGGACGCCAGTAGAGCAGGTGATCGAGGTCCAAGAGCCGAAAGCGAGCGACTATGTGCGCGCGCTGCGCGTGCATCAGTGGGTGAAGAACCTGCTCGTCTTCATCCCCGTTCTGGCGGCACATCGAATCCGGGACCTGGATGTCCTGCTGGCCTCGTGCTGGACCTTCATTGCCTTCTGCCTCGTCGCTTCGACGGCCTATGTGCTCAACGACCTGCTGGACCTGGACTCCGACCGGCGCCATGAGCGCAAGCGGTCTCGGCCGTTCGCCAGCGGGCGCATACCGGTTTGGCACGGCGCCGTCGCGGTGCCCGCGCTGCTAGGAGCGGCGGCCCTGGTGGCGTCGACCCTGTCCCCGGCCGTTGGCGCGGTGCTGGCAGGCTATTTCGCCTGCACTCTGGCCTACTCGATCCGGCTCAAGCGGCAGCCGATCGTCGACGTGATGATGCTCGCCGTCCTGTACACCGTGCGGGTGCTTGCGGGGGGCACGGCCACCGGCATCCATCCTTCCTTCTGGTTGCTGGCCTTTTGCATGTTCATCTTCCTCAGCCTGGCCATCGTCAAGCGTTTCTCGGAGCTCTTGCTGACACTCAAGCGCAGCGAGAGAGTCGCGTCCGGGCGTGGGTACAACGTCAACGACCTCCCTGCGCTCATGGCTCTCGGCGCGAGCAGCGGCATGATGGCCGTGCTCGTGCTGGCGCTGTACGTGAACAGTGCAGAGATCGCGGACATCAACGATGATGTCCGCGCTCTATGGTTGATGCCGCCGTTGCTGCTGTACTGGATGTGCCGGCTCTGGATGAAGACTCATCGAGGCGAGGTTCACGACGACCCGGTCGTGTTCGCATTGACTGACTGGCAAAGCCAGCTCGTCCTGACGATCAGTGTGCTGCTTTTCCTGGCTGCTGCGCCGTGACATCGAACATCGAGCAACCGGGCACTGCACGCCTGGACAGGCTGCTTGCGTATTGCTGGTTCGCGGCCCTGGCTGTGGCCGTGTTCCTCGCGTCGCACTGGACGCTGCCCATGGCCGTCTGGGCCGAGTTCGACAACATCTACTTCCAGGCCGACATCGCGCTGGTGTACGCCAACATGACGGCGCTCGATTCGAATCACTACCGCACCGGCATGCATCCGCTCTTCTCGATCGTGATGTGGCCGCTGGTGGAATTGGGCCGCACGCTCACCGACGCGCCTCAAGCATTGATCGTTCGGCTGCTGCTCGCTCTAAACGCCGGCGCCGCGGCGGCGATGGTATTTCTGATCCTGCGTCGCATCACCGAGCATCGAACGGACGCGCTGCTCTACACGGCGCTTTTCTGTGTGTCCGCATCGAGCGTGTTCTGGCTGACCGTGCCGGAGACTTTCGCATTCGGCGGCACGACCATTCTGCTGATGCTGGTCATATCGGCCACCACTGTCGATCCTCGTGTGCCCACACTGGTGTTGGCCAACATCGCGACCATGTCGATGACCCTGACCAATTGGATGGTCGGCATCTATGCCACGCTGCGCATGCTATGGCCGCGCTGGAAGGTCAGCGTCGGTATCTTGGTCAGCGCAGGGTGTGCAGTGATCCTCCTCGGCATTGCGTCGAAGCTTGTGATTCCGTCGTCCGGCTACGCCGGGGACTTCAGGCGATATGTCTCCTGGATTCGTCCGCCCCACGCGTCTGACTTTCGATCGTTCTTCGTGCACAGCGTGGTGATGCCGGCCCCGATCTATCGCGCACGCGGTGACGGCGCGCTGGAGATCGTCAACGAGGAGTCGACTGCCGGCGGTGGAAGCGCCACCGGAGTCGCCGGCACCCTGCTGTGGCTGGCCCTTCTTGCCTTGGGTACGGCCGGTGCCCTTGCGCTCAAGCGCGGGTCGAGGGCGTTTCGCGACATTCTCTTGCTCAGTGTCGCGTCCCAGCTTCTCTTGCACGTGATGTTTGCCGACGGCCCGTTTCTTTACGCTGCGCACTTCGCGCCCATGCTCGTTGTCCTGTCCGCGTACGCGTCGAGTTTCCGAGGAACCAGAGTTCTGGTGGCGGCCGCCATCGTCGCGATCTCGTTCAACAACTTGACCGTGTTCAACGAGATGACCCATCGCATGGCCAGAGACCTGCAACCCTGGCTGGAAAGCCACGGCAAGCCGATGGCAGGGGCAACCGCCCGACTGACTGGCAAGCCAGCGACGGCAGCGCCGGGCGCGGGTCGATAGGGGTCGCCGACCATGCGTCGGTATGACGCGGTCGGCGCTTCGCGAGCTACAGAAGTGGTGGAGCCGGGGGGAATCGAACCCCCGTCCGCAAGCCATCACCGGACAGTTCTACATGCGTAGTGCTCTGGTTTGTGTCTCACTTCGCCGCCGCGCAGGCACACGCTGCGAACGAAGCCAGTCACCTAGATCTCACGCTGAACCAAGTGACCCGGTTCAGCGCCAGCCGATGTGAATGACCTCTCAGCCTAGGATCTTGCGATCTTCGACCCGGCCCATCGGCCTGCCGTTGAGAGGCTCACCGGTTTTAAGCGGCGAGGGCGAAACGTTCGTCGTTCGCAGTTACTTTGTTCCAGTGGATTTACGAGCGAACTGGTGCTCGGCATGCCCTGCGTCGGATCCGCACCCACGTCGAAACCAGGTCGGCCCCAGGGAAAACAGTAGTTTAGGCCACGGCGAGCCATTGCAAGAGCCCGGCGGGTTCATCAAGCACGGCGTCGGCGCCCCAGGCATGAGCCGGCTCGCCCAGGCCCAGGTAACCCCAGGCTGCCGCCAGCGTGACCATGCCCGCCGCCCGGCCGGCCTGAACGTCGCGCGCGTCGTCCCCGACATAGGCGCAGGCGGAGGGTTCGACACTCAGCCGGCGTGCGGCCTCAAGCAGGGGCTCGGGATGGGGCTTGCTGTGGGGCGTGGTGTCGCCGCAGATCAACACGGCCGCCCTCCCTTGCAAGCCCAGCCCCTGCACGATGGGGTGGGCGAAGCGCTCGGCCTTGTTGGTGACGATGCCCCAGGCCCGCCCTTCGGCATCGAACTGATCCAGGACCGGCACCATCGCGTCGAACACTGCCGTGTGCACCAGCAGGGCCTGGGCATAGCGGTCCAGGAACTCGATGCGCAGATCGTCGTAACCGGCATCGGCCGGGCCCACGCCCAGGGCCAGACCCACCATGCCACGGGCGCCGGAGCCGACCATCGGCCGCAGCGCGGCCAGAGGCATGGGGGCCAGCCCTCGCGCGGCCCGCATGGCATTGGCTGCCCCGGCCAGGTCAGGGGCGCTGTCGATCAGGGTGCCGTCGAGGTCGAACAGCACTAGCGGAAGACGGGACATCAGGCGCTGTCGCGATCGCAGGCGAACAGGTAGTTGACGCTGGTGTCGTCCGACAGCCAGTAGCGCTCGGTCAACGGGTTGTACTCCATGCCACGCGTCTGCCGCACCGACAGGCCGGCATCGCGACAGGCTCTTGCCAACTCGCTCGGTCGAATGAACTTGGCGTATTCGTGAGTGCCCTTGGGCAGCATCCTGAGCACATGCTCAGCACCGACGATGGCGAAAAGGAACGCCTTGGCATTCCGGTTGATCGTCGAGAAGACGACCTGCCCTCCCGGACGCACCAGGCGAGCACAGGCACCGACGACCGACGCCGGGTCCGGTACATGCTCGAGCATCTCCATGCAGGTGACGACATCGAAGCTTGCGGGCCGCTCATCGGCCAGGGCCTCGGCAGCCACCTCCCTGTACTCGACGTTCTCCACCCCCGACTCGAGCGCGTGCAACTCGGCCACACGCAATGGCTTCAGGGCCAGGTCGATGCCCAGCACACTGGCCGCGCCACGGCGCGCCACCGACTCGGCCAGGATGCCACCGCCGCAACCGACGTCCAGCACACGCTTGCCTGAGAAACCTCCCACCACGCGCTCGATCCAGTCGAGCCGCAGCGGGTTGATGCGATGTAGCGGCTTGAACTCGCTGGAAGGGTCCCACCATCGATGAGCGAGCTCGCTGAACTTGGCGAGTTCCTTGGGGTCGGCGTTCGTCATGCGCGAATGTTAAGCACTTGAAACGACAAACCCCGCCGAGGCGGGGTTTGTCCATCACGCGAAGGTTGCGATCAGCGGCGGGTACGGGTACCGACGACCTCGATCTCGACGCGGCGGTTCTTCGCCTTGCCTTCCTTGGTCTTGTTGTCGGCCACAGGCTGCTTCTCGCCCTTGCCTTCCGTGTAGACACGGTTCTTCTCGACGCCCTTGCTCGTCAGATAGGACTTGACGGCTTCGGAGCGGGCCACCGACAGCTTCTGATTGAAGGCGTCGGAACCGTCGCTGTCGGTGTGGCCGACGGCGATGATCACTTCGAGGTTGATGCCCTTGGTCTTGCTGACCAGATCGTCCAGCTTGGCAGTGGCTTCGGGCTTGAGCACCGACTTGCCGCTGTCGAAGAACGCGTCAGCCGCAAAGGTCACCTTCTCAGCCACCGGCGGGGGCGGCGTGGCCGGGCGCGGAGCCGGGCGCGGAGCGGGTGCCGGCGGGGGCGGGGGCGCCACGCGCGGAGCCGGGGCCGGCGCAGGAGCCGGCGGGGGCGGCGGCTTCAGGGCGCCGTCACAGGCGGCGTTGGCCGTCGCCGGGGTCCAGGAAGCGTCGCGCCAGCAGAATTCGTTGGTGCCGTTCTTCCAGATCAGGCTGCCGTCACCGTTCTTCCAGTTGTCCTGGTTGGAGGGGCCCGCCATCGCGTGCGCAGCAGCCGAAGCCGCCATAGGGGCAGCCAGCGCTGCGGCAGCGAAGAGCATCGCCACCTTGTTCAGTTTCTTCATTGAATCTCCTCTCAAGGGAATGCCGCAGAGACTGCGAATCGTCCAAATCGGAAGCGAGAAAACCTGGCAAACACCCGGTTTGACGAGCGCCCACCGCCGATCAATTCATTGTGCCAGAGCTTGTCCGGACCTCTGCATTTTGAGCTGCAGGCGTTGAACAGACCCTTCCATTGTTGCGCGAGAGCGACATGCCGCGACGAATAGAATCCTCGGCTCTTGCGTCGAACTTGACGCCGTGGCCGCAAGGCGCTCGGCCTCCCGGCGCGTCCCGAACGGCCCCCTCTTCCCGCCTCGAATGACCTCCTTTGCCAAGGAAACCATCGCCGTCAGCCTCGAAGAGGAGATGCGGCGGTCGTACCTCGACTACGCCATGAGCGTGATCGTCGGGCGTGCCCTGCCCGACGCCCGCGACGGACTCAAGCCGGTGCACCGGCGCGTGCTGTTCGCGATGCACGAACTGAACAACGACTGGAACCGCCCCTACAAGAAGAGCGCGCGCATCGTCGGCGACGTGATCGGCAAGTACCACCCGCACGGCGACAGTGCGGTGTACGACACCATCGTGCGCATGGCGCAGGACTTCTCCCTGCGACACATGCTGGTGGACGGCCAGGGCAACTTCGGCTCGGTCGACGGCGACAACGCCGCGGCGATGCGATACACCGAGATCCGCCTGGCCAAGATCGCGCAGGAGATGCTTGCCGACATCGACAAGGAGACCGTCGACTTCGGCCCCAACTACGACGGCAGCGAGAAGGAGCCGCTGGTCCTGCCGACGCGACTGCCGAACCTGCTGGTCAACGGCAGCGCGGGCATCGCGGTGGGCATGGCCACCAATATCCCGCCGCACAACCTGAACGAGGTCGTCGATGCCTGCCTGCACCTGCTGAAGTCGCCACAGGCCACGATCGAGGAGCTGATGGAGATCATCCCGGCTCCGGATTTCCCGACCGCCGGCATCATCTACGGCATCGAGGGTGTGCGCGAGGGCTACCGCACCGGCCGCGGCAAGGTCGTCATGCGCGCCAAGTGCCACTTCGAGGACATCGACAAGGGCGCGCGCCAGTCGATCATCGTCGACGAGATCCCCTACCAGGTGAACAAGAAGACGCTGCTCGAGCGCATCGCCGAGCTCGTCAACGACAAGAAGATCGAAGGCATCAGCCACATCCAGGACGAGTCCGACAAGTCGGGCATGCGGGTGGTGATCGAGCTCAAGCGCGGCGAAGTGCCCGAGGTGGTGCTGAACAACCTGTACAAGCAGACGCAGCTGCAGGACACCTTCGGCATCAACATGGTCGCGCTGATCGACGGCCAGCCCCGTCTGTGCAACCTGAAGCAGCTGGTCGAGATCTTTCTCGACCATCGGCGCGAGGTGGTCACCCGGCGCACCGTGTTCGAGCTTCGCAAGGCGCGCGAACGCGGCCATGTGCTCGAAGGCCTGGCCGTGGCGCTGGCCAACATCGACGAGTTCATCGAGACCATCAAGACCTCGCCCACGCCGCCGGTGGCGAAGGCCGCGCTGATGAGCAAGAGCTGGGACTCTTCGCTGGTGCGCGAGATGCTTCAGCGTGCCGAGGCCGACACACCTGGCGGGCGGGCGGCCTACCGCCCCGAGGGCCTGCCGGCCCAGTACGGCATGCAGCCCGACGGGCTGTATCGACTGTCCGACGATCAGGCTCAGGAAATCCTTCAGATGCGCCTGCAGCGCCTGACCGGCCTGGAGCAGGACAAGATCGTCGGCGAGTACAAGGACGTGATGGCCGAGATCGCCGATCTGCTCGACATCCTGGCCACGCCCGAGCGCGTGGCGACGATCATCGCCGAGGAACTTGCAGCGCTGAAAGCCGAGTTCGGATCGGGCAAGCTCGCGGCGCGCCGCAGCCACATCGAGCGCAATGCGCAGGACCTCGGCACCGAGGACCTGATCACGCCCACCGACATGGTGGTCACGCTGAGTCACACCGGCTATGTCAAGAGCCAGCCGCTGGCCGAGT
>WBZX01000888.1_pt1 | contig 24741 bp, 23 predicted proteins | sample 5204211 | NCBI WGS metagenome assembly WBZX01 (sample SAMN12344362, study PRJNA552823) | activated sludge metagenome | biome: Activated sludge suspended growth; feature: Nitrification reactor; material: Wastewater; isolation source: activated sludge from nitrification reactor of wastewater... | reverse complement strand
AGCGACGAGTTGGAGCCGACGAAGGCGCCCTTGCCGACCTCGGTCTTGTGCTTGAAGAAGCCGTCGTAGTTGCAGAAGATGGTGCCGGCGCCGATGTTGGCCTTCTCGCCGACCGAGCCGTCGCCCAGGTAGGCCAGATGGTTGGCCTTCGAGCCGGCGCCCATCGTCACATTCTTGACCTCGACGAAGTTGCCGATGTGGACGTCGGGGCCGAGGTCGGCGCCCGGCCGCAGCCTGGCGAACGGGCCGACGCGGGCGCCCTTCCCCACCACCGCGCCCTCCAGATGGCAGTTGGCGTTGATGCGCACATCGTCCTCGATCGTGACGCCGGGGCCGAAGAAGACGTTCGGCTCGAGCACCACGTCGCGGCCGAACTTGGTGTCGTAAGCCAGCCAGACGGTCTCGGGCGCGATCATCGTCACGCCCTCGCGCATGGCGGCGAGGCGGGCGCGGCGCTGCCAGATGGCCTCGGCGACGGCGAGCTGGTCGCGCGAGTTGACGCCGAGGACCTCCTCCTCCGGGCAGACGGCGACGGCGGCCCTCATGCCCTGGGCGCGGGCGATCTCGACGGCGTCGGTGAGATAATATTCGCCCTTGGCGTTGGCGTTGCCGATGCTGTCGAGGATCGAGAGCACGTCCACCGTGCGGAACGCCATGACGCCGGAGTTGCAGAGGCGCACGGCGCGCTCGGCGGCGGTGGCCTCCTTCTCCTCGCGAATGGCGAGCAGCGCGCCCTTGTCGTCGGTGATCAGTCGGCCGTAGCCCGTCGGGTCGGCGGCCTCGAAGCCGAGGACGGCGACCGCGGCGCCGGCGTCGAGCGTGGCGCGCAGGCGCTGGATGGTGGCGAGCTCGGTCAGGGGCGTGTCGGCGTAGAGGATGATGACGTCGCCCTTGTGCTCGGCCAGCGCCTCGCGGGCGGCGAGCACGGCGTTGGCGGTGCCGAGCTGCTTCTCCTGGACGTAGATGCCGGCGCCGGGCGCGGCTTTCTGGGCCACCTTGCCGACCGCCTCCATGCCGGGGCCGACGACGACCGCCAGACGATCGCCTCCGGCGGCGAGCGCCAGCGCGATGACGTGCTCCATCATCGAGCGGCCGGCGACGGGGTGCATGACCTTGGGCAGCGCCGACTTCATGCGGGTGCCCTTGCCGGCGGCGAGGACGACGGTCAACAGAGAACGGTCTGACATGCTGTGCTCAGGTGCTGGAATGGGGATGTGAGACTCTACCTCTTCCACGTGCATAGCTCGCTAACGACACGCCTAACAAGCAAGGTATCGGGCGCCTAGTGTGATGATCCAGAAATTCGTTATCGCCCGCCGCGCGCTCCCGGACGAATTTCTGGATCTGAATCACACTAGCAAAGCTATGATTCTAGTGTCCCTAATGATTCTGAAGCTCGCCGACGAGCATGCGGTTTGGTGGTGGCGAGCTTCAGAATTGGGACACTAGGCGCCGGAGGGGCTTTCCGTGGCCGGATGTCCACAGGCGGTTCGCTCTCCTGCTGCTTCAACGCATTGAATCGAGGGTGCGACTCAGACAGCGTGAGCCGAGATGCAAGAGCAACAAAGCTCCGCGTTCCGACGGATTTGCCGCCGTTCAATTGCCGCCAAGCCCCGACAGCCGAGTGGACCCGCGATGACCGAAACCGCAATGCCGAAGCCCCGCCGCGAGGCCCGCCTCTCCACGGGCTACGTGGCGACCTGGATGGCGCTGGCCGGCCTGTCGCTCGGCTACATGGCGCTGGTGGCGACGCAGCCGGAGCTGGTGGGCGAGTACACCGCGCAGATCCGGCTGTTCGAGACCGCCGCCGATCCCGCCGCCGATGCCCGCGTGCAGGCCGAGATGAAGTCGCTGCGGATGACGCTGGCCCAGGCCCAGCTCGACATCGCCAAGGTCAAGACGGAGCTGCAGAGCGAGACCGAGAAGGCGACGGCGCTGACGGCGCGGCTGGCCACGATGGAGCAGCAGGCGGCCGCGAAGCCGGCCGAGGCCCCTCCGGCGCAGACGGCTCAGGCCGCGGCTCCGGCTCCGGTGGCGCAGGCCTCCGCTCCCGCGCAGCAGGCCGAGGCGGCACCCCAGCAGCCGGAGGTGAAGCGGATCGCGGTCGTGCCGCAGCCCGCGGCAGCCGAGACTGCGAGCGTCAAACCGGACGTGAAGGCGCACGCCTCGCAAATGGCGGCGACCATGGCGAGTGCCACCAGCGACGCCCAGAGTGGCGCCAAGGCGGCCGCTCAGAAGGGCATCGAGACGGGCAGCATCACCGCGCCGGCCGCGTTCGGGCCGGCTGTCGTCAAGCCGGCGCCGGTGGTGAAGCCGGTCGGGCTGAAGCTCGCCAACAGCACCTCGGTCGACGCGCTGCGGCTGACCTGGGGGCTCATCAACGAGCGCCACGGCGACTCCCTCAAGAGCCTGAAGCCGCGCTATACGAGCGGCGGCAATCCCGCTGCTCCGAGCTACGATCTCATCGCCGGGCCGGTGAAGAACGCGGTCGAGGCCAAGCGGCTGTGCAAGGTGCTGGCGACGAAGGGCATCTCGTGCAGCGTCGGCAATTTCGACGGCAACGCGCTCTAGAAGTTCACCACATCGCCTATAACGGCCCAGCCGAAATCAGAGCCGCGCCTCGTGACCGGGAGCGCGGCTCTTTCCGTTCAGCCGCCCGCAGGCTCACGCCTGACTGCGGCGCGTGCGCATGCCGAGAATGGTGTAGGCGGGGCAGAAGCCCATCAGGGCGGTGGCCAGGGGCACGATGCCGATCCAGCCCCAGGGCGAGGACGAGCCCGGCACGAAGCCGAGCGCCCAGCCGATCAACGCCAGACCGACGAGAATGCGCAGGCCGCGATCGAAATTGCCGACATTCATTGCGGACATTGTTTTCTCCCCAGATTCGCCCGCGGTCATGGCCGCAGGTTCCAATAGGGCACAATAGCGCATCCCCTGCGGCAAGAACACCCGGGCAAAGAAAAATCGCGCCGCGGACGGCGCGATTTTCCTTCGTGTCGGTCCGTGCCGCGTCGCGGCTCAGAGGTTCGAGGTATTGAACGTGTCGCAGGTCTGCATCTTGCCGGTCGAGTAGCCCTGCTTGAACCAACGAACACGCTGCGCCGCCGAGCCGTGCGTGAAGGCGTCCGGGACGACGCGGCCCGTCATCTTCTTCTGGATCATGTCGTCGCCGATCTGGCTCGCCGCGTTGAGAGCCTCGTCGATGTCGCCGTCCTCGAGACGCTTCTTCGACTGATCGTTGAGGTTGGCCCAGACGCCGGCAAGGCAGTCCGCCTGCAGCTCCATGCGGACCTGGATCTGGTTGGCGGTCTTCTCGTCGCTGCGCTCCTTCAGGGCCTGCACCTTGTCGGCGATGCCGAGCAGCTTCTGGACGTGATGGCCGACCTCGTGGGCGATGACGTAGGCCTGGGCGAAATCGCCCGGGGCGTTGAAGCGGCGCTTGAGCTCGTCATAGAAGGCGAGGTCGATATAGACCTTCTGGTCGAGCGGACAATAGAACGGCCCCATCTGGGTGACGCCCTGGCCGCAGCCGGTGCGCGTGGCGCCGGTGAAGAGGATCAGTTTCGGTTTGGTGTAGTTGCGGCCGAAGCTCGTGAAGACCTGCTCCCAAACGTCCTCGGTGTCGGCCAGAACATGGCCGACGAATTTCTTCATCTCGTCCTCGTTTTGACCGACGCGCTCATTCTTGCGGCCGGGGAGATCGAAGCCAGGCGACCGGCCCGCCTCGCGCTGAGGCGCGCGCTCCTGCTGGGGAAGGCCGGGAACGTCGAAGCCGCGCGGCCCGCCGCCCATCAGGACGTCGAGCGGATTGATGCCGAACAACAGCATCACGGCGCCGATGATCAAGAGCGTGGTGATGGAGAAGCCGCCGCCGCCCATGGGGATCGGGATCGGCATGCCGCCGCCGAACATGCCGCCGCCGCCGCGCTCGCTGCGGCGATCCTCCACGTTCTCGCTCTCGCGGTCCCTTTCGTCGTAGCGCATCTCGTGCCTCGCCTCGCTGTCCTCGGCCACTCGGCCTGTGACGCGGCCGGTGTCGCATGGGTTGGCAATAGTGCATGCCGGGTCGGGCCAGACAAGGGCACCGAGCCCGCGAGATTGGAGAAAGCATCCCGGCACCATGGAACGGCCGGCCGGATGCCACCGTCCGCAGAGCAGGAGTACAGAGGCCTCGGGTACTGGGCGCGGGCAGGTTGCACATGCCCGCTTCCTCGAGTATTCGGGCAATCCTCGTGGAAGCACGGATTGTCGTCCTGCCGACAAGGGATTAGAGTGTTTTCAGGACGCTTCGCGCTCGGCCGGTGATCCCGGATGATCCGCGCCTCCTCGGCTCCCGCGTCCGACCGGAAGGGGCCGATCGACATCGAAGGAGAAACAATGGCTCGTACTCTCAGCGTGCTCTTCGCGGCCCTGCTCGTCGCCGCCACCATGCTCGTCTCGTCGACCGACGCCGAGGCCCGCCGCTGGCATCGCGGCGTCGGAGTCGGTCTCGGCGTGGCCGCCGGCCTGACGGCCCTCTATGTCATCTCCGAGTCGGCGCGTGCCAACGGCTATCGCCGCGGCCCGAGCTGCCGTGGCCTGCTCGACCGCTGCGACAGCGGCGAGCGTTGGGCGTGCCGCCGCTTCAACGAGCGCTGCGGCTGATCGCCGGAGGATCCCACGTCAAGGCCCTCGCTCCCCAGGAGCGGGGGCCTTTTCATTTCGGGCGCCTCACGCAGACCCGGCCTCGTCGAGGAGCTGATAAGTGAGGACGCGGCGAGTCTTGATCCACGGCTCGACCTTCAGGCGGAACTCCGCGTAATGCGGCAGCTCCTTGTGGGCGCGGAACGCGGCGTCGCTCTCGTAGATCTGGTAGAGCAGGAACGAGGCGGCATCGAGCGGATCGAGCGAGACGTCGTAGCGAAGGCAGCCCGGCTCGTTGTCGCGGCACGAGCGGGCGTGGGTGATCAGCGCGGCGCGCATGGAGGCCTCGTGGGCCTTCAGGGCTTCGAGAAAGACGACGACGACGACCATGATCGACTCCGCTCGATGTCCGGCGGGCGTACCAGCCCGGGACAGAGATTAACCAGATGTAAACCAATTTGCCGCAACAATCGGCCGCGAGTTGCATGGGTCCGGCCGCGCGGAAAATACCATGGAAGATCATACCAGTATCGGCCGCAAAACGACGTCCAGCCTGAACGAGGTGCGCAACGACACCGGGCGGGTCGCGTTCTGCGGGCCCTACGTCCTGTCCGCGATCACGGGGTTTCCGATCAGCCGGGTAGAGGACGCGATCCGCGCCCACCGCGAGCTGCCGGAAAAGAGAAAGCCCATCATCGTCGGCACTTACGCCCACGAGGTGGCAGCGGCGCTGGATGCCTTCGGATACTCGATGGAGCTCAAGTCGAGCTTCCTCCACCTGCCGCGCAAGGAGCGCCCAACGCTCTGGACCTGGATGCAGAAGCCGCGGAGCGCCTGGGCACACTACATCCTCGCCGTGCACAAGGGCCGAGAGGGGCACTGGGTGCTGATCAAGGGCGTCAAGCTCTGCGACACCTTCACGGAGGGGCGCTGGCAGTTCGTGTGCGACGGTCCGCACCGGGGCGCGCGCATCATGGAGGTGTTCGAGGTCCGCAAGAGCCTCGACTGAAAAATCCTCCCCGGTTGAGTCGAGCCGCCCGCACCCCACCCGGGCGCCATCGCCCGTCCCGGTCCGGCACTCCGCATAAGCCCCTCTTAACAACCGTCTGACATGATTCCGATTCTCGCGGTCCTTCGGCCGCCTTGGGGATCGCCATGTCGATGCTGCTCCTGCTCGGGTTTCTGGTTCTGATCGCGGTGCCTGCCGGCATCGGCGTGCTCGCCGCGAGCCTGGCGGCGAGCGGCATGCGACAGCGGCTCGACCGGCTGGAGGCCGTCATGGACGCCCTCGACCGGCGGATGTTCGAGCTCTCGACCCGGCGCCCCCCGGCTTCGCCCGGAGAGGCCCGTCCGGAAGCTCCGAACGTCCCGGGCTCGGCTCCGGGCGCTGCCATGCCGCCCGCCCCCGCGAGCGGTCCGAAGCCTCCTGCTCCGGGCGAAACCCCGCCTGCGGTGTCGCCGTGGACATCGGCGTCGCCGTCGCGCCCACCCCGGGTCGAGGCGACTGCCGTTCCGCCGACCTCCGTTCCCCCGGCCGCTCCGCCGCCCGTGCTTCCGCCGCCGCCGATGGCGCCCACTCCCAGTCTCGAGGAGCGGCTCGGCGCGCACTGGGCGGTCTACGCCGGCGGCCTCGCCCTGGCGCTCGGCGGCATCTTCCTCGTGCGTTACTCGATCGAGGCCGGCCTCGTCGGTCCCGGCTTCCGCATCATCATGGGCGCGCTGGTCGCGTGCCTCCTCGTCGCCGGTGGCGAATGGGTCCGGCGCAACGATCCCGTCATCGCACAGGCCGCCGGCTCCGCGGCGCCGCACATCCCGAGCATCCTGACCGCGGCCGGCACCGCCATCGCCTTCGCCGACATCTACGCCGCGCACGCGCTCTACGGCTTTATCGGCCCGGCCACCGCCTTCGTCCTCCTCGGCGCGGTCGGCATCGTCACAATGCTAGCAGCTGCGATCCATGGGCCCGCGCTCGCCGGCCTGGGTCTCGCCGGCTCCTACGTGACGCCGCTGCTCGTCACCTCGAGCCAGCCCAACCCATGGCCCGTCGTCATCTTCCTCGCCGTGGTGTCAGCCGCTGCGCATCTCCTGGCGCGCACGCGGCGGTGGCTGTGGCTCGCGGCCGTCGCCACGGCCGGCGCGGTCGTGTGGGGCTTCGTCTTCATCGCGCAGTCGCAGGCCACCTTCGGCGACCACGCGGCGTTGCAGAGCTGGATCTGGGCGGCGATGGTGCACACGCTGATCCAGACGGCGCTGGCTGGCGCGCTCATCGCCGTCGAGCCGCACCTCGGCCGCGACGAAGGGGAAGCGCCGATCGACTGGATCGCGACCGGCATTCTCGCCGCGCTGGCGGTTCTTGCCGTCTCCATCCTCGCCGTGGCGCCGTTCGGAGACGCGGCGTGGTACCTGTTCGTACCCGCCGTGATCGGCCTGATGCTCGCCATCGCGCAGTACTCGGCGCCGGCAAGCGGCGCGGCGGTGCTGGCGGGCGTGATCGCGCTCGCGGCCATGCTGGCCTGGCCCGGCCTGCGCGAGCCGGCACCCGATACGCTGCTGGCGCCGATGCTCGCGGGCGTGCTGCGGCTGCCCGAGAACGTCTCGAACTTCCTGGCCTTCGCTTTCCTCGCCGCGGCCTCCATCGCCTCGGCCAGCACCGTGCGCCTCACGACCTCGCGGGCGCTTTCGGCCGAGGCCACGGGGGCGCTGGCGCTGGCCGCCACCGCGACGCCGCTGCTCGCGCTCGTGCTCGCATACTTGCGCGTGACGCAGTTCGACAGCTCGATCCGCTTCGGTGCCGCGGGCATTGCGCTCGGGCTCGCCTTCGCCGCGCTGGCGGAAGGCTTCCAGCGCCGCGCCGACGCCGACCCGACGGCGGCGAAAAAGCTGGCGGCCGGCGCCTTCGCCGCCGCGGCCATCGCCGCGCTCTCGTTCGCGCTCGTGGCCACGCTGGAGCGTGGCTATCTCACCGTCGCGTTCGCGCTCACGGCCCTCGGCACGGCCTACATCTCGACGCTGCGCGACATTCCGCTCCTGCGCTACGCGGTGGCCGCCATCGGCCTCATCGTGCTCGGCCGCATCGCCTGGGACCCGCGCATCATGGGCGACGATGTCGGCCGCCTGCCGGTGCTCAACTGGCTGCTCGCCGGCTACGGCGTGCCCGCTCTCGCGTTCGGCGGCGCGGCGCGGCTCCTGCGCGCGAAGGGCGACGACCTCGCCGTGCGCCTCGCCGACGCGCTGTCGGTCATCTTCGTCGGCCTGCTCGCCTTCTTCCAGATCCACCACGCCATGAGCGGCGGCGATCTGCGCACTCCCGTATCGGGTCATGTCGAGCAGGGCCTGATGGCGCTGACCAGCCTCGGTCTGACGCACGCCCTGACGCGCATGGACCTCGCGCGTGCCAACGTCGTGTTCCGCTACGGCTCGCTCGCCTTCGCGGCCATCTCTGGCGTGCTCATCGCGGCGGGGCTCGGCATCTTCAACAACCCCTATTTCACCGGCGACCGCGTCACGGGCGCGCCGGTCTTCTCGTCGCTCATCCCGGGCTACCTGCTGCCTGGCCTCGCGGCGCTCTACGTCGCCCGGCATGCGCGCGGCGTGCGTCCCGGCTGGTATGTCACGGCGGCGTCCGTGCTCGGACTGGCGCTGGTGTTCTGGTACGTGACGATGGAGGTGCGGCACGTCTTCCACGGCGCCACCATCTCGGCCTGGCACCGCACCAAAGGCGCCGAGCAATGGACGACGACGGTCGTTTGGCTCCTGCTCGCCGTCGGCCTCCTCGCCTACGGCTGGTGGCGGCAGTCGCTGGAAGCGCGCATGGCCTCGGCCGGCCTCGTCGTGCTGACCATGCTGAAGGTGGTCTTCATCGACCTTTCCGGCGCCTCGGGGCTGTGGCGCGCGCTGTCGTTCCTCTGCCTCGGCGCCGTCCTGATCGGCATCGGCCTCGCCTACCAGCGGCTGATCTTCGCGCGGCCGCCCGCGACGGGAGGCGGCACCGGCGGGTGAAGCGGAGCGCGCCGAGGTCTGCCGGCCCGCGATCCGCGCGCGGCGGGCGGACGTATTGTCTCGCAGCGGGCTTTGTCGGATGGTCGCCGCCCACGGCGCGCGCCGAAGGGCCGCGTCGAACCGCAGGGGCGAGATCATTGCGCGCGAACACCTTCCCATGGCCCTGGCTGGCGGCCATCGCCGGGCTCCTCTGTCTCGCCGCCGGCATCTGGCAGCTGGAGCGCGAGCGCTCCGGCCTCACCATCACGACCATCGATGCCGGGGGCACGCCTGCCACCGTCTACCGGCGCGCGGGCAACCCGCCTGCCCCCGCCGTCGTCATCGCGCATGGATTCGCCGGCTCGCGGCAGCTGATGGAGGCCTACGCGCTGACGCTGGCTCACGCCGGCTATGTCGTCGTGTCGTTCGACTTCGAGGGGCACGGCCGCAACCCGACCCCGATGCGCGGAGACGTGACACGCGTCGAGGGCACCACCCAGTTCCTGATGCGCGAGATCGGCCGGGTCACCGATGCCGCCCTCGCCCTGCCGGGCACCGACGGGCGCGTGGCGCTGCTCGGCCATTCCATGGCGTCCGACATCATCGTGCGGCAGGCGATGGTCGACAAGCGCGTCGCGGCGACGGTCGCCATATCGATGTTCTCGGAGGCGCCGACGGCGACGGAGCCGCGCAATCTGCTGGTCGTCAGCGGCGAATGGGAGAAGTTCCTGCGCCAGGAGGCGCTGCGCAGCCTGCGGCTGGCGGACGCCTCGGCGGGTGAGGGGACGACGGTCGGAGATCCCGCGAAGGGCACCGGACGGCGCGCGGCCGTCGGGCCTGCCGTCGAGCATGTCGGCATCCTCTACTCGGCGACGGCGCTCCGGGAAGCGCGGGCCTGGCTCGACGCCACGTTCGGGCGCACCAGCAGCTGCCCCGTCTCGGCGACGGGCGGGCCGGTGGTGCTGGTGCTGATCGGCATCGTCGTGCTGGCGTGGCCGCTGTCACGCCTGCTGCCCGCGGGCGAGACGGTGCCGCAGCGGCTGTCATTGCGCACCTTCCTGCTGGCCGTGCTCATTCCGGCGGCGGCGACGCCGGTCCTGCTCAGCTTCGTCAACACGCGCTTCCTGCCGGTGCTGGTGGCCGACTATCTCGCGGCGCACCTCTTTCTCTACGGCGTGCTGTCGATCGGCATCTTGCGCTGGCAGGGCATCCGGATCGGTCCCGTCGCCTGGGTCGCCGCCCTGGCGCTGGCGGGTTACGGCATTCTCGTCTTCGGCGGGGCGCTGGACCGCTATGTAGCCTCGTTCTGGCCGATCTCCGCGCGCGTTCCGATCATCCTCGCCATTGCCGCCGGGGCGCTGCCGTTCATGCTCGCCGACAGCCTCGTGACGGAGGGCGGACGGGCGGCGCTGTGGCGGGCGCTCGTGGCGCGCGGCATCTTCCTCGCCTCGCTCGGCGCGGCGGTGGCGCTCGATTTCAGGCGGCTGTTCTTCCTCCTCATTATCATTCCGCTCATCGTGCTGTTCTTCACGATCTTCGGGCTGATGAGCGGCTGGGTGGGGCGGCGCACCGGCTCGCCCGCGGCGGCCGGGATCGGACTCGGCCTGCTGCTGGCGTGGACGCTCGGCGTCACCTTCCCGATGTTCGCGCCGTGATCCGGCTCAGCACCGCGACTGTCTCCAGGCCGCCGGCGGCTCGCCGTAGGAGCGCTTGAAGGCCCGGTTGAACGCGGCCTCGGAGGAATAGCCCGCCTCGAATGCGATTCCGGCAATGGTCTCGCTGCTCTGCGACAGGCGCAGCGAGGCGAGGTGCAGGCGCCAATCGCGGACGTAGCCGATGGGCGAGGCGCCGAGCAGATCGTTGAAGCGGCCGATCAGGACGCTTCGCGACGTGCCCGCGACGCCCGCGAGCTCGTCGACCGACCAGTCCTTCGCCGGCGCGGCATGGATCGCCGCCAGGCATCGGCTCACCGCCGGATCGGCGACGGCAGCCATGAAGCCGGATCTGGATGCCTCGCGCCGCGCGATCTCCCGGCGCAGCAATTCGAGGAACATCATCTCGGTGAGGCGCTCGAGAGCGGTCCGCCCGCCCGGGCTCGGCTGCTCGACCTCGGCGACGATCTGGCGGATCGAGGCGGCAAGCCATCCGGCCTCCTCGGCGGCGGTGCGGACCAGGATCAGATCCGGGATCACGTCCCTGATGGGCTGGAAGTCCAACGCGTCGCATTCGAGATAGCCGCACATCATGCGCACCCGGCCCGGCGCCTCGCCGTAGCTCAAGGTGGGGATGCCGTCTGCCCGCGCAGCGGCCAAATCGGCGAGCGGCCTCAGCAGCAGCCGGCCATCACCGGCGCCGAGCTCGTGTGCCGCGCCGCGCGGGAACGCGATCACGTCTCCGGCCTCCAGCTCGCGGCGGTCATCTCCGATGCTCAGCCAGCAGCATCCTTCGACGACGATATGGAAGGGCACGACGCGGAGGCGGCCCGTATCCATGCCCATCGCCTGGGGCGCCTCGACGCGCCAGTCTCCCTCCGGCATGAAGCAGAAATGCACGCTGCCCGTCAGGCGCACGGACCTCAGCACTGCGGAGAGGACGTCGTCGCGCCGCATGGCGTGCCGCTCCGAAAAACGAACGCGCGGTCAAACGATCCGGCCGCCCGGGCAAAGACCGGCCACCCTCCGGACTGTAGCCTTTCGCCATTGAAACACGAACCGGAAACGCTGCGAGAGGTGAGCCCATGACGATGCATGACAGGATGGACGGCACCGCGCCTTCGGCGGCGATGGCCCGCGGGGCAGGATGGCGTCTGCGATTGAACGTCGGCGACGGCAAGTGGTGGATCTGGGCCGTGCTGTCGGCTCTGCTGCTGATGGGCGTCGCCGGTGTCGAGCACGCGCGCTCCGCGGCGATGGCGGTCGCCGGCCTGCAGGCGGCGGCGTGGCTGGCGCGAAGCCGCAGCGTCGCGCACTTCCCGACCCAGGTCCGCGCCGCCTACGCCGTGTGGATGGCGGCGAGCTTCATTCCCGTGCTGACGCCGATGTTCTGGATCCAGGCTGCGGGAACGACGATGCTCGTGCTCGTCGGCTACTGCCCGCTGGCGCGGATGCTCTTGTTCCTGCCCGCCAACCGGACTGTGCCGCTGACGCTCGCCCGCGCGGCGCGCATCGTGCTGCACCCGCCGACCGCTGGCTCGGTGCTGAGCGATCTCAAGCTCTGATAACATCCAGCGAAAACGCGGCCGATCAGCGATCGGCCGCGTCAAATCTCGCAATAGTCGAATGACAGCGCGATCAGTCCTTGGCGCGCTCGACGTAGGAGCCGTCCTCGGTCATCACGACCACGCGCGTGCCGGCGCCGATGTGCGGGGGGACCATGACGCGGGCGCCGTTCGACAGCTTGGCGGGCTTGTAGGACGACGACGCCGTCTGCCCCTTCACCACCGGGTCGGCCTCGACGATCTCGAGGGTGACGCGCTGCGGCAGCTCGATCGACACGGGCTTGCCCTCGTGGAGCTGCACCTTGCAGGTCATGCCTTCCTGCAGCCAGACCGCGCTGTCGCCAAGGATGTCCTTGTTGATCAGGATCTGGTCGAAAGTCTCGGGCTGCATGAAGTTGTAGCCCATCTCGTCCTGGTAGAGATAGTTGTAGTCGGCCTCCTCGAGGAACGCCTTCTCGACTTGGTCCGTGGTGCGGTAGCGCTCGACCACCTTGACGCCGTCGGCGATGCGCCGCATCTCGAGGTGCGTCACCGGCGTGCCCTTGCCCGGATGGATGTTCTCGGCGCTCATGACCACGGCCAGCTTGCCGTCGAGGTCGAGCACGTTGCCCTTGCGGACCGAGCTAGCGATAACCTTGACCACGTGAATGTCTCCTTGAAGCCGTCGGGCCGGCGCCGGAATGGCACGCCCACGCGCCGCGTACGATCACCAGACCGGCGGGAATCCGGCGCTCTCATACCCGTTCTCGCGGGAAAGGCCAAGTGCGACGGTTGCAGTGGCCGCGGCTCCAGGGGAAGTCGTGAAGAGAAGGCCAGGGGCCGAGGCCCCTGGACCCCGGACTTTTTTCTCGCTTCCGGGGCGGCCGTCGTGCTTCCCATGCCCGGGCTCGAGAGGACTGGCCTCCTCGCCTTCACCTCACTTCGGACGCTTCGCCCATGACCTCTCCCTGGTGGCACCCGAACCGCCACGCCGACCGGCGGCCGCTGCTGCATGCTCGCGCCCGCATCAAGAGCGCCATCCGGAGCTGGCTCGAAAGCCAGGGCTTCGTCGAGGTCGATACCGCGTGCCTGCAGGTTTCGCCCGGCAACGAGACGCATCTGCACGCCTTCCGCACCGAGCTGATTGGCACCGATCTCGCCCGCGCGCCGCGCTACCTCCACACGTCGCCGGAGATCGCGTGCAAGAAGCTGCTGGCCGCCGGCGAGGAGAGGATCTTCACCTTCGCGCCCTGCTTCCGCAACCGCGAGCGTGGCGCATTGCACGCGCCCGAGTTCACGATGCTGGAGTGGTACCGCGCCGGCGAGCCGTACGAGCGGCTGTGGGACGATTGCGCGACGATGCTGCGGCTGGCGGCCGAGGTGACCGGGCGTACAGAGTGGACCTGGCGTGGCCGGACGTGTGACGTATTACGGCCTCACGACCATACGACGCTCGACCAAGCGTTCTGGCAATTCGCCAACATCGCCCTCCACGAGACGTACAGCGCGGAAGGCACCGACCGCGAAGCCCTCGCCTCCCGCGCCCAGGCGCAAAGCATCAAGGTGGCCGCCGACGACACGTGGTCCGACCTCTTCTCCAAGGTGCTGACCGAGCGGATCGAGCCGTATCTGGGCTCACTGCGCCCGGAGATGCTGTGCGAGTACCCCGTCCATGAGGCGGCCCTGGCCCGCCGGGTGCCTGGAAATCCCAAGCTCGCCGAGCGGTTCGAGATGTATGTCGCGGGCGTCGAGCTGGCCAACGGTTTCGGCGAGCTGACCGACGCCGCCGAGCAGCGTCGGCGCCTCGTCGCGCAAATGGACGAGAAGGAGCGCATCTACGGCGAGCGGCTGCCGATCGACGAGGATTTCCTCGCCGCGCTCGACCACATGCCGCCCGCCTCGGGCTGCGCCCTCGGCTTCGACCGCCTCGTGCTGCTGGCCACCGGCGCCACGACGATCGACCAAGTGCTGTGGACGCCGGTGGTGTGAGGGGGGACTAGGGTGCCACCGTTGACATTCCGGGACCAGGCCCTATCCGGGTCCGTCGAAACTCGCCGCTCGAAATTGAGCCAGTCGTGCAGCGCTCGCAGGGGGAGGTCGCGTCCATGACGCTCGACGAGGCTTCACAGCCGTCAGCCGGCCGTCCGAGCCATCTCGATACCCTCATTGCCCGCCGTTTCGCCGCGCCGGGGCCGAAGCGCATCCTGGCACTCGACGGTGGCGGCACGCGGGGCATCGTCACGCTCGCCTTCCTGGCGCAGATCGAGACCATGCTGCGGGACAAGCTCCATCGCCCAAAGCTCGTTCTCGCGGACTACTTCGACCTCATAGGCGGCACCTCGGTCGGCTCGCTCTTCGCCACCATGCTGGCGCTCGGACACGAGGTCGCCACCGTGCGCAAGGAGTTCGAGACCTCGGCGCCTGAAATCTTCTGGCGGCTGCCCTGGAGCTTCGGGAAGATCGGCGTCAGTCGCGGCGACCGGCGTTTGGGCGAGCTGATTTACCGACAAGTCTCCAACCTGCCGTTGAAGACCGATCGGCTGCGCACCGGGCTTTGCATCGTCACCAAGCGCCTCGACACCGGTAGCGTGTGGCCCGTGATCAACAACCCGGCAGACCCGTTTTTCCTAGGCGGCGCGACGGAGCATGACGGGTCCGTTCTGCTCGGCAACGGCGACTACAGGCTCTACGATCTCATCAGGGCGAGCACGGCGGCGCCGACGTACTTCTCGCCGCGGCGTATCCACGTCTACAGCAAGTTCACACAGGGGCTGTTCGTGGACGGCGGCGTATCGCCCTACAACAACCCTGCGCTGCTGCTGCTCATGATGGCCGGTCAGAGCGGCTACAATCTCGGCGGCGGCTCCCTCCAGCCTCTCGGCGAGCGCGAGCCGTGGCAACTCGGCGAGGACAACCTCCTCATCATCTCGATCGGAACGGGCAGCTTCCGGCACCGAGTTCACGGGGCCAGCGCCGCTACGTTCGAGGCGATCGATGCGCTGCAAGGACTGATAGCGGACGGCCAGCAGCTGGGACTGACGATGCTGCAGTGGATGAGCGCGCCGAAGCGCGCCTGGCGGATCGACAGCGCCGCGGGCGATCTCTCGCGCGATCTGCTCGGCGACAAGCTCGGGCTCAAGAAGCCGCTCCTGAGCTTCCAGCGCTATGATATCAAGATCGAAAGTGATTGGCTGAAGCATCAGAAGAACTGCGGACGAGACGTGCATCCGGATGTGATCCACTCCCTGCGCGACTTCACCAATCACAAGGTCATACGCCTCCTCGGCGAGATCGCCGACAGCGCTGCATACAAGCAGGTGAGCCTTGAGCACTTCCCGGAATGCTTCGATGCGCTTTGGACCCCAGAGAGCTAGGGCCCCGTGGTGGACAGCCTCTTCCGGAGCGGGCACATAGCGGGGCATGTCGAAGAGGTCGCTGTACGAGCGGGCTGCTCCGGAGTCCTGCGTGCCTGCGCACGCGGGCCGCACCGGCTCGGGGGAGGCTTCCCCCGATCCCCCTCCCTTTTCGGATCGAAAAGAGGCGGGCGTACCGGCGCGTGAGGCGACACTCCGCACCGCCGATGATCTCCTGGGCGCAGGTCTCATCGCAGGGGAGCGGCGCGACGCCATCGCGCGGGTGGCGGAGCGGTACGAGGTGGCGATCACGCCGAGCATGGCCGCGCTGATCGATCCGGCCGACCGGGACGACCCCATCGCGCGGCAATTCGTTCCCGACGTCCGCGAGCTCGACGCGCATCCCGCGGAGATGGCTGACCCGATCGGCGATCACCTGAAATCGCCCGTGCCGGGCATCGTGCACCGCTACCCCGACCGCGTGCTCTTGAAACTGGCGGGCGTGTGCCCGGTCTACTGCCGCTTCTGCTTCCGGCGCGAGATGGTCGGCCCCGGCGCCGGCACCACGCTCGATGGCGCCGGGCTCGACGCCGCGCTCGCCTACATCGCGGCCACGCCCGCCATCTGGGAGGTGATCCTGACCGGTGGCGACCCGCTGATCCTGTCACCGCGCCGCATCGCCGACGTGACCGCCCGTCTCGCGGCCATCCCGCACGTCAGAGTGCTGCGCTGGCACACGCGGGTGCCCGCGGTGGCGCCGGAGCGCGTCACGCCGGAGCTGGTGGCGGCGTTGCGCTCGCCCAGTCAAGCCGTCTACGTGGCGCTGCATGCCAACCACCCGCGCGAGATGACGGCGGAGGCGCGCGCCGCCTGCGCCCGGCTGATCGGCGGCGGCATCGCGCTGGTCAGCCAGACGGTGCTGCTCGAGGGCGTCAACGACGACGTGGCGACGCTGGAAGCGCTGATGCGGGCGTTCGTGGAGGCGCGCGTCAAGCCCTACTACCTGCACCACGGCGACCTTGCGCCCGGCACCGCGCACATGCGCACCACGCTGACGAAGGGTCAGGCGCTCATGCGCGAGCTACGCGGGCGGCTCTCCGGCCTCGCCATGCCCACCTACGTGCTCGACATCCCCGGCGCGCACGGCAAGGTGCCGGCGATGGCGGCGTCCGTCGCCGCCGACGGCAGCGGCTACATCGTCACCGACCCTTCCGGCGGCACGCACCGTTACGACGACCTCTGCGCGCCGCCGGGGTGAGCGAAGCCGGCTCCGCGACCACCGTGGCTCCGGAGAGGAGCCCGGCGGCAAGCCAGCCCTGAAGGTGAGTGGCTGCGCGCGTGGCTGCCGTCTCGGGGTCGTCGAAGGTGGCGAGCAGCTCGCACAGCACGGAGAAGCGGACTCCCTTCACCGCCTCGCGCCACATCATGGCCTCCTCGGCGGACATCGGGCGAATCCTCGGCGTCTCCTCGGCGCGCCAAACGAGAACACTCGAAACAGACTGTAGCGGCGCGGCCGGGGGAGGCTCGGCATCGGCCGAGAGCGCAGTCCAGATGCCGAGGGCGCTGGTTGCCAGGCTCAGGACACGGGCCGACGGATGGGGAGTGAACGTCAGCGCGGGCCAGTCGCCCGGCGCGATCGCTGCCAAGCGCGCGATCTCGAGGACTGCCGCGTCGGGCGCGTCGAAGGCGTCGTTGAGGGCCTTCTCGATAGCGGCCAGCTCGGCGATCTCGGGATGATCGCGATAGGGCTCGGTGGCGGCGAGGAAGTCGGGCAGCGCGCGAGAGAACCAGCGGGCATTGGGCGAGCGCGACGGCGCTGCGGCGATATAGGCGCGTGCCATGGCGTCGAAGCCCTCGTCGCCGAGGTAGGAATGCAGCAGGCCGTGGTCGTTGCGCAGCACCTCGGCCAAGCGCAGCACGTAAGCGTCGCGGTAGACGCCGAGCAGCACGCCGCGCGGCTCGCGCGGTCCGTCGGCGATGCGCGCCAGCACGGTGTCGTCGCTCGAAAGAATGGCGCGCTGCATCTCGTCCTGGAGCCGGCTCAGCTGCGACATCGTCAGTCTCCGGTCAAGGCAAGCTCTCGACGCGCGTCGCCGATCACATCGTCTGCAAGGCGGCGCGCGCGCTCGACCTCGGGCAGCAGCTCGGCGAGCGGCGGGATGTTGTCGTCGCGCTCGATCATGGTCGAGACGCGGCCGAAGCGGCGGAGCGCGGCGGCATAGAGATCCCAGACGGCTTCGCATACCGCCGCGTCGTGTGTGTCGACGATGTAGGTGCCCAGGTCGCTGTGGCCGGCCAGGTGCATCTGCTGGACACGATCAGCCGGAATGCCATCGAGGAACCGCAGCGGATCATAACCGTGGTTGAACGCGCTGACGTAGACATTGTTGACGTCGAGCAGCAGGCGGCAACCGGTTCGGCGCGTCAGCTCAGCGAGGAACTCCCACTCCGTCATCTCGCTCTCCTCGAAGCGGACGTAGCTGGAGACGTTCTCGAGCGTCAGCGGGCGCCCCAGCCGCTCCTGCACGAGATGCAGCCGCGCCGAGACATGATCCAGCGCCTCGGCCGTGTAGGGGACCGGCAGCAGGTCGTGGAGATTGACGCCGTGGACGCCGGTCCAGCACAAGTGGTCGGAAATCCATTCGGGCTCGAAACGGTCCGCGAGCGCCTTCAGCGCGTCGAGGTAGGCAAAATCGGGCGGCGATGTCGAGGCGATCGACAGCGAGACGCCGTGCATCACGATCGGAAAGCGGGCGCGGATACGCTCGAGCATCGCAAGGGGCCGGCCGCCCGGCACCATGTAGTTCTCGGAGATCACCTCGAGCCAGTCGACAGGCGGCGCACCTTCGAGAAAATCGGCATAGTGCTGCGGGCGCAGGCCGAGGCCAAAGCCGAGAAATGGCGGCCGTCGCGCCTCCGGCGTGCCGGTCACCGCGTGCTGCTCCATGGCCATGGCGCTCTCCAGCCGTCTCCTATCCAGTCGAGGCCCCGAAGCCGCTGCACGAGCGCAGGCGGGCCAGCGTGGCCCGTCCGCGCTCGCGTGGCGACCTCAGCCATTCTTCTCGGGCATGATGAAGGAGGCGCCACTGAGCTTCTCGCACTCAGCCTTGGTCATCTCGACGAAGCCCTTGCCCTTGCAGGCGTTCTGGCCCTTGCAGGCGTTGCTGGCGGTCTTGCACGCACCTTGACCCTTGCAGGCATTGGCGCCCATGCAGTGCCCCTTGGCGTCGGCGGCATGGGCGAATGGCGCGGCGGCGCCGCCAGCGAGTAGCAGGGTCGCGGCGGCGAAAGCGATAGCGGAGCCGGACTTGGCGTTGCAGATCATGGCATTTTTCCTTGGTGTTCAGCAGTTGCGGGAAATGGTGGCTAGCGTCGACAGGGCTGGATCAGGTGTGACCGCCCTTGGCCTTGCACTTGGACTTCGACATCATCGCGAAGCCCTGCCCCTTGCAGGCATTGTGGCCCTTGCAGGCGTTGCTGATGGACTTGCAGCTGCCGTGGCCCTTGCAGGCATTGAGCCCGAAACATTTCACCTTGTAATCGGCGGCGGAAGCCGGCGTGGAAACCGTGGCCGCTCCGGCCACGACTATCCCTGCGGCCGCGGCAGCCATTGCCGCGCCCGAGCGGGCGGTGAGCTTCATGGGGTTTCTCCCTGGTGGTGCATTTTCGTGCGCCGGGGACGTCGTCGCCCGAGGCGTCACGCGATGCTTCAGCATCGATGAGAAGTACGGAGCGAAACGAGAGACGTTTCAGTGCTCACGAATCCGTGAACGCGGGCTTCGGCCGCTGGCTGAAGGCTGGCAGGATGGGAACGGCGCGATAATCTCGTCCTGCAACGATGGGAATTCTCATGAGCGTCAGCAAGATCACGGTCGATGTGGCACGCGGCCTGCTCACCGGCAAGACGTTCCTCGGCAGCCTGCCCGAGGCGGCGATGGACCAGCTCATGCGGTCGGGCCACATCCGCCGCTTCGCCAAGGGCGCGCAGATGTTCCAGCGCGGCGATGCCGGGGACAGCCTGTTCGTCATCCTCTCGGGCTGCGTGAAGATCTCCAACATCACGCCCGAGGCGCGCGAGGTGGTCTTGAACTTCCTCACGGCGGGCGACATCAACGGCGAGATCGCGGCCCTCGACGGCGGGGCGCGGACGGCCACCGCGACGGCGACCGAGGACACGGAGGTCTTCCAGATCTACCGCCGCGACCTGATCCCGGTGCTGACGCGCCACCCCGAGGCGCTGCTCGAGGTCGTCGAGCTGCTGTGCGAGAAGCTGCGTGCCACGTCGGAGATCGTCGAGGACGGGCTGCGCGACATGCGGGGGCGGTTCGCGTCGGGGCTCCTTCGCCTCGCCCGGCTGCATGGGAAGAAGACCCCGCGCGGCATCACGCTCGACCTCGGCGTCAACCAGCGCGATCTCGGCGGCTATCTCGGCCTGTCGCGCGAGAACACCAGCAGGCAGATCGCAAGCCTCGCCGCCGAGGGCATCCTCGCCAACGACAACGGCACTCTCGTCATCCTCGACGAGGAGGCGCTGACGGCGCTGAGCGAGGGGGGGTGAACGGAGGCACCGCGCGCGCCTCAGAGCCCGAGACCGATCTCGGCGTGTAGCCAGCGCTCGAGGACGCGCAGCACATGCGCCCGTTCCGCCTCGGTCAGCTCGTGTCCGGCGGCGATGCCGTGCCACTTGGCGAGGCAGCCGCGGCAGCATGTGGCCGTGGCGTGCTGGGCGATGAAGACGGGGTGGCCGCGGAACGGCGTCTGCTTGCCGTCATTGGGCGGCTCGGCGGGCGCAAGACGCCGGTCGATGAAGTCCCTGGCGTGCGCCAGAACCACGGGCATGGTCTTGGCGGCGATGTAGTCGCGGTCAGCCGGCTTCAGGTGAAAGCGCCGGCGGAAGGCCGATCGCGCGAGGCCGGCGAAGATCTGGTCGACAGGTTTCATGGCGAATCGTCCAGGGGCGAGCCGAGCATAGCGCGTCGGGCCGCTCTTGCATCCGGCGGCGCCCCGCCCGATACAGCGGGCCATGAAATTCACCGCTCCCCTGCCCATCGATGCCGTCCTCGACGACGTCCGCGCCGCCCTCGCGGGTGGCAGCGCGGCCGTGCTCGTGGCGCCGCCCGGCGCCGGCAAGACGACGCGCGTGCCGCTGGCGCTCCTCGACGCACCCTGGCTCGGAACGCAGAAGATCCTCGTGCTGGAGCCGCGCCGCATCGCCGCCCGCGCCGCCGCCGACCGCATGGCCTCGACGCTCGGCGAGCGCACGGGTGACACGGTGGGGCTGCGCGCGCGCCTCGCCTCGAAGGTGGGGCCGAGGACGCGCATCGAGGTCGTGACCGAGGGCGTGTTCACGCGCATGATCCTCGACGACCCGGGTCTCGAGGGCATCGGCGCGGTGCTGTTCGACGAGTTCCACGAGCGCTCGCTGGACGCCGACTTCGGCCTCGCCCTGGCGCTCGACTGCCAGCGCTCGCTGCGCCCGGACCTGCGCCTGATGCCGATGTCGGCGACACTCGACGCGGCGCGCGTCGCCACCCTGCTCGGCTCTCCTCCCGTGATCGCCAGCGAGGGCCGCGCCTTCCCGGTGGAGACCCGCTATCTCGGCCGCGACACGCTCAAGCGCATCGAGGACCAGATGACGGCGGCGATCGTCAAGGCGCTGGGGGAGGAGACGGGCTCCATCCTCGCCTTCCTGCCCGGCCAGGGCGAGATCCGCCGCGTGGCCGAGCGCCTTTCGGAACGGCTCGCGGGCCGAGACATCGTTCTTGCTCCGCTCTATGGCGGGCTGGACGCGCAAGAGCAAGATCGCGCCATCGCGCCGGTGCCGAAGGGGCAGCGCAAGGTGGTGCTGGCGACGTCGATCGCCGAGACCTCGATCACCATCGACGGCGTGCGCATCGTCGTCGATTGCGGGCTCGCCCGCGTGCCGCGCTACGAGCCCGACGTCGGCGTGACGCGGCTCGAAACGGTCCGTGTCTCTCGCGCCGCCGCCGACCAGCGCCGGGGCCGCGCCGGGCGCACCGAGCCGGGCGTGTGCTATCGCCTCTGGGACGAGCCGCAGACGCAGAGCCTCCTGCCGTTCGCCGAGCCGGAGATCCGCGCCGCCGACCTCTCCGGCCTGCTGCTCGACTGCGCGGAATGGGGCGTCACCGATCCCTCCCGCCTCGTCTGGCTCGACCCGCCACCAGCCGCCGCCGTGGACGCCGCGCGCTCGGAGCTCGAAGCGCTCGGAGCGCTCGACGCTGAAGGCCACATCACCGCGGAGGGCCGGCGGCTGCGCGCGCTGCCCCTGCCGCCGCGCCTCGCGCGCATGGTCGCCGCGGCGGCGGATGTCGGCGCCGAGCGCGAGGCCGTCGACATCGCCGCCGTGCTGGCGGAGCGCGGGCTCGGCGGCAACGACAGCGATCTCACGCACCGCCTCGATACCTTCCGCCGCGACCGCTCGCGCCGCGCCTCCGACATGCGGCGGCTGGCGGAGGGATGGGCCCGGGTGGCGAAGTCGAGTAGCCGGAGCCCCCCCACCCCCGCCCCCTCCCCGCAAGGGGGAGGGGAGCTTTCGAGCCCCGCCGCGCTCCTGGCGCTCGCCTATCCGGACCGCATTGCTAAAGCGCGAGGTGCGCCGGGGCAGTTCCTGCTCGCCAACGGCCGCGGCGCCGCGCTCGAGGCCACCGATGCGCTCGCCCGCGCGCCCTATCTCGTGGTCGCGGAGATGTCCGGCGCGGCGGCCTCCTCGCGCATCCTGCTCGCGGCGCCGGCAACGGAAGCCGAGATCCTGGCCATTGCCGCCCATCGCATCGCCGATCGCGACGAGCTCGCCTTCGATCCAGCATCGGCCTCGCTCCGCGCCCGCCGCGGCCGCCGCCTCGATGCGATCACGTTGTCGAGCGAGCCGCGCCCGGTGCCCGCGACCGAGGAGGCCGCGCGCCTGCTCGCGGAAGGCGTCGCGAGGCTCGGTATCTCCCGCCTGCCGTGGAGCAAGGCCGAGATCCAGCTCCGCGATCGCGTCGCCTTCCTGCGGGCCGCCGACGGCGAAAGCTGGCCCGATCTCTCCGATACGGCGCTGGCCGCAGCCTCGGCGGACTGGCTGGCGCCGTGGATCACCGGCAAGTCACGCCTCTCCGAAATCGGCGCCGACGACCTGCAGGCGGCGCTCGACGTGCTCATCCCCTGGGACCTGCGCCGCCGCCTCGACGAGCTGGCGCCGACGCACTACGAGGCGCCGACCGGCAACCGCCACGCCATCGACTACGAGGGCGCCGGCGCACCCGCATTGCACATCCGCGTGCAGGAGCTGTTCGGGCTTTCAGCGCATCCGGCCATCGCGCGCGGGCGGCTGCCGCTGACGCTGCACCTGCTCTCACCGGCGCACCGGCCGATCCAGATCACGCGCGATCTTCCCGGCTTCTGGGCGGGCTCGTGGAGCGCGGTGAAATCGGAGATGCGCGGCCGCTATCCGCGCCACCCGTGGCCCGACGATCCGGCGCGCGCCGCGCCGACCACGCGCGCCAAGCCGCGGGGGACGTAGACACTTGGCCTCTCACCGGCAAACATTAGCACCAAGAGCAATAGCCAAAGAGAAGGGAAAACCCGATGACGTCCGCGAAGCCGACCTTCGACTGGCAAGACCCCTTCCGGCTCGACGACGAGCTCAGCGAGGCCGAGCGGGCGATCCGGGACACGGCGCGCGAGTACGCACAGTCGAAGCTCGCGCCGCGCGTGACCGAGGCCTTCCGCCACGAACGGTACGATCGCGAAATTCTCCGCGAAATGGGGGCTCTCGGCCTGCTCTCGCTGACGCTGCCGAAGGACCATGGCGGGGCCGGGATGGGCGCCGTCGCATATGGCCTCGTGGGGCGCGAGATCGAGCGCGTGTGCTCGGGCTACCGCTCGATGCTCTCCGTGCAGTCCTCGCTGGTCATGCGGCCGATCAGCCTGTTCGGCTCGGACGCCCAGCGCGCGCGATGGCTGCCGAAGCTGGCGACAGGCGAGCTGGTGGGCGCGTTCGGCCTCACGGAGCCTGACCACGGCTCCGACCCGGGCGGCATGGAGACGCGCGCCCGCGCGGTCCCCGGCGGCTGGCGGATCACCGGCGCCAAGAGCTGGATCATCAACGCGCCGATCGCCGACGTCTTCGTCATCTGGGCCAAGACCGACGACGGCACCATCCGCGGCTTCCTGGTCGAGAAGGGCACGGCCGGGCTCTCGACGCCGCCGATCGAGAACAAGCACGGGCTCCGCACCACCATCACGGGCCGCGTGGTGCTCGACGACGTGGCAATCGGCGAGGACGCCATGCTGCCGGGCGCCAAGGGCCTCAAGGGTCCGTTCGCCTGCCTCGATTCGGCACGCTTCGGCATCACCTGGGGCGCGCTCGGCGCGGCCGAGAGCTGTCTATCCATCGCGCGCGACTACGTCCTGAAGCGCTCTCAGTTCGGCCGGCCGCTGGCCGCCAACCAGCTCATCCAGAAGAAGCTCGCCGACATGACGAGCGAGATCGCCATCGGGCTCAATGCGTGCCTGCGGCTGGGGCGGCTCCGGGAGCAGGGCAAGGCGACGCCGGAGATGACCTCGATCCTCAAGCGCAACTCGTGCGGCAAGGCGCTCGACATCGCGCGCACGGCCCGCGACCTGCTCGGCGCCAACGGCATCTCGGACGAGTACGGCGTCATGCGGCGCGTGCTCGACCTCGAGGTGGTCAACACCTACGAGGGCACGCACGACATCCACGCGCTGGTGCTCGGCCGCGCCATCACCGGCATCGCGGCGTTCTGAATGGCCGAGGCCCTTCAATCCTCGCGCAGGAGGCGCGTCGCGACGGGGTACAGGCCTTCCTGGCCGAGCATCCAGACGGCGAGGCCATCGGCGCGGAACATCGGCTCGAACTCGGGGGCAAGCACGTTGAGGCCGCCGCAATAGGTGCCGAAGGCGGGCACGATCAGGCGCATGCCGTTGCCGACGAAGCAGGGCCGCCGCAGGCTGTAGCCGTGCATGACGAGGCGCGCGGCGGGATGCATGTGGCCGGCGATCTCGTGGGTGGCGTGGCCCGGCGTCGGTACGTGGCGGAGCGCGAGACCCTCGATCAACACGTCGCCGGACACGTAGCCGCCGAGGCGCTCCGAGACCTTGGGGTCGTGGTTGCCCGTGACCCAGAGCCAGTCGCGGCCCTCCTGGAGCATGCGCAGGATCTCGAGGTCCTCGTCCGACATGCGCTCGGCGCCATCGACATCGTGCAGGCTGTCGCCCAGCGCGATCACGGCCTCCGGCTCGTAGCGGTCGATAACCTCGGCAAGCTTGGTCAGCGTCTCGCGCGTGTCGTAGGGCGGCAGCAGCTGGCCGCCCCTGGCGAACGAGGATCCCTTCTCGAGGTGCAGGTCGGCGACAATCAGCGCTTTCTCGGCGGGCCAATAGAGCGCGCCCGACATGTCGGCGCGGAAGACCTTGCCGCAGACGGTAATCCGCTGCTCGGCGAACTCGCCGTCATCCAGCCTCTCGGGCTTCAGCTCCAGCATCACCATGGCCGTCCCCCAGCTCCGCCCCAAGCTCCGACATGAGCGAGCGCGCCGCCTCGCGCAGGAGGTCGTCGCGCGCCTTCGG
>WBZX01000886.1_pt1 | contig 24777 bp, 26 predicted proteins | sample 5204211 | NCBI WGS metagenome assembly WBZX01 (sample SAMN12344362, study PRJNA552823) | activated sludge metagenome | biome: Activated sludge suspended growth; feature: Nitrification reactor; material: Wastewater; isolation source: activated sludge from nitrification reactor of wastewater... | reverse complement strand
GCCGCCGCCTGCACGAGCTGGAGCTGCAGGCCCACGACCTCGCCGGCCAGCCCTTCAACCTCGGCTCGCCCAAGCAGCTCGGCGAAATCCTGTTCACCAAGCTGGGCCTGCCGGTCGTCAAGAAAACCGCCACCGGCCAGCCGTCGACGGATGAGGACGTGCTCTCGCAGCTCGCCGACGACTACCCGCTGCCTCGGCTGCTGCTCGAGCACCGCAGCCTCGCCAAGCTGAAGAACACCTACACCGACAAGTTGCCGCAGATGGTCAATCCGCGTACCGGCCGGGTGCACACCAGCTTCAGCCAGGCGGTGGCCGTCACCGGACGCCTCGCCAGCACCGAACCGAACCTGCAGAACATCCCGATCCGCACGCCCGAAGGCCGCCGCATCCGCGCCGCGTTCATCGCTCCGGCCGGCCTCAAGATCGTGTCGGCCGACTATTCGCAGATCGAGCTGCGCATCATGGCGCACCTTTCCGGCGACGCCGGCCTGCTTTCCGCCTTCGCCAAGGGCGAGGACGTGCACCGCGCCACCGCCGGCGAGGTTTTCGGCGTCACCCCGCTCGAAGTCACCAGCGAGCAGCGCCGCTACGCCAAGGTGATCAACTTCGGCCTGATCTACGGCATGAGCGCCCACGGCCTGGCCAAGAACCTCGGCATCGAGCGTGCCGCCGCCGCCAGCTACATCGACCGCTACTTCGCCCGCTACCCCGGCGTCGCCGCCTACATGGAGCGCACCCGGCTGGAGGCCAAGACCCAGGGCTACGTCGAAACGGTGTTCGGCCGCCGCCTGCACCTGCCGGACATCCGCGCCCAACAGGTCGGCCGCCGCCAGGCCGCCGAGCGGGCCGCGATCAACGCGCCGATGCAGGGCACCGCCGCCGACCTGATCAAGAAGGCGATGATCGCCACCTCGGCCTGGCTGAAGGAGGCCGGCGTCGGGTCGAAGCTGATCCTGCAGGTCCACGACGAACTGGTGCTCGAGGTGCCCGACGCCGAAGTCGCGCTGATCCGCGACCGGCTGCCGCGCCTGATGGCCGGCGTGGCGCAACTTTCCGTTCCGCTGGTTGCCGAAGTGGGCGTCGGCGACAACTGGGACCAGGCGCACTGAGCCGCGGTCCGGGCGTCGGCCCGACCCGCACCGGCCGCACCCCGTATTTCTTGAAAGCATCTGGATGTACCACCGCCTCACCCCGCTGTTGCTGATCGTCGCCCTGTCGGCGTGCAGCGCCTTGTCATCGAAGAAGAAGGACGACAGCTACAAACTCGAGCACTTCACCCCCGATTCGCCTTTCGAGCAGTCCTTCGAGGTCGGCCCCGGCGCCGCCTGCGAGGCCGGCCGGCGGGCGCTGCTCAGCCAGGGCTACCTGATCGACGAGAGCAAGACCGATCAGGTGCGCGCCCGCAAGTTCTTCCAGCCCAACCGCGAAACCCAGATCCAGCTCACCTTCAGTCTGTCGTGTCTGGCCGAAGGCGACGGGGCGGCGGTCTTCGCCAACGTCCGCCAGACGCGCGAGGAACTGAAAGCCGGTTCGGCCAGCACTGGCCTCAGCGTCACCGGCATCGGCTCGCTGTCGCTGCCCTTCGGCGGTAACAACGAATCGCTGGTCAAGGTCGGCGAGGAAACCGTCACCGACGCCGAGTTCTACGGGCGCTTCTTCGCCCTGATGCAATCCTTTATCCGCTGATGAAAGCCACCTTCGCCGCCCTTGCCGCCCTTCTCGGCGCCGCCTCCACCGTCCACGCCGACGCCCCCGACCCGGCCCGCTTCGCACCCTGCGTCGCCGAACTGAAGGCCGGCGCGCTGGCCCGCGGCGTCTCCGGCGCCGCCTACGAGCGCCTCACCGCCGGCCTCGGGCCCGACATGAAGGTGCTCGAACTCCTCGACTACCAGCCGGAATTCCGCACGCCGATCTGGGACTACCTCGCCGGCCTGGTGGACGACGAACGCGTCGCCGACGGCCGCGCGATGCACAAGCAGTGGGCCGCGGTGCTCGCCGAGGTGTCCGCCCGCTACAAGGTCGATCCGGCCGCGGTGGTCGCGGTGTGGGGCGTCGAGAGCAACTTCGGGCGCAACTTCGGCGCCCGTCCGCTGCTCGCGTCGTTGTCGACGCTATCGTGCTACGGCCGCCGCCAGGCCTACTTCCGCGGCGAATTCTTCGACGCGCTGAAGATCGTCGACAGCGGCGACGTGAAGGCCGAACAGCTCACCGGCTCGTGGGCCGGCGCCTTCGGTCACACCCAGTTCATGCCGTCCACCTTCCTGCGTCTGGCGGTGGATTTCGACGGCGACGGCCGCCGCGATCTGGTCGGCAGCGTGCCCGATGCGCTGGCCTCCACCGCCAACTTCCTGAACAAAGCGGGCTGGCGCGAAGGCGAACCGTGGGGCTACGAAGTGCGTCTGCCGGCGGGGTTCGACGCCAGCCTCGCCGGCCGCCGCAACAAGCAGCCGCTCGCCAGCTGGCGCGCCCGCGGCCTGACCCGTGTCGACGGCAGCGCCCTGGCCGGTCCCGACGCCGCCGCCGTGCTGCTCCCCGCCGGTCCCCGCGGCCCGGCTTTCGTGGTGTTCCGCAACTTCGATGCGATCTACGCCTACAACGCCGCCGAAAGCTACGCGCTGGCCATCGCCCATCTGTCCGACCGCCTCAAGGGCGGCGCTCCGTTCGCCACCCCGTGGCCGACCGACGACCCGGGCCTGTCGCGCATCGAGCGCCGCGAGCTACAAACCCTGTTGATTGCTCGAGGCCATGCAATAGGTGTGGTGGATGGCATGCTCGGCGACGCCAGCCGGGCCGCCATTCGCGTCGAACAGCAACGCCTCGGCCACGCCATCGACGGCCGCGCCGGCCAGAAACTCCTTGCCGCCCTCCGCCAGCCATGAGCTCGACCCGCATCCCCAGCCACCCCGACGCCTCGCCGCTCGGCAAGCCCGTCGCCTACGCCCAGCATTACGCGCCCGAACTGCTGTTTCCCATCGAGCGGCAGGGCAAGCGCGACGAGATCGGCATCGCCGCCGGCGCGCTGCCCTTCGTCGGCGACGATGTGTGGAACGCCTACGAACTGTCGTGGCTCGATCCCCGCGGCAAGCCGGTGGTCGCGCTGGCCAGCTTCCGCGTGCCGGCGGATTCGCCCAACCTCGTCGAATCCAAGTCCCTCAAGCTCTACCTCAATTCGTTCAACCAGACCAAGCTGGCGAGCTCCGCCGAGCTCACCGCCATCCTCGTCCGCGACCTCACGGAAGCCGCCGGCGGCCCCGTCGCGGTGCACGTCGAGCCGCTGTCGATGCGTCCGCCGCGCCACCTCGGCTACCCCAAAGGCGTGCTGCTCGACCGCCTCGACATCGACGTCGACCGTTACACCCTCGACCCCTCGCTGCTCGCCGCCGATCACGCCCAGGCCCACGTCGCCGAAACGCTGTACTCCCACCTGCTCAAATCCAATTGCCTCGTCACCGGCCAGCCGGACTGGGGCATGATCGTGGTGCGTTATCGCGGCGCGCCGATCGATAGGGAGGGCCTGCTGCGCTACATCATCTCCTTCCGGCAGCACAACGAATTCCACGAACAGTGCGTCGAACGCGTTTTCATGGACGTGCTGCGCCACTGCCGGCCCACCGCGCTGTCGGTGTGGGCGCGCTACACCCGCCGCGGCGGGCTGGACATTAACCCCTGCCGCCGCACGCCCGACATGCCGGCGCCGCCGCCGTTCTCGGAGATCCGCCAGTAAGGCGCCGCGGCCCGCTCAACCCAGCCCGATCGCACTCATGACCGCCGACCTGCTCCGCCGCGACGTCGCCCTCGACGCCCTCAACACCCTGCGCCTGCCGGCCCGCGCCGCATGGTTCGCCGCCGTCGACTCGGCCGACCGGCTTCGCGCCGTGCTCGACGATGCGCGGGTTGCCGGCCTGCCGCGCTTGGTCCTCGGCGGCGGTTCCAACCTGGTGCTGGCCGGCGATTTTGCCGGCCTCGTGCTGCAGGTCGCCTTCCGCGGCCGCGCCCGCGTGCAGGAGGACGCCGACGCCTTTTACATCCGCGCCGGCGGCGGCGAGAACTGGCACGATTTCGTACGCTGGACGCTCGAAATGGGCTGGCCGGGCCTCGAGAACCTGTCGCTGATCCCCGGCACCGTCGGCGCCGCGCCGGTGCAGAACATCGGCGCCTACGGCATCGAGATGGCCGAGCACTTCTACAGCCTGCGCGCCTACGACCTCGTCAGCGGCAAGACGGTCGGCTTCGACAAGGCCGACTGCCGCTTCGGCTACCGCGACAGCTTCTTCAAGCAGCACGGCGCCGGCCGCTATCTGATCGCCGCGGTCACCTTCCGCCTGCCCAAGCGTTGGACGCCCAGAATGGGTTATGCCGACGTGGCCCGCGAACTCGACGCGGGCGGCATCGCCACGCCGACGCCGCTGCAGCTGTCGGATGCGGTCATCGCGATCCGCCGCCGCAAGCTGCCCGACCCGGCCGAGATCGGCAACGCCGGCAGCTTCTTCAAGAACCCGGTCGTGCCGGCCGCCGACTACGCCCGCCTGGCCGCCGCCCACCCCGGCCTGCCGCACTACCCGCAGGCCGACGGCAGCCACAAGCTCGCCGCCGGCTGGCTCATCGAACAGGCCGGCTGGAAAGGCCGCCGCCTCGGACCGGTGGGCTGCTACGAACGCCAGGCGCTGGTCCTCGTCAACCATGGCGGCGCCACCGGGGCCGATGTGCGCGCCGCCAGCGCCGCGGTGCGCGCCGATGTGCGGGCCCGCTTCGGCGTCGACCTCGAGCCGGAGCCGGTTTTCGTCGGCGGCTGAGCGTCGCGCCTGCCCTAAAGCTTTTCGGAGCCAGGCCGAAAACCGCACATCGCCCACGAGAACACCGGAGACACCACTCATGTCAGCAGCAGAAGAACGGCGCGGCAGCAGCGCCCTGACACCCGACCTGGACTGGAGCCAGGTGCGCGAAACCGTGCTGATGCTCGAACTCGCCGTCGGCCAGATCGACGCCGCGATGAAGGAAGGCAGCAGCTCCGTCGAGGTGCTCACCGACTCCTTCACCTCGATGGCCGGCTACATGCGCATGATGGGCAGCGCCCTCGAACAGCTCCCCGACACCGCCGCCACCGCCGAACTCAAGGCCGCGCTGATCGGCCACGCCAGCGAAGTCGCGACCCGCGTGCAGCGCTCGATCATCGCCTTCCAGTTCTACGACAAGCTCAGCCAGCGCCTTGCCCACGTCTCCCACAGTCTCGAAGCCCTCAGCGGCCTGGTCACCGACCAGCGCCGGATCTACAGCCCCTTCGAATGGGTCGCGCTGCAGGAAAAGATCCGTGCCAAGTATTCCACCCGCGAAGAGATCGACATGTTCAACGCGGTGATGCGCGGCGTGCCGGTCAAGGAGGCGCTGGAAAATTACAAGGCCGAGATGAAGGACAAGGGCGACGACGTCGAGCTCTTCTGAACATCGGCGACGCCGGCCCCGGGCTTTTTTGTAAGCGAATCCGGCCGTCGCGCCAGGGCGGCGGCAAAGGCGTAAACTGCGCGGCCTTTGCATCCGCCACCGTTTTCGCGTCATGCCGCCCGTCATCCATTTTTCCGATCCCGCGCCCGAACCCGTCGAAGACCGTCCGGCGGCCAGCCGGGCCGTCGGCGTGCCGCCGCTGCGCCTGACTTCCGAACGCTACGCCGCCGACGACGGCGCGCTGTCGATCGGCGACTGGGCCTGCGAACCCGGCGCCTGGCGCATCGCCTTCCACCCCGGGCGCCACGAATTCTTCCAGCTCATCCGCGGCCGCCTGCGCATCGTCGATACCGCCGGCAACGCCCGCGAGTTCGGTCCCGGCGACGCCGGCATCATTCCGGCCGGCTTCATCGGCACCTTCGAAGTCATCGAGCGCGTCGAAAAGCGCTATGTGATGCTCGACCGCGGCTGACCCTCAGAGCGTCGCCAGCCACGCCGCCAGCGCTGCGGCGGCAGCCGGCCACGGACGGTCGAGCATCAGCATGTGGCCGCATTCCGGCACCGTCACGCTCTGTGCCCGCCAGGCCAGCGCCGTGAAGAACAGCATCGACGGCGGAAACACCGCGTCCGCCGCGCCGCTCATCACCAGCGCCGGCAGCGCCGGCCGCCGGCCCGCGCGCAGGAAGGGCAGGGCGACCATCTCGGCCACCGCGCGATCCGACTCCGGCTCCATCATCGGCAGGAATTCCACCAGTTCGGTGTGGGGAAACTGCGGCGAGAAATAGATGCCCGCCATCACCCGGAAGGTTTCCTCGGTCGGGCGGCCCGACACCGCATTGGGCAGCTCGCGGAAAAACTCTGGCCGGGTCAGCGCCAGCCGGCTCGCCGAACCCCCGGTGCCCGACGGCGGCACCGGCGCCAGCAGCGCCACGCCGGCCGCCGGGCCGTGGGTCAGGTAGCGTTCCACCACCTGCGTGCCCATCGAATGGCCGACCAGTACCGGCAGCGCCGGCAGGCTCTCCACCGCGTCGGCGAGGTCGCCGGCGTAGTCGTCCAGCCCGAAGCCGTCGAGCTGCGCGCGGCCCTCGCTGCTCCCGTGGCCGGACAGGTCGACGGCGTAGCAGTCGTAGCCGCGCTCGTTGAAGAAAGGGATGAAGTGCCGCTGCCAGCAGCGCGAATTGGTGTAGCCGCCGTGGACGAACAGCAGCGGCGCCCGGCCCGACGGCGCAGGGGCGAGGTGGCGATGGACGGTGATCTGGCGCGGTGGCATGGGCTGACCGGGGCTTCCGTTGAAATGGGGTACGGCCGCGATTCTCGCATGCCGGGGCCGGCGTGCCGACGATCGGCTAGAATCGGTGGCCCCGATCCCGACAACGCCAGGAGACCGCCATGAGCGTCCACATCATCGCCCGCTTCAACGCCAAGCCCGACTCCATCGACGCGCTGCGCAAGCAGCTGCTCGCCATGCTCGAGCCGACCCGCCAGGAAGCCGGCTGCATCCGCTACGACCTGCTCAACAACATCGCCGAGCCGACCGACTTCACCTTCGTCGAGGAATGGGCCAGTCAGGCCGCCATCGACGCCCACATGCAGACGCCGCACCTGCAGGCCCTGCTGGTCGATACCGCGCCGCTGATCACCGGTCCGGTCGATGTGCGCTGCCTGACCCAGTGCTGAAACGCTGAACCCGGCGGAGGCGGGCGGCAGCCGCACCGCCCCGCCGCCCCCAATCCCCCAATACCGCCCGCCCCATGAACGAGGCCACTCACGCCGACCCGCCCGCCGCCATCAAGGAAGACCGCCTGTGGTACGACAACGGCTGGACCGCCCGCGTCATCAAGAACGAAGACGACGACGGCTGGGCCGTCGCGATGATCAAGGACGGCGAAGCCGAACCGGCGCTGGTCGGCCCGTGGACGATGGGGCGCGACAAGAAGAATCCCAAACCCCTCGACGCCGCGGCCTTCCAGACCCTCGTCAAGACCGCCTCTGAAGTCCTGCGCCGTCACGAGCAGCACCTCCACGCGATGCTCCACAAGCGCATCACCATCAACACCGCCGCCGGCCCCGTCGAGGTGACCCTCGACATCGTTCGGGACGACTACGAACCCTACGCCATCCTGACCGCCATCGATCCCACCGGCGACGAACTGGCCCGCTCCCGCGTCGAACCCGGCTTCAAGCTCGACCGGGCGAGCGCGACGAGGTGGGCCGAAGGCGGATTCGGCGGGGCGGGTTGAGGGTTGGATCGTCGGCGCCGCCGCGCGAGTCTGGTCGCCGAACACCACGTCAGGGTGTTTTCGGTCGTTTCAATCCACGCCCGTCATTTCTGACGGGCGGATTCGCCCAGGGCGTCCGCAGCTACCCAACTGACATCAACCATCCTCTTCGTCGTCGTTCTCGAGCTCGACTGCAAACCCCAACAGTGCCGCCCGAAACTCATCCGAAGTCGCTGCCAGCAATCGCTTGGTCTCGATGCTGGTCTTGACGGAAGTGTTCAACCGGATGAGGTTCAGCGCGATATGGCGCACCAGCGCGAGGCGGCCTGCAGCGCTCCGCCAACGCCCGCCTGAGCCAGCAGGATCGAGTCGAGCAGCTTCGGGTGGTTGTCCTTCACGCACAGCACGTAGTCGGCGCCCCACTCACGGATCTCGCCGGCGATGGCCGTCTGGGTGCTCATCGCATCGATGGTGACGATGCAGCCGGCCACGTCCAGGGTACGCAAGAGCTGGGGAATCGCCGTGATCTCATTGGGTTTCTGATCGGTGGCGACCTGCCCGAGCACCCATCCCACCTCTGCGGCAAAGGCGCTGACCATATGCAGCGGCTGTGCGGCCGCCTTGCTCGTGGTGCGCCGACTCGTCTTGCCATCGATGGCGATCACTTGTTCGTGCTTCAGCGCCGGTATTACGCCCGCGACCCACCCACGAAACGCCCGCTCGAAGCCCTTCGGATCCAGCGCAGCAAAGACACGCTCAAAGGTGTCGGGAGAGGCGATGCCATAGTCGAGACTCAGAAAGCCGCGCAGCCACGGCAGCTTGATGCATCCTACTGGCTGATGTCTTCAAAATCGTCCGCGCCGCACAGGACCGCGCAGACCGCAATGGTTGGCAGTTCGCTCAACGGGTGGCGCGTTTGCTGGGCGTTGCGCCAGTCCTCAAGCCCTTCGAAAATCTCGACCATGTCCATCAGCTTGCCCGTTTCCATCGTCCGCCCGAAAAGGCAGGAAGCTACACAAAACAGATGGCTGTGAACAGGGGTGGCAAGTGGCTGATCGTGAACGTTATTTGTGCTCGGGTGATGTCGGGTGGGTGGCTGCGGGGCCTGATTGGTGTAGCAAATCGGGCGTTGCGCTCCAGCCAAATCTCCCAAAAGACTTTACCGTTCTGACACGCTCAAAAAATTCGTTGGTACTCGGCTCTGCTTAATACGTTTCCCCGCTACGGCATATCCATTTTTTCATCCCGCCTCAACCGCGCGTATTTCTGCCAGCCATTCCAGCTATAAAAGACCAGCCCGATCCAGATCAGCGCGAAGGTCAGCAGACGGGCGGGTTCGAGTTTTTCGCCGAACAGCCAGACTGCGGTGACGAGCTGCATGGTCGGGTTGATGTACATCAGCATGCCGACCGTCGCCAGATTGAGGCGCTGGGTGGCGGCGGCGAAGAGCATCAGCGGCAGCGCCGTCAGCGCGCCGGACATGGCGAGCAGGAACAGGGTCAGGCCGTCGTGGCCGCTGAACACGGCGTGGCCGTGGCGGTTCTGCCACAGCGCGTAGATGGCCACCAGCGGCAGCATCGACAGGGTTTCGAGCCACAGGCCGGACACCGCGTCCACCTTAACCGTCTTGCGCACCAGGCCGTACAGCCCGAAGGTTCCGCCGAGGAACAGCGACACCCACGGCAGGCTGCCGAGCACGACGAACTCGTTGCCGACCGCCGCCAGCGCCAGCGCCACGGCGATCCATTCCTTGCCGTCGAGGCGCTCCTTGAGGACCAGCATGCCGAGCAGCACATTGACCAGCGGCGTCAGGAAGTAGCCCAGGCTGCCGGCGATCACCAGGCCCTGATCCACCGCCCACAGGAAACCGAGCCAGTTCGAGCCGACCAGGAGCGCGGCGACGGTGAGCCGCAGCACGTTGCCCGGCCCCCGCGTGGCGGCCGCGAGCTGCCCCCAGCCGCGCCGCGCGGTGAGGATCAGCGCGACGAACAGGCAGGCCCACAGCGCGCGGTTGCACAGCACGTCGACCGGGCTGACGTGGCCGAGCTGGCGGAAGAACAGCGGGAAGAAACCCCAGATGCCGTAGGCACCGAGGCCGAAGCCGATGCCGGCGAGAGTCTTGCCTTGGTCCACGATTGACGTTCACGGAAGGTCGGGGACCAACCATAGCACCCGGCGCCGGCCACCGCCCTTGGGGTTTTCCGCGAGGCCGCCGGCGGGACTACAATGGCACCATTCCACTGCAAGGATGGCCCACCATGCTGATCGTCTTCAAATCCCCCGCCAGCGGCGATGTGATCATGTTCGAGAAGAACGGCAAGGAGATGCTCGGCGTGCTCGGCAAGGACCCGGCCGACGCCACCGGCATCGTCACCGTCGAGCAGCTGCCCGGCGCCATCGCCGCCGTGCGGGCAGCGATCGACGCCGACAAGGCCCGGCAGGCCGCGGCCCGGCCCGACGACGGCGCCGACGAGGCCAAGCCGGCCGGCGGCGGCGTGAGCTTCTTCCAGCGGGCCGTGCCGCTGCTCGATCTGCTCGAACGCTCGCTGGCCGACAAGGTGCCGGTCACCTGGGGCGTGTGACGCCGGCCAGCCCATGACCCAGCGCGACATCGACCTCGCTCTCGAGCTGGTCCGCGAAGCCCTGCCCCAGCTCGGCATCCCGCGCCACCTGTGCACCCGGCGCCTGTCGCCGGCCGGGCGGGTGCTCGGCCAGTACCGCTGGCATTCCGACACCCTGCGCCTCAACCCGCGCTACCTCGCCCGCCTGTCCGACGACGACGCGCTGGATCTGCTCGACACCCTGCTCCACGAGCTGCTGCACAAGGCCTCGCCGCTGTGGAAGCAGCTGCGCGACAGCTTCCGGCCGCACCCGGAAATCTGGCTGCGCGCCGAAACGCTCGCCGCCCGTCTCGGCCCGGCCTACCTCGCCCGCCGCCGCGTCGCCGAAGCCGGCGCCTGAGTGCCGCTTCAGTCGGGGATGTCGTCCCCGCGCGCCACCACCAGCGCAAACACGTCGGCCAGCCCGGCCAGATTGGCGCGCTGCACTTCCGCCGCCGGCACCACGCCGCCATCCGGCGCCGGCAGCGCGCGGGTGGCCGTCGCCGACGCCGGCACGCACACCGCGTAGCCGAGGTTCACCGCCCCGCGGGCGGTCGAATTGACGCAGTTGTGGGTCATGAAACCGGCCACCACCAGTTGTCGCGGCGCCCCCAGCGCCTGCAGGCGCGCCGCCAGATCGGTGCCGATGAAGGCGTTGCCGTGCTGTTTGACCACCACCGCTTCGCCCGCCCGCGGCGCCACCTGGCTGGCGATGGCGCCGCTGTCGGCGCGGATGTCGAACAGCGAGCCCGGCCCGCCGTCGTGCTGGACGTGGATCACCGGTGCCCCGGCGGCCCGCGCGCGGTCCAGCAGACGCGCGCACTCATCGAGCGCCGGCGCCACGCCGTCGAGCTGCAGCGGGCCGCCGAGGTAGGTTTGCTGGGCGTCGACGATGATCAGCACAGAGCGCGACAGCGGCTCGGGCGTGGCGGGCCGGCCGGCGAGCTGGCGGATCGTGAACGGAGTGCTCATTTCGGGTTTCCTCGGGATTGAAGTTGAGGAACACAGTCTGCGCCGGGGCCGATCCTGCGCAAATATGCACTTCTACAGATTAAACCTGCAAAATTGCAGGATACGACGGGCAGGAGATGGGCGATGAACTGGGACGATCTGCGTTTTCTGGCCGTGATCGGCCGTGAAGGCACGATGACGGGCGCGGCACGCCGCCTGAAAGTGGACCAGACCACCGTCGCCCGGCGCCTGCGGGCGCTGGAAGAATCCCTCGGCGTGCCGCCGCTGTTCGAGCGCGGCGACGGCCGCTGGCTGCCGACCGCGGTGGGCGCGCGCCTGCTCGAACGGGTCGCGCGCATCGAGGAGGAAGTGGCCGGCCTGTCCCGCCTCGCCGACGACGGCGCGGTAGAGGGCGTGGTGCGCGTCACCGCGGTCGGCACCATCGCCGCCGACTGGCTGGTGCCGCGGCTGCCGGCGCTGTATGCGCGCTACCCGGGGCTGACGCTGGAACTCGTCGCCAGCAACGACAACCTCAGCGTGGCGCGCCGCGAGGCCGACATCGCGATCCGCCTGGCACGCCCGTCGAGCGGCGCCTTCCTGATCCGCAAGCTGGCCGACCTGGGTCTGGCGGTGTACCGCTCGGCGCAGGCCGAAACCGCGCCCGGCGACTGGGTGTGCTACGGCGAGGCGCTCGCCGATACGCCGGAAATGCGCTGGCTGGCACCGCAGCTCGCCGCCGGCCGGGTGCGTCTTGCCAGCGACAGCGTGAGCGCGCTGCGGCGCGCCTGCGCGGCCGGCATCGGTCAGGCGGTGCTGCCGTGCTTCGTCGCCGACGCGACGCCGGGTCTGCTGCGGGTGAGCGGGCCGGCGCCGGTGGTGAGCCGCGAACTGTGGCTGCTGGTGCATCCCGAGGCACGCCGGCAGGCCCGCGTCGCGGCGGTCGCCGACTGGCTGGCCGCCGCCTGCGCCGCCGACGGCGCGGCGCTGCGCGGCGACGCCGGCTAGTTCAGCCGCCGGTGAGCTGGGCGTAGAGCAGCGGCAGCCGCGCCGGCAGTTCGGCCGGATTGCGCAGGATGGTGTAGCCGGCAGGCCCGAAAAGGTGCGGCAGATAGCCCTGGCCTTCCTTGTCGATGGTCACGCAGAAGGGGCGCACGCCCTGCTGGCGGGCGGCGTTGAGGCTCATCCGGGTGTCCTCGATGCCGTAGCGGCCTTCGTAGTGATCCACGTCGTTGGGCTTGCCGTCGGAGAGGATCAGCAGCAGGCGCAGCGATTCCGGCCGTTTGGCGAGCAGCTGCGTGGCGTAGCGGATCGCCGCGCCGATGCGGGTGTAGAAACCCGGCTTGAGCGCGCCGATGCGGCCGCGGATGCGGTCGTCGGCCGGCTCGTCGAAATCCTTGATGCGGTGGAAGCGGATGTGTTCGCGCTTGCGCGACGAGAAGCCGTACAGCCCGAAAGGATCGCCGGTGGCGCCGAGCGCCTCGGAGAACAGCCACAGGCTGTCGCGGATCACGTCGATGACGCGCTGCTCGTCGCTGACCCAGGTGTCGGTGGACAGCGACAGGTCGGCCAGCACCAGGCAGCACAGGTCGCGCTCGCGGCGCTCGCACGCCAGGTAGCCGCCGGTGTTGCTGACGGCGTGGCCGGTGCGGCGGTCGGCAAAGGCGCGCACGCAGGCGTCGATGTCCAGCTCGGGGCCGTCGGGCTGGTTCTTGAGCCAGCGCCGCGCCGGCGTCAGCGCCTCGAACTGGTGGCGCAGGCGGCGCGCCGGCCGCAGCAGCCGCGGCGGCAGCGGACAGGGCTGGGCGTCGCGGGGGTCGAACACGGTCAGGCTGCAGGCGTCGCGCTTCAGCTGCTGCTTCTTCCAGTCCCACTCGGGCAACAGGATGCCGGACTGCAGCGGACGGTCGTCGTGGGCGGCGGACGGCAGGTCGAGGTCGAAGCGCACCTTGGAGGCGGTGTCGGTGCCGTCCTGGGCGACCGAAATGCGGTCCATCTCGGCGGCGGCGCGGGCCGGGTTGTCGTCGGCATCGTCGTCGTGGCCGCGATTGACCTTCACGAACTCGGCGAAGGACAGCAGGCTTTCGGCACGGAACGGCAGATTGAGGCCGTTCTTGCCGTCGGGCATGTCCTCGCGCTGGGCCTGGCGGCGGCGGTCGGTGGCGTCGGCGGATTTGGCGCCGCCCTCGCGCTGCCCCGACGGCGTCGGGCTGGCCGGCGACGTGCGGCGGTCGATGGCCACCGGCGCCGGGTACAGCCACAGCGCCACCGGCGTTGGCGGACGTTTCGCCGCCGGCAGCGCCGCGACGCTGCCCGGATCGAGCAGCGCCTGGCGGATCGCCCGTTCGGCGGCGGCCTCGTCGGCGGGCAGCGTGGCCGGGTCGGGCCGTTCGGCCAGCACCGCCGCCACCAGCCGGCGGTAGCGCGCGGCGAAACCCGGAAACGCCGCCAGCGTCGCCGCGCTGGCCTGCTGGTTGGCGACGATCCAGCCGGCGGCGTCGAGGCCGTCGGCCGGCAGCGCCGCGCCCTGCGCGATCAGCCACAGGTAGAGGTCGCGGTTCAGGCTGCGCTCGGGGAAGAAGGCGATCTCGGCCGGCAGGCGCAGGGTTTCGGCATCCCGCGCGGCATGGGCGGCCTTCTCGCCGACATGGGCGAGCCGCGCCAGCCAGCCGCGCCGGGCGCCATGTTCGGTCTCGGCGGCCGGCGCCACGCGCAGCCCGGCGTCGCCACCGAGGGCGCGGAACAGGATGCCGGCGCTGCGCTCCATTTCATCGAGCCGCACCGCCGCCTGCGGATGGCTGCGCGTCGCCGCCCGGGTGATGAAGCGGTGCCACAGGCCGCCGATGAATTCTTCCATTTGGGAATCAGCCGAAGGATCGGGAGTGAAGGCCGGCGGACGTCAGCGGGCGGTCCATCCGCCGTCGATGAGCTGCGCCGAACCGGTAACCGAGCGCCCGGCATCCGAGCACAGGAACAAGGCGTAGGCGGCGACTTCGTCGGCCTCGACGAACTGCTTGGTCGGCTGGGCGGCGAGGATCACTTCGCGGATCACCCGGTCTTCGGGCATGTTGTGCACCCGCGCCTGGTCCGCCACCTGCTTTTCGATCAGCGGCGTGCGCACATAGCCCGGGCACAGCGCGTTGCAGGTGATGCCCTGCTCGGCGACTTCCAGCGCCACCGCCTTGGAGAAACCGACCACCGCGTGCTTGCTGGCGGTGTAGGGCGCCTTGAACGGCGAGGCGATCACGCCGTGGGCCGACGCAATGTTGACGATACGCCCCCAGCCGCGCTCCTTCATGCCCGGCAGCGCCGCCTTGGTGGTATGGAACACCGACGACAGGTTGAGGGCCAGCAGCTGGTCCCAGGTTTCGTCGGGAAAGGCATCCACCGCCGCGACGTGCTGGATGCCGGCGTTGTTGACCAGGATGTCGACGCCGCCGAAGGCCGCAATGGTCGCCTCGACGAGTTCGCGCGCCGCCGCCGGCAGCGCCAGATTGGCCGCCGTGTAGCCGATGTCGACGCCCGTTTCGGCTGCCAGAGCGGCCCGCAGCGGCTCCGCGTCGGCCGCCGTGCGCGAACCGTTGAGCATCACCTTGGCCCCGGCCGCGGCCAGCGCCCGCGCCACCGCCAGCCCGATCCCCGACGTCGAACCCGTCACCAAAGCCCTCTTGCCTGCCAGCATCCTCATCTCCTCGTCAAACGCCGAGCCCCTGCCCGGCCACGCGGCAGATGCTAGCGCAGGACGGGACGGCTGCGGGGACTATAGCCGCCCGCCGACGCCGGCGCCCTGTTCTGGCTCAAGTCTGGCGACAGACCCGACCTCATACTTTTGACATATCGTCAGATGCCGGCCGTCACGCTACCATGGCATATCCTGGCATCCACACCGACTAGGCCGCCACTTGATCCCCACCGACCGCCTTCACCAGCTCCGCCGCCTGCTCAGCCACCGGCACGCCGTCCCCGCCAACGACCTGCAGCACGATCTGGGTATCTCCCGCGCCACGCTGACCCGCGATATCCGCGACCTGCGCGACACCTTCGGCGCCCCGGTGATCTTCGACCGCGATCAGGGCGGCTACCGCCTCGAAACCGACAACCACGATTTCGGTCCCCAGTTCGAACTGCCGGGCCTGTGGTTCAGCGCGGAAGAAATCCACGCCCTCCTGACGATGCAATACCTGCTCGCCAACCTGGACAGCAGCGGCCTGCTCGGCCCCCATATCCAGCCGCTTCTGGGCCGCCTCGGCCGCCTGCTCGGCAGCGCCGACGACGCCGGCGCCGAGGTCGCCCGGCGGATCCGCATCCAGACCGTCGGCGCCCGCAGTTTCCGCCTCGAACATTTCCAGGCCGTCGGCTCGGCCACCCTGCGCCGACGCCGCCTCGTCATCGAATACCACGCCCGCAGCCGCGATCAGACAACCCGCCGCGAAGTGTCGCCGCAGCGCCTGATCCACTACCGCGACAACTGGTATCTGGATGCCTGGTGCCACCTGCGCAACGAACTGCGCAGCTTTGCCATCGACGCCATCCGCCGCGCCGAGATTGTCGACCGCGCCGCCCGCGACATCGACGACACCACGCTCGACGAGGTGCTCGGCAGCGGCTACGGCATCTTCGCCGGGGCCCGGGTCGAATGGGCCGTGCTGCGTTTTTCGGCCGAACGCAGCCGCTGGGTCGCCCAGGAAAAATGGCATCCCGACCAGCAAGGCCGGCCCCTCGACGACGGCCGCTTCGAACTGCGCGTGCCTTACAGCCAGGAACCGGAACTGATCATGGACATCCTTCGCCACGGTCGCCACGTCGAGGTGATCGAACCGGCCGCGCTGCGGGAAGCGGTGCGGACCGAGCACGCGGCGGCGGCAAAGAAAAATTCCGGATGATCATGGTTTGAGCATGACGCCACGCACAATCCCCGCATCGGCAAACCTCAAGAGCCCATAACCGCAACCATGGAATTCCCCACCGACATCTTCCTGGCCCACACCGCCGCCGACAGCAATAGCGGCCACGAGCTGGCCGACCACCTGCAACAGGTTGCCCATGGCGCCGCCGCCGCTGCCGCCCTGTTCGGCTCCGCCGACTGGGCAGGCCTTGCCGGACTGTGGCATGACCTGGGCAAGTATCGGCCGGGCTTCCAGCGCTACATCCGCGAATGCGCCGACGCGCATATCGAAGGCCGCGTACCGTCGAAGGACAAAACCCACTCGGCCGCCGGCGCGCTGCACGCCATCGAAGCCCTCGCCGCCCGGCACGGCCCGCGTGGCAAACTCGCCGCGACGGTGCTCGCCTACCTCATCGCCGGCCACCACGCCGGGCTGGCCGACTGGCACGGCGGCCTGAAAGGGCGGCTGGCCGCCGACGACGCCCGCCGCGAATACGACGAAATCCGCCCCATCGCCCCTTCCTCCATCCTCGATACCTCCGTCGCTCTCGACCTGAAGGACGCCGTCCCCGGCGGCACCCTCACCCCCGGCGCCTTCGCGCTGTGGCTGCGCATGCTGTTCTCGACCCTCGTCGACGCCGACTTCCTCGACACCGAGGCCTTCATGAACGCCGGCAAGGCCGACGCCCGCGGTGACTTCCCGCCCCTCGCCGAGATGCGCGGGGCCTACGACGCCCACATGGCCTGCTTCGCCGCGGACACCCCGGTGCGCCGCATCCGCGCCGACATTCTGCACCAGTGCCGCAGCAAGGCCGTCCTTCCGCCCGGGCTGTTCACCCTCACGGTCCCAACCGGTGGCGGCAAGACCCTCGCCAGTCTCGGCTTCGCGCTCGACCACGCACTAACCCACGGCAAGCGCCGCGTCGTCTACGCGATCCCCTACACCAGCATCATCGAGCAGACCGCTGACGTGTTCCGCGACGTCTTCAGCAGCCTCGGCCGCGACTGCATCGTCGAACACCACAGCCAGGCCGACAGCGATCCAGCCGACGAAACCCGCGCCTCGCGCCTCGCCTGCGAAAACTGGGATGCCCCGCTGGTCGTCACCACCAACGTCCAGCTCTTCGAATCGCTGTTCGCGGCCCGCACGTCCCGCTGCCGCAAGCTGCACAACCTCGTCGACAGCGTGCTGATCCTCGACGAGGCCCAGCAACTGCCACCGGAATTCCTGCAGCCCATCCTTGACGTGCTGCGGCTGTTGATCCGGCACTACGGCGTCACCGTGGTGCTGTGCACAGCCACCCAGCCTGCGCTCACCACCACCGATTACTTCGACCCGTCGATGAATCTGCGCGGCCTCGACGGCGCGACCGAACTCATGGACAACCCCGACGCCCTGTACGCTGCCCTCAAGCGCGTCGACGTGCGCCTGCCGGCCGACTTCACGACGCCCACCGAGTGGCCCGCGCTCGCCGACGACCTCGCCGCCCGCGACAGCGTCCTCGCCATCGTCAACACCCGCGGCAGCGCCCGCGAACTCCACCGGCGCATGCCCAACGGCACGCTGCACCTGTCGGCCCTGATGTGCGGCGCCCACCGCGCCGACGTCATCGCGCAAATCAAATCGCGCCTTGCCGCCCGCCGGGCCGGCCGCGACCACGCGCCGCTGCGCGTCGTGTCCACACAACTCGTCGAAGCCGGCGTCGATCTCGATTTCCCGGTGGTCTACCGCGCCCTCGCCGGCCTCGACGCCATCGCCCAGGCCGCCGGCCGCTGCAACCGCGAAGGGGCGCTCACCGAACCCGGGCAGGTCGTCGTCTTCATCCCGCCCACGGCCATCCCCGCCGGCACGCTGCGCAAGGCCGCCGACGCCTGCTGCAGCGTGCTCCACAGCCAGACCGGCGACCCACTCGCGCGCCAGCTGTTCGAACCCTACTTCCACCAGTTCTACGCCCACCTCGAGCTCGACAAACACGACATCACCGGCCTGCTGAAGCCCGCCGCGACCCGCGACGACCCGCTCGCCGTGAACTTCCGCAGCGCCGCCGACCGCTTCCGCCTGATCGACGACGTCCAGGCACCGGTCGTCGTCCTCTACCGCGGTCCGGACGGCACGGACGCAACGGTCGATGCCCTGCTTGGCCTGCTCAAGAAGGACGGCCCCGAGCGCTGGCTGATGCGCAAGCTGCAGCGTTACACCGTCAGCCTGCGGCACGCAGAAGCCGAGCGCCTGCTGGCCCGGGGCGACCTGAATCTCGCCATGCCGGGGCTGTACGTGCAGGCCAACGACCTGCTCTACGACCCTCTGCTCGGCCTGCGTAGCGACGACCAGCCGCTGGCCCCGGGCGGACTCGTCTGCTGAACCGCCACTCCACCCAACATTTCACCTGGAGCCCAAAGCGAGCCAACGATGAACACATTCTGTCTGGAAGTCAGCGGCCCCTTCGCCTGCTTCACGCGGCCGGAGATGAAGGTCGAGCGCGTCTCGTACGACGTCATCACCCCGTCGGCGGCGCGTTCGGTGTTCGAAGCCATCCTGTGGAAGCCGCAGATCCGCTGGCGGATCACCCGTATCGAGGTGCTCAACCCGATCCGCTGGATCAACCTACGACGCAACGAGGTCGGCAAGATCATATCCACCGACAAAGTGCGCCAAGCCATGAACGCCGGCAGCGGCAATCTCGGGCTCTACATCGAAGACGAACGCCAGCAACGCGCCGGCCTCTTCCTGCGCGACGTGGCCTACCGCCTGCACGCCGAGCTGGCCCTTTCGCCCACGGCCAACGACCCGCTCGTCAAATACACCGAGATGTTCGCGCGCCGCGCCGCCAAGGGCCAATGCGTAAACCAGCCTTACCTCGGCTGTCGCGAATTTGCCGCCGATTTCCAGCTGGTGGCCGACCCCGCCGCCGAGCGCCCGGCCATCGACGAGACCCGCGATCTGGGCTGGATGCTCCACGACCTCGACTTCACCAACCCGTCCGACCCGCAGCCGCACTTCTTCCGCGCGGAAATGAAGAACGGCGCGATCCCCGTGCCGAACCTCGACACCGGCGAGGTGAAGTCATGATCCTTCAGGCCCTGTACGACTACTACGAGCGCAAATGCGCCTCCACCGACCCGGCCGAACGCCTGCCGGCTTACGGACTGGAAGAGAAGGAAATCCCCTTTGTCCTCGAAATCACCGCCGACGGCGAACTGGTGCAACTGCGCGATACCCGCAGCCAGGACGGTAAAAAGAAGGTCGGCCGACGCTACCTCGTTCCGCAGGGCGTCAAAAAGACCAGCGGCGTTGCGGCCAACCTTTTGTGGGACGCCTTCGAGTACGTGACCGGCATTGACACTCGCGGCAAACCGGAAAGAGTCGTCGAGCAGCACGCCGCCTTCCGCGCCCAAATCAATGCGCTGCCCGAAACCGCTCAGTCCGACGCCGGGCTAAAGGCCGTACGGGCCTACCTCGACAAGATCGACCCGGAACGCCTGGCGCAGGAACCGGCCTTTGCCGAGGCAAAGGAAAGCAATGCCCTGATGAGCTTCCAGCTCCACGGCGAGCCACAACTCGTCTGCCAGCGCCCGGCCGTGGCCCGCGCCGCGATGGCTGCCAGCGATCCGGCTGACGACACACCCACCGCACGCTGCCTCGTCACCGGTCAGGCGGCCGAAACCGAGCGCCTGCACGCGGCGATCAAAGGCGTATGGGGCGCGCAGACTGCCGGCGCCAACATCGTGTCGTTCAACCTCGATGCCTTCGAATCCTACGGCAAGCGCAAACGCCAGGGTGAGAACGCCCCGGTCGGCAAGCCCGCCGCCTTCTCCTACACCACGGCACTGAACCACCTGCTCGGCAAGGGCTCGCACAACCGCTTTCAGGTTGGCGACGCATCCACCGTCTGCTGGGCCGAGCAACGCGGCGACGCCGTCTCCGACTACGACACCCTGCTGGCCGACATCTTCGGCCACCACGACGACCCGGACGCCGGCGTGCAAGCGGTGACAACGCTGTTCGACTCGGTGCACAGCGGACGCTTCGACGGCGTCGAAGGCCAGGACCGCTACTTCGTGCTGGGCCTCGCCCCCAACGCGGCGCGCATCAGCGTGCGCTTCTTTCACACGCTGACGCTGGCCGAACTGGCGCCACGCATCCTGCAGCATTTCAAGGATCTGAAGCTCGCGCACGGCCCCAACGACCCCGACTACCCGTCCCTGTTCCGCCTGCTCACAGCCTGCGCAGCACAGGGTAAGGCCGACAACATTCCACCCAACCTGGGCGGCGCCATTATCGACGCCATCCTCGCCGACTCCGACGCCCCTTACCCGAGCCTGTGGCTCAACGCCGCAGTGAATCGCTGCCGCGCCGAGCGGGACGTGACCTACCCCCGCGCCGCCGCCATCAAGGCCTGCCTGAATCGTTCCATCCGCCGCCATCCGCAGGAAAAGGAGTTCCAACCCGTGCTCGACCTCGACAACACCAACGCGGCCTACCGCCTCGGGCGGCTCTTCGCCGTCCTGGAAAAAATCCAGGAAGAAGCCTCGCCCGGCCTCAACGCAACAATCCGCGACCGCTACTACGGCGCGGCGTCGTCCACGCCGGTGGCGGTGTTCACCACCCTGCTGCGCCTGAAAAACGCCCATCTGAAAAAGCTGCCGACAGGCCGGGTCGTGGGTTTCGAGAAACTGCTCGGCGAGGTGCTGTCCGCCGTCGTCGACTTTCCCGCCCATCTGACGCTCGCCGACCAGGGCCGCTTCGCCCTCGGCTACTACCACCAACGCCAGACCTTCTTCATCAAATCCGACAAGACCCCTTCGACCGATTCCACCGAGGAGAAAAAACAATGACTCTCAACAACCGCTACGACTTCGTGTTGCTCTTCGACGTGAAGGACGGCAATCCCAACGGCGACCCGGACGCCGGCAATCTGCCGCGCCTCGACGCCGAATCTGGCCACGGGCTGGTCACCGATGTGTCGCTCAAGCGCAAGGTCCGCAACTTCGTCGGACTGGTGAAGGATCAGGAAAACCGCGACCCCCAGCCGGGCGAAAAGCGTTTCGAAATCTACGTCCGCGAGAAGGCCATCCTCAACAACCAGCACCAGCGCGCGTATTCGGCGCTCAAGCTGGATGCGCCCGAAGAAGCGGGCGACGAGCTGGCTCCGGAAGCCGACGAGCCTGCCGGCAAGAAGAAAAAACCTGCCAAGGAAAAGCGCAAGGGCAGCGCCGATGATGTAGGCCAGGCCCGTCAATGGATGTGCCAGAACTTCTTCGACGTGCGGACTTTTGGCGCCGTGATGTCCACCGGCATCAACTGCGGCCAGGTGCGCGGCCCTGTCCAGCTCACCTTCGCCCGCTCGATCACACCGGTCGTCGCGCTGGAGCATTCGATCACTCGGATGGCCGTCGCCACCGAGGCCGAAGCCGAGAAGCAGCAGGGCGACAACCGCACCATGGGCCGCAAGCACACCGTGCCCTACGGCCTCTACATGGCCCACGGCTTCGTGTCGTCCTTCCTCGCCAGGCAAACCGGTTTCGGCGACGACGACCTGGAACTGCTGTGGCAGGCGCTCGAGAACATGTTCGAGCACGACCGCTCCGCTTCCCGCGGCGAGATGGCGACCCGCGGGCTGTACGTTTTCAAGCACGATTCGGAACTGGGCAACGCGCCTGCCCACCGCCTGTTCGAACGCGTCTCGGCGGCGCCAAAGGCGGATATTCCGCGCCACTTCGACGACTATGCGGTGGCGGTCAACGACACCGACCTCCCCGCCGGTGTCACCCTGATCCGCCGGGTCGGCTAACGCCCGCAGCCTGTCTGCAGCCGGACGCGACGGCGTCCGGCTGCAGACAGCGGACATCGTCCTCCACGATATCGACACCCTCGATCCACGAGGCAGGCACAAGCGCGATGGACAACGATCCGATTCCCCTCTCCGCGCTCCAGCACTGGGCTTATTGCCCGCGCCAGTGCGCGCTGATCCACCTGGAGCAGGCCTTCGAAGACAACGTCTTCACGCTGCGCGGCCAGGCCGTCCATGCCCGTGCCGACCAGCCTGGCGTCGAACTGCGCGCCGGGCTGCGGGTGGAGCACGCGCTGCCGGTGTTCAGCGACCGCCTGGGGCTGGTCGGCAAGGCCGACGTGGTGGAGTTTCTGCCCGACGGCACGCCCTACCCCGTCGAATACAAGCACGGCTCGCGCAACAAGAAAGCCGCCGTCGCCGCCTGCGACGATCTGCAACTGGCCGGCCAGGCCCTGTGCCTCGAGGAGATGAGCGGCCGACCGGTTGCAGAAGGTGCGCTGTTCTACGCCAGTTCGAAGCGGCGCCGGATCGTGCCGATCAACGCCGAATTGCGCGCCGCGGTCGAGACGGCGGCAACGGCAATCCGCGCAATGCTTGCCGCCGGCCGCTGCCCACCGCCGGTGAATGACGAGCGCTGCGGCGCCTGCTCGCTGCGCAATCTGTGCCAACCCGAAGCACTCACCAACCGCGCCGAACTGGCCGCTCTCGGCGCCGCGCTCTTCGATCCGGAGTCATAGGGATGCAGCTCCTCAATACCTTGTACGTCACCACGCCCGACAGCTACCTGCACCTCGAGAACGACACGGTACGCATCGAGGTCGAGCGTCAGACCCGCCTGCGCGTGCCCCTGCACCACGTCGGCGCCGTGGTGTGTTTGGGCAACGTGATGCTGTCCACACCGCTGATGCACCGGCTGGCCGACAGCGGCATCGGCCTGGTGCTGCTCGACAGCCACGGTCGCTTCAAGGCACGCCTCGAAGGGCCGGTTTCCGGCAACGTACTGCTGCGCCAGGCCCAGTACGAGCGCAGCCGCGACGACGCCTTCGCCCTCGGCATCGCCCGTAACTGCGTTGCCGGCAAGATCAAGAATGCCCGGCAGGTGCTGCTGCGCGGCGCCCGCGAGGCCAAAGACGCCACCGACGCGGCCAGCCTCGGACGCAGTGCCGACGATCTTGCCGCCGCGCTGCGCGCGCTGCCCCCGGCCGCCGACCTGGATACGCTGCGCGGACTCGAAGGCGAGGCGGCCCGGCAGTATTTTGCCGGCCTCAATCTGATCGTCCGCGCCGACGCCCGCGCGGCCTTCCGGATGGACGGCCGCAGCCGCCGCCCGCCGCGCGACCGCCTCAACGCGCTGCTGTCCTTCCTTTACTCGATGCTGATGAACGACTGCCGCTCCGCCATCGAAGCCGCCGGCCTCGACCCGCAGGTCGGCTTCCTGCACGCCCTGCGTCCAGGCCGCGCCGCGCTGGCCCTCGATCTGATGGAAGAGTTCCGTGCCGTTGCCGACCGCCTGGCGCTGACGCTGATCAACCGCGGCCAGCTCGGCGCCGACGACTTCATCGAACGGGAAGGCGGTGCCGTGCTGCTCGAAGGCGACGCCCGCAAGGCCGTGGTCGTCGCCTGGCAGGAACGCAAACAGGAAGAACTCACCCATCCGCTGCTCGAACAACCCGTTCCGCTCGGCGTCGTCCCCCTCGTCCAGGCCCGGCTGCTGGCCCGCAGCCTGCGCGGCGAGATGCCCGAATACCTGCCCTTCATCATCCGCTGAGGCCGTCTCCATGCTTGTCATCGTCTGCTATGACGTGAACACCGAAACGCGGGCCGGCCGCCGCCGGCTCCGCCGCGTCGCCAAAGTCTGCGAAGGCATCGGACAACGGGTGCAGAAATCGGTTTTCGAATGCCAGGTGAACCTGATGCAGTTCGAAGCCCTGGAACGGTCGCTCCTCGTCGAAATCGAACCCACCGAGGACAACCTTCGCCTCTATCGCCTCCCCGAAAGCCGTGGCGCCGAAGTCCGCGAACACGGAACTTTCCGCTCCACCGACTTCAACGGCCCGCTGGTACTATAAAATCTCTCTGCCCCACCGCCAGCGCGAACCCCCAGCAAACGTGAATCGCCGGAGGTTTCGCGCGAGGGCCAAGCCCTTGACTTGAAAACAAAGTGCCACTTCCTCACTCCCTTCAATTCGTCCCCCGCCAAGCTTCAAGTGCAGGTTCGCGCAACGCGACTCTTTTTGGGCGGTGGATCATGCAGTTGCACGTGAAGCGATTCGCCCGTCAGAAATGACGGGCGTGGATTGAAACTGAGGGGGACTGAATCCAGTGCGAGACTGACAAAGGGATTCGCCCGTCAGAAATGACGGGCGTGGATTGAAACATGTCCAGAGCAATTCTCGTTCATTGTGATCCACTTGATTCGCCCGTCAGAAATGACGGGCGTGGATTGAAACGCCTGTCCCTTGCCAGTACGACCGGAGTCAAGCTGGATTCGCCCGTCAGAAATGACGGGCGTGGATTGAAACATGTATGTACGGACGAGGCGGTGTTTCCTCGCCGCGATTCGCCCGTCAGAAATGACGGGCGTGGATTGAAACCAGCATCAAAACGAAAACTCTACGGCTGCGATGAGGATTCGCCCGTCAGAAATGACGGGCGTGGATTGAAACACTCTCTAGCTGGCTGATCGGTTCAGGGATCGGAGATTCGCCCGTCAGAAATGACGGGCGTGGATTGAAACCTCCAGCATCGAAGCGAAAACCCAACCATGCTCAGGATTCGCCCGTCAGAAATGACGGGCGTGGATTGAAACCAGCATCGATGCAAAGATCCAGCCGTGCTCGCTTGATTCGCCCGTCAGAAATGACGGGCGTGGATTGAAACAGCTTTGGCAATGC
>WBZX01000885.1_pt1 | contig 24785 bp, 18 predicted proteins | sample 5204211 | NCBI WGS metagenome assembly WBZX01 (sample SAMN12344362, study PRJNA552823) | activated sludge metagenome | biome: Activated sludge suspended growth; feature: Nitrification reactor; material: Wastewater; isolation source: activated sludge from nitrification reactor of wastewater... | reverse complement strand
AGGAACGTCACCTCGCCCGGGATCTGCGCCGAAAGCACGACCTCCTTGTAGGGAACCACCGTCCCCGACACGAGCGCCGTCGACCCGCTCGCCTCCACCGTCACCGGCGCGATCTGGTACTCGGCTGCGAATGCGGCTTCCTGGCCTGTGACCAGGAGAGCTGCGAGGGCGGGAACGAAGAATACGCGCGACACAGTTCTCATTTCACCTTGCCCATAACTTGGAAGCTTTTGACGAAAGGCCCCGCCATGCGCGGGTCCTTGATCATGGCAGCATAGTCCCCCGCCAGGAATTTCAACTTGCCCGAGGTGTAGGCGATGCCAAGTCCCATCATGCCGGGGGGTTTGGTGAGCCAATCCTGCCACGTCGCCTCGGAGGCGCGCAGGTCCCAGTTGAGGGTCTGGCCGGAATAGGTGCCGCCGTCGACCGCCGTGCCGTTGGAGACGACGAGCACGCCACGCGGCTCGGTCTCGTCGGCGACGCCGTAGCCGATGGTCGAATTGAAGCCCACACGCTCCAGTTCACCGCGCAGCGCAGGCTCGGCGTTCCAGGCGGACGCGAACGCGCGCATCCAGTCTGCGGAAAAAAGCATGTAGCCGGTTCCTCCCCGTGTGGGACCGTAGACCGATCATCTCTTTTGTTTTTCTGGGCGGTGCTCAGGCGCCGACTTGATCTCAGCAACTCGCGTGCCAACGGCTTATCATATTGAAATGTTTGCATGTTTAAGCGGCCGCCCGGAATTTGATGCATTGGCATGAGGTCTGCGGCAGCAGTTGTAACACGCTGATATCGATAGATAAACAATATATCCACGAACGTGGTGGATGTTGCGTGGCGTTGCATGTGTTAAACTGCTTGATGAAACACTTGCAACGAGTCGCAACAACGCGACCTGCGCCGCGGAGGACACTTGGCGATGCTCGAGATGAACAGTCTGATGCCGCTGCTCGAGGCGATCGTCTCATACATCGACGACGGTGTCGTCATCGCCGACGACCGCGCCAACGTCTTCTACATGAACCCCTCCGCCCACGAGCTCCTGGCCGTGCCGGCCAACCAGCCTGTGCGCCAGCTGTCCGACGTGGCCTCGGTCGAGCTCGAGAGCATCTTCCAGCGCTCCCACGACCGGCGCCCCCTCGGCGCCAAGGCCGCCAAGATCGAGCAGCGCATCTCGCTTCCCGGCGGCGGCCACCGCGATCTCGAGTTCGAGTGCTGCTTCGCCGGCGAGGGCACCAGCAAGCTCCGTCTCCTGATCCTGCGCGATGTGACCCAGCGGCGCATGCTCGAGGCCTATCTCTCCCGCGCCAACGCCGACCTGATCACCAACGACCCGCGCATGATCGAGGTGCTGCACCGCGTCGAGCAGGTGGCGCCGCAATCGGCCACCGTGCTGCTGCAGGGCGAAAGCGGCACCGGCAAGAGCCACATTGCGCGCCTCATCCATCGCCTGAGCCAGCGGGCGTCGAAGCCGCTCATCGAGGTCAACTGCGCCGCGATCCCCGAGACGCTGCTCGAATCCGAGCTGTTCGGCCATGTGAAGGGTGCCTTCACCGGCGCCACTCACGACCGCAAGGGCCGCTTCCAGCTGGCGCACGGGGGAACGCTGTTCCTCGACGAGGTCGGCGAGATCCCGCTGCACCTGCAGCCCAAGCTCCTGCGCGCCATCCAGGACCAGCAGGTCGAGCCGGTCGGCTCCGACAAGTCGGTCAAGGTCGACGCGCGCATCATCTCGGCCTCGAACCGCAATTTGCGCGAGATGGTCAACCAGGGCGAGTTCCGCGCCGATCTCTATTATCGCCTCGCCGTCATCCCGCTCTACGTCCCGCCTGTGCGCGAGCGTCCGGGCGACATCCCGCTGCTGCTGAAGCATTTCTGCTACAACCTTGAGAGCCGAGGCTATCCGTCGGACATCCAGTGCTCGAGCGAGGCCTTGAAGCTGATGATGGACTACCCCTGGCCGGGCAACGTGCGCGAGCTCGAGAACGCCGTCGAGCACGCCATTATCTGCTCGGTCAACAAGATCGTGCGTCCCGAGAGCCTGCCCATGGACGTGCGCGGCTACGAGGCCGAGAGGGCCCGCATGCTGCCCTCGCTGAGCCAGCCCTTCGCCACGGCGCCGCCACCGGCCCTGGCGCGGGTCGAGACGCTTGCCCCCGCGGCACCGCCGCCGCCGGCCCAGCATCTCAACCGCGCCGAGATCGAGGAGGCGCTCGCGAAAGCCAAAGGCAACCGCAACCTGGCGGCCAAGATCCTGGGCGTGGACCGCACGACGCTCTGGCGCCGCATGCGCCGGCTGCAGATGACGGCGCCCGGAGCGGCATAGCTCGCAAGAGCGGCTGATTGCCACGCTCGGTTCAGGACTTGCTCGGGCTCCGCGCGGCGGCTGTGATGCCGTGCTTCTACCGAAGGCGCTCCCCGCCTCTCCGGCCCAGCGGTGAGCGAGGAGGGGCGCGCCCCATGCTGCTGATGACGATGATCGAGACGGCGTGGCACGAGCTCCGTCTCGGCATCTCGACCCAGGGCGAGGTGGCGACCGCGATCCCGGGCGGCTGCCACTACGGCACCGCCGCCTACGGCGAGATCCGATGGCTGCTGCGCAAGCTTGAGCTGTCGCCGGGCGACACCTTCGTCGACATCGGAGCCGGCAAGGGGCGGGTCCTGGCGCTGGCGGCGCAATACCCGGTCGACGCGGTCATCGGCATCGAGCTGGATGCCCGTCTCGCCGACGCGGCGCGCGCCAACGCGAGCAGGCTCAGGACTAGCCGCGCACCCATTCGTGTCGAGCAGGTGGCGGCCGAAAGGTACGACTACCGCGACGTGACGGTGGCCTACTGCTTCAACCCCGTCGATGCGGCCAGCCTGGATCTGATCTTGAGGAAAATCCACGCCAGCCGCGGCCAGCGGCCGTTCCGCATCGCCTTCATGGGAGAGAGCGACGCTCATGCCGCCGTCTTCGCCTCGCATGGTTGGCTGGCTCTCCAGGCGCGGCTGAAGGACAGGGCCGGCCGCCCGGTCGGCATCTACTCGACGGCCTGCCGAAAACCGCGCTCCGAGCCCGCCCTCCTCGCCGGTGAGCCGAAAGCGCCTCTTCCGTAGGTCGGATCGAGCCATCTTGCGAGATCCGACATGCCACGACGGAAACCGAGTTGTCGGATCGCGCAAGCGGGCTCGACCCGACCTGCCTGCTGCTCCAAGAGCCGGACAGTTCCCACATTAATCAAGCCGGAGCGCGTCCGCTGTGACAGCGAAACTCTTTGCATTCCGCTGATACACCTCTTCTGCCAGCGCCGCGGCCAGCGCAGCGCCCTTCAGCTTGGACGAGATCTCAGTTGTCATCGTGTTGCTCCCCGTCGACGCTCAGGCCCTTGTCTACTCTACTAAAGTAATACGCGTCGTCCTCAAAGAAGAAGTCGCAGAAAAAATTTGGAGGACCCTTGCAATTTTCGACCGGAACACCAGCGACAGTAAGGAAATAGCTCCTGTTCCACAATGACCAATACGATTGCCCAAGTATGTGGCCGTCATGCCGGTGAGGTTTCCGTGCTGGTTCTTGCGCAAGACGGTCGATCTCCGCGGGGGGATTGCAGCGCAACAACCCACGCTGCGTCTCGTCTCCTGCAGCGATATCCACATGCCGGATCTCCGGATCCCAGCGCCCCTCCGACTCCTTCCAAACCTGCCTGGTCAAATGATACTCGGGATAGAATGGTGCCGAGAAGAATTGAGGATACATGCTGCCCGGCGCGCGGGGGCCATGGCTTCCGGGATTATCATTTTCTATGCCGTGCCCCGTGCCGTCCATGCGCAAAACGCCCGAGGTGCCTTGGAGCAAACCATAGTTGAACAGCGGCCGGCCATTCTTGTCTTTTATGTGGTGCGCAACGAAGGCTGCCAACGGCCGTCCCGCGCCCCTCACGTCGGCCGGCGTCCAATAGCGCGGATGGTGCGCGGGCCAATGCCTGCGAAGCTCCTCACGTGCGGCTTCGGGAACGGGCAGGCGCTTCCAACCGTAGCACTCACGGGCGATCGAGGGCCGCTTTCCGGGATAGGCAATTTGGTACCGCAGGTCGCGTGAATTCGCCGCTATGAATTGATTTATCGCAAACGGGGTGCGAAATACGTTAGGCTTTTGCGTTTTTTGGAGCTGCCGGTAGTCCGTCTCCGTGAGGCGCTTGAACCGGATCGAGCCAAACCTGAGCTCCGAGTTGGGTCGATCGTAGGCTTCGTCCGATGCGAAGAAAACGCCCGAATTCAAGGTGTCCGGATCATCGAAAAGAAAGGTCTGAGGTAGCATGTCCTCTAGAATTCCGGCATTTGGCTCATTGGGCGAAATTGAGGAGCAATAGCCGGTATCCAAGGCAAGTGCTTTGTTGTCGGGCAACCTGATCCCGTATGCGACAGGGCCACTGAAGATATCGAACGACTTATCGCCGTACTTGTAGGTCGTAACTGCGCCCGAGCACGTGAGGGCGAAACGCAGTTGAACCGGCTCGCCCTTGTAGGTGTAGTCGGCAGTAACCTGATAATATTCGCCTTTGACCGACTGGACCCCCTTGGTCATCAAGACCGGGGCGACCGGGCCCGTCAGCGCGCTAATTGCGATGCCCCCGACGAGGACAAGGAGCACCGCGCCGACAGTTGCCTCAACATTTTTGGTCACTGGGCGCGCATGGGATGTCACATCGCTCTGATTGCTGCACAACCATCGCTCGCCGGAGGCCGCGCGCCGAGCCCGCCCTCCTCGCCGGTGAGCCGAAAGCGACTCTCCCGTAGCAGGATCGGATCGAGCCCCTCTTGGGTAACGCGGCCACGGATCATCGGCAAGGGCCGCGACGCCGCTCCGCGCGCAACCCGACAGCCGCAATCTCGACCGCAAAGGTCGTCGCGTTTCTGGCGCCGCGGCATCGAGCATGCCGAACCGGCTCGCCGGGCCCAACCCAAGCTGCGGAAATTGCGCTATGACGGGGTGAGATTCGGCTGCACGTAGAGGCCCTTGCCCGCATGACCGTCACCGTCCGCTTCGCGCCGAGCCCCACGGGCCGGCTGCACATCGGCAACATCCGCCCCGCCATCCTGAATTGGCTGCTCGCGCGCCGGGCGGGCGGCACGTTCATCCTGCGCCTCGACGACACCGACCGCGAGCGCTCGAAGGAGGAGCACGTCGAGGCCATCCGCCGCGATCTCTCCTGGCTCGGGCTCGCCTGGACGCGCGAGGAGCGCCAGTCGCACCGCACATCACTCTACGAGGCCGCCGCCGAGACGCTGATCGGGCAGGGGCGCATCTATCCCTGCTACGAGACCGAGGACGAGCTCGACAGGAAGAGGAAGCGCCAGCTCGCCCGCGGCCTGCCGCCGATCTACGACCGCAGCGCGCTGCGGCTGACCGCCGACGACCGCCGCAAGCTCGAGGCCGAGGGCCGCCGCCCGCACTGGCGCTTCCGCCTCGACAACACGTCGCCGGAGACGGGCCTCGAGCCGCAGCCGACCATCGTATCGTGGAACGACCTCGTGCGCGGCGACCAGACGGTGGACGTCGGTTCGCTGTCGGACCCGGTGGTGATCCGTGCCGACGGCACGTTCCTCTATACGTTCACCAGCGTCGTCGACGACATCGACCTGGGGATCACCCACGTCGTGCGCGGCGAGGACCACGTCACCAATACCGGCGTGCAGGTGCAGCTGTTCGACGCGCTCGGCGCCGACCCGCCGCATTTCGCCCACCACGGCCTGCTCGTCGGCTCGGACGGCCATGCGCTGTCGAAGCGCTTCGACTCGCTGTCGATCGAAGGCTTTCGCGCCGCCGGGCTCGAGCCGATGGCCGTGGCGAGCTACGCGGCGCTGATCGGCACCTCGGACGCGATCGAGGCGCGGCAGTCGCTCGACGATCTGGCGGCTGGGTTCGATCTCGGCAAGATTTCGACCACTCCGGCCCGCTTCGACGAGGCCGAGCTGGCGGGGCTCAACGCCAAGCTGCTGCATGCGACGCCATTCGGCGCGGTCGCGGAGCGGCTGGCGGCGATGGGCGTGGGCGGCGGCGAGGAATTCTGGCTGGCCGTGCGCGGCAACGTGCGCGTGCTCGCCGATGCGCAGGGCTGGTGGCAGGTCGTCGCCGGGCGGATCGCGCCGGTGATGGAGGACGTGGGATTGACGGCGGAGGCCGCGCGCCTGTTGCCGCCCGAGCCATGGGACATGGCCACCTGGGGCGCCTGGACCAGCGCGCTCAAGGCTGCGACCGGCGCCAAGGGCCGTGCCCTGTTCCATCCGCTCCGCCTCGCGCTGACCGGTGCCGAGGACGGGCCGGAGCTGAAATCTTTGCTGCCGCTGATCGGCCGCGCCCGCGCCGCCACCCGCCTGCGCGGCGAGACGGGGTGATCTGGAGGCCGCTGCCTCGAGGTCCCCTCCCCTCGACGGCTATGGGATTCACACATCGGCGTCGCAAGGAGTCGACGCTGGGTTTCAACGTGGTTTGGTGCCGCTGGCCGCTGGCCGCTGGGCGTAGCCGGATTCCCCTCCCCTTCGAGGGGAGGGGTAGGGGTGGGGTGACGATGCACGGGTGGTGCGTGTTGAAACTGATCGCTATTTCAATGTGTTGCGCTCAATGGTAGTCCCGTCGTGCGGCCTCTCTCCACCCCCAACCCCTCCCCGCTGGGGAGGGGAGCCAGCTCGGCGCCTGCTTGCAACCTGTGGGCAACGCTTCGGTAGGCACGCACCAATTGTGTGAACGCCGTAGCCATTGGCGGGGAGGGGAATTCTGTTGTGCTTGCCGCGGAGTGTCGGGCGCTACAATTCGACCTCTGGGATCACGGCCGGCGCGGGGCGGCGCATGAGCTGTTCGCCCGCCTCGATGACGAGCCGCGCCGCGTCGGCGCCGGTCACGCTCTCGAAGCGCGAGAGCAGCGGCAGCGCCGAGACCGCGGCGATGCTCGGCGCGTCCTCCTCCCCCGCAACGTCGATCGCCGCGATGCCGAGCTCGAGCGCGGCGGCGGCGCGCTGGGCGAGCTTGCGCTCGGCGGCGAGCTCGCGGCGCTCGATCGCCCGCGGCTCCGCGCCGGACACGTCCATCACCGCCACGGCCTCCTTGCCGATGACCAGGAAGCGCAGCCGCCGAGCGCCGGGAAGGGCAGGCTCGCCGGCGGCCAGCGCCAGCTCCGGTGCCATCGGGATGCGCGCCCTGGCCAGGGCCTGAGCCAGCGCATAGCGGTTGCGGAGCTGGTCGAGCGCCCGCGCCGGATTGAGCGAGACCCCGCCCATCAGCTCGAGCTGGCGCACGACCGCCGCGGATTCGGCCGTGCCGCCCCCGATCCGTGGCACGATGACGTCGTAATGCGCGATCTGGCGCCCGCCGATCTCGAGCCCCGGCATCGGGCCGGAAAGGTCGAAACGCACGGGACCCGAGAGCTCGATCGTGTCCACGACGTGGCCCCGCGCCGCCGCAGCGGCGGCGAGACGGCGCACCGAGGGCGCCTCCGGCTGCCGCGTCAGCAGGCAGAAGCGCAGCGCTCGGGTCTCGGGCTTCTCGCGCCGCCGCTTGCCGTAGAGCTTGTAGGAGAGCTTCGGCTGCCGGAACGAGCCCGCGGCATCGACGAACATGTCGGCGCGGATCGCCTGCCGGCCGATCAGCATGCGCGACGACATCGTCTCGCGGTTGGTCAGCGTCACCTCGATCGGCCACGTCTCGCCCCCGACCGCGATCGAGGTGACGATGACGTAGCGCATTTCGCTCTCGCCGTTGGAGCTCGTCACCTCCCGCTTGCCCGCGATCGGGGCGGTGCACACGATCTCCGGGACGGTGCGCCCCCGCCGCGGGTGGACGACGAAGCGCACCATCGGATTGTCGCGCGTGCCGAAGGGCTCGATCAGGGCGGCGTGCAGCGCCGAGGTGCGCGCGCCGGTGTCGACCTTGGCGCGGATCGCGGGCAGCCCGAGGTCGGGCAGCGCCACCCACTCCTCCCAGCCGAGAATGAATTGCGATGCCAAGGGCTTCACCCCGTCCCGAATGCTCGTTCGTGGCGTAGACCATGGCGCCCCCGCCCGCAAGCGGCGGCCCGGTACCCCCATCGGTGTAAAGCCGGTGTATAGGATGCGGCCTGTCCGCCGTACTGTGGGGATAGGGGCGGAAGGGGGAGAGCAGGGGGCAATGCGGCTCGGCAAGCGCATCGGCGTGGTCATTCCCGCCCTCGACGAGGAGCTTGCCATCGCCCGCGTCGTGGGGGACGTGCCCGGCTGGGTCGACCGCATCGTCGTCGCCGATAACGGCTCGCGCGATGCAACGGCCCAGGTGGCGCGGCTGGCCGGAGCCACGGTCGTACGCGAGCCGCGCCGGGGTTATGGCCTCGCCTGCCTCGCCGGCATGCGGGCGCTGGGCGGCGACGCCGATATCGTCGTCTTCCTCGACGGCGACCATTCCGACTACGCCGAGGACATGGCCGAGCTGGTCGATCCGATCGCCTCGGGCGGGCAGGACATGGTGCTCGGCTCCCGCGTGCTCGGAGCCCGCGAGCCGGGCTCCCTGACGCCGCAGCAGCGGTTCGGCAACTGGCTGGCAACGCGGCTCATGGGGCTCCTCTGGGGCGCCCGCTACACCGATCTGGGGCCGTTCCGGGCCATCAGCACCGATGCTCTGGCCCGGCTTGAGATGTCGGAGCCCGCCTACGGCTGGACTATCGAGATGCAGATCAAGGCCGCCAGGCAGGGCCTGTCCTGGATCGAGGTGCCGGCGCGCTACCGCCGCCGCATCGGCGTTTCCAAGGTTTCGGGGACGCTGAAGGGAACCGTGCTCGCCGGCCTGCGCATTCTGTGGGTGATCGGGCGGCACGCGGCGGAACGGGACCCGGGGCGCCGCTCAGCCGCCTCCTGATGCTCGATCCTGACGCCCAATTCTGATGATTGACCACGCACCTCCAACTGCCTATCTCACGCGCCATGCCGAAGAAGCTCGACATCATCACCCTGCCCGATCCGATCCTGCGCCAGATCTCCGATCCGGTGGAGCGCATCGACGGCGACCTGCAGCGTCTCATCGACGACATGATCGAGACCATGCACAAGGCGCCGGGCGTCGGCCTCGCCGCCATCCAGGTCGGCGTGCCGCGCCGCCTGCTCGTCTGCGACGTGGCGGAGAAGGACCAGCCGCCGGCGCCCATGGCGGTGATCAATCCGGAGATCGTCGCGCTCGGGCCGGTGACGCGAGAGTATGAGGAAGGCTGCCTGTCGATCCCGGACGTGCGCATCGACATCGAGCGGCCCGCCGCGCTGACCGTGCGCTATACGGATCGCGAGGGTCACCGCCAGGAGGTGGCGGCCGACGGGCTGCTGGCGACGGTGCTTCAGCACGAGATGGACCACCTCGACGGCAAGCTGATCATCGACTTCCTGTCGCGGCTGAAGCGGGACATGATCGTCAAGCGCTTCCGCAAGCAGGCACGCGCCGACCATATGCTTTAGGGAGGGAGTAGGGAGTAGGGAGTAGGGAATAGGGCACCGCTGGTACTCCCTACTCCCCATTCCCTATTCCCTCACAAACCATGCGCCTCGTCTTCATGGGCACGCCCCGCTTCGCCGTGCCGACGCTCGCCGAGATCATCGCCGCCGGTCACGACGTGGTGGCCGTCTACACCCAGCCGCCCCGTCCGGCCGGCCGTGGCATGAGCGAGACGCGCTCGCCGGTGCATGAGCTGGCGGCGGCCTCTGGCATCGAGGTCCGCACGCCGAAGAGCCTGAAGAGCGCCGAGGAGCAGGCGGCGTTCGCGGCGCTCGACGCCGACGCGGCGGTGGTGGTCGCCTACGGACTGCTGCTGCCGAAAGCCATTCTGGAAGCGACGCGCGAGGGCTGCTTCAACCTGCACGGCTCCGCCCTGCCGAGGTGGCGCGGCGCTGCGCCGATCCAGCGCGCCGTGATGGCCGGTGACAAGGACACCGCCGTCATGGTCATGCGCATGGAGGAGGGACTCGATACCGGCCCCGTCTGCCTCGCCGAGCGCATGGAGATCGGCCCGGACGAGACCTCGGGCGCGCTCCACGACCGCATGGCGCCGACCGGTGCCGGGCTGATGGTGCGGGCGCTGTCGGCGCTGGAACGCGGCTCTTTGGATGCGACGCCGCAGCCGGCCGAGGGCGTCACCTATGCCGCCAAGATCGATAAGGCCGAGGCCCGCATCGATTTCTCGAAGCCGGCGAGCGAGGTCCACAACCTGATCCGCGGCCTGTCTCCGTTTCCCGGCGCCTGGTTCGAGACCAGCGTCTCGGGCAAGCCGGAGCGGGTGAAAGTGCTGCGCTCCACGCTGGCAAGTGGAAGCGGCACGCCGGGCGAGGTGCTCGACGACAAGCTCACGGTCGCCTGCGGCACCGGCGCCGTCCGCCTCCTGGATCTGCAGCGCGCCGGCAAGCGGGCGATGAGCGCGGAGGAGCTTTTGCGCGGCCTCGCGATCGGAAAGGGCACGCGGGTGGGGTAGGTCACCAGGAGCATTCGAGCCGATGCGCTGCGCCTATCGGTTCACGCAGGCAGCGGGATGAACTCGCTCCGGTCGTCGGGCGGCAGGTCGAACTGGCCCTTGCCCCATTCGCCGCGCCGCCACTCCTGCTTGGCGTGCTCGAGGCGCTCGCGGCTCGACGAGACGAAGTTCCACCAGATGTGGCGCGGGCCTTCGAGCGTGGCGCCGCCCAGGATCATTACGCGCGCGCCCTGCGACCCGGCGGCGACCGTAATCCTGTCTCCGGGGCGGAACACCATCATCCGTCCGGCCTCGAACGTCTGGCCGGCGATCGAGACGGAGCCCTCGGTGACGTAGAGCCCGCGGTCCTCGTGGTCGTCGGGCAGCGGCAGGCGCGCGGCCGGCTCCATGACGACGTCGGCGTAGAAGGTGTCGGAGAAGACGCGGGCAGGGGCTTGCTGCCGGTAGGCACGGCCGAGGATCAGCCGCAGGCGAATGCCTTCCGCCTCGATCTCGGGCAGCGTCTCCTTGCCGTGGTGCTCGAACGTCGGCGCCGTCTCCTCGTGCTGGGCCGGCAATGCCACCCAAGTCTGGATGCCGAACAGGCTGTGCGGGGCCTGCCGCGTCTCCTCGCTGGTGCGCTCGGAATGCGTGACGCCGCGCCCGGCCACCATCCAGTTGACCGCGCCGGGCAGGATGATCCGGTTCGAGCCGAGGCTGTCGCGGTGCTGGAATTCGCCGCGGAAGAGATAGGTGACGGTGGCGAGCCCGATGTGCGGATGCGGGCGCACGTCCACGCCCTTGCCGGTGACGAACTCGGCGGGGCCGGCCTGGTCGAAGAAGATGAAGGGGCCGACCATCTGCCGGGCCGGCGCCGGGAGCGCACGCCGCACCTCGAAGCCGCCGAGGTCGCGAGCGCGGGGAATGATCAGCGTCTCGATGGAATCGAGGCTGGCGGCGTCAGGGCAGCCCGGCTCGAAGGCGGGGTTCCAGCTCATAAGCGGCTCCTCTCCCGTCGCCGTGAGCCCGCGGCGGATTCGCGAGCGGCCTCCCCGGCGCATAGAGCCGCCCGCTCCCCCACCCGGTCACCCAACCATGATGTCGTGGGGTGGCCGGGTGGGGGAGCGGGCCGGCGATGTTTAGAGAGAACGCCGAAGACGGCCGGCTGGATCCGTGGGGGCGAGCCCCCACGCACTCACACCATCAGACGAAGTGGAAGTCGTTGACGTTGAGGCTGGCGACGCTGGCCACGTTCTTCAGCACGATGACGTCGGAGCCGAGCGTAATCCACAGGTCGGAGCCGTGGTCCGTGGTGGCGGCGACCAGGGCCTGGAAGTTGGCGGCCATCGTGCGGTCGATCTCGATCACGTCGCCGACCGACGCGCCGGCGCTGAAATCGGTGATGATGTCGGTGCCGAAGCCGGCATGGAAAACGAACGTGTCGTTGCCGCCGCCGCCCGCGAGCGTGTCGTTGCCCGCGCCGCCGGTGATCTTGTTCGCTCCTGAGCTGCCTGTCAGCCTGTCTCCGAAAGCCGAGCCGGTGAGGTTCTCGAAGCCGGTGAGCGTATCGGTGCCGGCGCCGCCGGTGCTCTGGGCCCTGGTGTTGGCGAGGCTGACCGTGACCGCGGCCGATGCATGCTCGTAGGAGACCGTGTCGCCGCCGGCGCTGTTGGACCCGCCGGTCAGAACGTTGTTGCCGGCGTTGCCCTCGAGCGTGTCGTTGGCATTGGATCCCGTCAGGTTCTCGATGTTGACAAGCGTGTCGCCGGTGGCATCGCCGCCGCTGCCGGTGCCGGTTGCGAGGCTGACCGAGACACCGGTGCCCGAGGCGGCGTAGGTCGCCGTGTCGATGCCAGCGCCGCCGTCGAGCTGATCCGCGCCGCCGAGGCCCGCGAGCACGTTGTTGCCGCTGTTGCCGGTGATGACGTTGGCAAGACCGTTGCCGGTACCGTTGATCGCCGCCGAGCCGGTTAGCGTCAGGTTCTCGACGCTGCCGACGACGTGAGCGGTGTCCGCGAGGCTGAACGTCACCGACGACTTGACGAGATCGGTGCCGGCGCCGGTCTCCCGGACCACGTCGCCGGCGTTGTCGACGATGTAGGTGTCGTTGCCGAGCCCGCCCGCCATGGTGTCGGCGCCCGCGCCGCCGTTGATCGTGTCGTCGCCGGCTCCGCCCGAGAGGCTGTTCCTGGCGCTCGTGCCGCTGACCGTGATGCCCGCAACGGTGCCACCGCCGCCGCCGCCACTTCCGCCGCCGGAGCCGCCACCGCTGCCACCACCCGTGCCGCCGCCGGTCCCGCCCGTTGTCACGAGCGTGCTGAGGGCGAACGTGCCGTCCGAGAACCGGACGCTCTCGATGCCCGATAGAAGGTCGGTGCCGTCGCCGCCGGAGCGCTGGTCGACGACGCTGGTGTAGGTCGCGTCGACCGCCGTGAACGTATAGGCGGCCCGCGCGCCGGACAGCACGAGGGTATCGGTGCCGGCGCCGCCGTCGATGGTGTCGTTGCCGGTGCCGCCGGTGATGGTGTCGTTGCCGCCGTTGCCGGCGACGATGTTCGCCGCGCCGTTGCCGGTGATCGTGTCGTTGCCCGAGCCGCCGGTCGCGTTCTCGATCGTGACGTTGTAGGCGATCGAGACATTCGACGTCAGCCCGCCGACGTTGGAGAACGAGGCCGCGACGAGACTGATGATCTGGTCCTGGCTGTAGCCGGAGAAGTCGAACGCGTCGGTGCCCCCGGCGTCCCAGACGCAGAACGCGAGCTGAGCGTTGGTCGTGGCGTCGTAGACGGCGTTGTTGCCGGCGTTCGAGTTGAAGCCGTAGACCGTGTTGCCGGTCCGCGTCGTCATGTTGGCGCCGTAGATCTGCTGCGCGGCGAGGATGTCGAACAGCATCGGCGTCTCGGCGTAGCCGCCATAGTTGGCGCCGGTGTCGCTCGGGTCGAAGTAGCTCATCACCGTGCGCTGCTCCGAGTCCTGCAGGAACATCGCGTCGCTGGCGTAGGTGATGCTCACGCCCGGCGCGGCGTTATACGGCCCGGGGTGATCGAGACCGAGCATGTGCCCCATCTCGTGCATGATCGCGAAGTAGGTGTAGCCGCCGACCGGGATCGAGCTCGGATTGACGCCGCCGCCGAGGTTCAGCCAGATATCGCCGTCGGAGCTCGTGCTGGCGGTGGAGCCGGGGAAGTAGGCGTAGGCGCCTGCGCCGTCCGTCGGGTCGTTGTAGTTTCCGATGAGGACCGTGGCGTTGTTCGTGTAGCCGCCGGGGTTCACCTCCTGGAAGGTGATGCCGCAGACGTCCGACCACACCTGCAGAATGGAGCGGATGGCGGTCATCTCGGCCGCCGTGCATTGCGAGAAGTTGGCGCCGCCGCCGGTGCCCGCCGAGCTGCGGAACCCGTAGGTGACGACCGCGCCCGTCCCCGCCACGGTGTTCCACGACGAATCGGCGCTGAGGATCGCGCCAGCGCCCATGTAGTCGTCATAGGTGGCATGGGTGCCGGTCGTGATCGAGAGCCCGTACTGGCCCGGATCGGCGCTGTTGAAGGAGCCGGCGTCGACGTAGTAGGTGCCCGACGAGGTCGCGGTGAAGGTGATCGTGGAGTTGGTGAACCCTGCCGACGAGTCGACGTCGTCATTGGAGGCGACGATGGTGCCGTTGCTGTTGCGAAGGTTGAGGTAGGTGTCCTGGCAGCGTAGCGTCGTGGCGTTCTCGCCGACCTGGGCGATGGTGTAGGTCTGCCCGGCGACCAGGGTGACGCTGTACCAGTCGCTGTCGCCCGCGGTCAGGGTGCCTTGCGCCGACTGGCCGATGCCGAGCGTGTAGGCCGTGGCCGTGCTGCCGGCCGCATCGGTCGTCTCGATGACGGTTGGAGTCGTCGGCATGCTTGAGCCCCCGTGCTAGTCTGCGCTCGTCCAAGAAACGCCAGCGCCGGTCCTCGGCAGGCGTGATCGCACGCGATCGGATCGGAGGTTCCCCTATCGGCCTTCCCTGCTGCTTGATGAAAAGGCTAAAATTCGAGCATTCCGACCTTTATCGACTACAAATGGATTCGTTTTCCCGGTGCAAGGTTTACCGTGAGTTACCCCCGGCGCCGGCGCGGTAACGTTTGGCCCGCGGCCGTGGTCAGCGGCGTGTCGTTCGCCGTCGAAGGCCGGTGAGCGGTCCCGGCGTCCCGGCCGGGCGCGGACCCTGCGCCACACCCCATGTCGGCGCATGTCCGACTTCGCAGCGTAAATTAACCGCTGACGGCAGCATCATATTGACGCTACTACTTCCATGCCTGCCATGTTGGGGGGCTGGGGACAGCAGCTCCGCCGGGAACAATGGATGCGCATCCGCAGCTTGCATCCTCGCGGCATCGAGTTCACGCCCATCAGCCGCGCGCGGACGGATCGTTGAGGGATGAGTTGAGTCATGCCGAACGCCATCGTCAACGAGAACACCACGCAGCGCACTTCGGCGGCGACCTGGCAGGCTCTCGGCATGACGGCGGGCGGCGACCCGCGCGACGTATGGGACGCCAACTTTTCCAAGCAGATCGAAGGCTTCAGCGCCGACATCAGCTACGACATCGGCCAGACGGTCCAGTTCAAGATCAACGTCAACGGCACCGCGGCGCAGACGCTCCCGTATCGCGTCGAGATCTACCGCCTCGGCTACTACGGCGGCGATGGCGCCCGCCTTGTCGACATCGTCTACAACACTGACGGCACGGTGCAGCCGAGCCCCGTCACCGACAGCCGCGGCATCGTCGACGCCGGCAACTGGAGCGTCACCGACAGCTGGACGATCCCCACGGTCGCCGTCTCGGGCGTGTATCTGGCCAAGCTCGTGCGTCTCGATTCGAACGGCGATCCGATCGCCGGCGCGACCAACCAGATTCCGTTCGTCGTCCGCGACGACACGCCGGACGACGGCACCAAGAGCGACATCGTCCTGCAGACCTCCGACACCACCTGGCAGGCCTACAATGCCTGGGCCGGTAACAACGGCCTGGTCGGCGAGAGCCTCTACTCGGACCCGCGATCCTACGGCGTCAGCTACAACCGGCCGTACCTCACGCGTGAAGGCGGCGGCGCCGCGGCCGGCCCGCAGGACTACCTGTTCGGCGCCGACTATGCCGCCATCTACTTCCTCGAGAAGAACGGCTACGACGTCTCTTATATCGCCGGCGTCGACAGCGACAGGCTTGGCGCTTCCGCCCTCATTGGCCACAAGGCCTTCATCTCCGTCGGGCACGACGAGTACTGGTCCGGTCCGCAGCGCGCCAACGTCGAGGCGGCCCGCGACGCGGGCGTGAACCTGCTGTTCTGGAGCGGCAACGAGGTCTACTGGAAGACGCGCTACGAGGCGAGCATCGCCGGCACGCCGACGGACTACCGCACGCTCATCTCCTACAAGGAGACCTACACCAACAACAATCCGAACGCGCCCGCGACCGCCTACACCAACCTCGATCCCTCCAACGAGTGGACGGGAACGTGGCGCGACACGCGCTTCGCCGATGCCGTAGACGCCAACGGCACGCACACCGCCGTGGGGGCGCGGCCGGAGAATTCGCTGACCGGCCAGGTGACCATCGCCAGCGGCTCGACCGACCCCGGCGGCGCGCTCGACATCCCGCAGGAGTACACGGGCCTGCGCTACTGGCGCGGCACGGCCGTGGCCAACTCCAATGGCACCTTCGACATCGCCCCCGGAATCATCGGCTTCGAGTGGGACACCGCGCCCGACAACGCCAGCCGCCCGGCGGGCATGATCAAGCTCTCCGAGACGACGCTCAACTGGAGCGCGCTCATCATCGACCAGGGCAACACCGAGCAGGCCGGCACGGCGACGCACACGCTGACGCTCTACCGCGCGCCGAGCGGCGCCCTCGTGTTCGGCGCCGGCACCGTGTTCTGGAGCTGGGGTCTCTCCAACCAGCACGACCCGATCTACAACGCCAACATCGAGAATCCGGCGCTCAAGCAGTTCACCATCAACCTGCTCGCCGACATGGGCATCCAGCCAGAGACGCTGGAGGCGGGGCTCGCCGCGGCCACGGCCTCGACCGACCACACCGCCGCCGCGGCGGCCATGGCCGACCTACCGGCCCAGGTCGCGGCGCTGCAGCCGGTGACGATCACTGGAACGGCCACCGACGTCGGCGGCGTCGTGGCGCTCGTCGAGGTGTCGCTCGACGGCGGGCTGACGTGGCATCCGGCCGCCGGAAAGGCGAGCTGGAGCTACACCTGGACGCCGCCCAGCCAGGGCACCTACACGATCAAGGCCCGCGCCATCGACGACAGCCTCAACCTTCCCACCGTGCTGGCGACCGACGTGGTGCAGGTGACGGGCGGATCGCTGCCCACCACCATCAGCCTGTTCAACGCCACCGCCGTGCCCGACTTCTACATGCTCGAGGCCTGGGACCCGACCGACTACGAGCTGGGCATGAAGTTCACCGCCAGCGTCGCCGGCAACATCACGGAGCTCAAGTACTACCGCGGCGCGACCGATGCCACCAACGCCGACACGCGCACGCTGCATCTGTGGAGCTCGACCGGCGTCGCACTGGCGACGATGACCATCACCTCCGGCGTCGGCGCTACCGGCTGGCAGGTCGCCCACCTCGCGACGCCCGTGCACATCGATGCCGGCGTCACCTACGTCGTCTCCTACGGCACCACGGAGAACTATGCCGTCACGCGCGATTACTTCACGGCGGCCCACAGCGACGCCAACGGTCTTCTGACCGGTCTCGCGAGCGGCACCTCGGGCGGCAACGGCGTCTTCATCGGCACGCCGGGGGCCTTCCCGCTCTACTCCTACCTCGACACCAACTACTGGGCCGACGTGACGTTCGCGCCGGATACGGGCACGGGCGGCGGCGGCAACGGCGCGCCGGTGATCACCTCCAACGGCGGCGGCGCCACAGCGGCGATCACGGTCGCCGAGAATACGGCGGCGGTGACGACGGCGGCCGCGACCGACCCCAACTCGGACGCCATCACGTTCTCGATCGCTGGCGCCGACGCCGCGCGCTTCACGATCAACGCCACCACCGGGGTGCTGAGCTTCGTAGCAGCGCCGAATTTCGAGGCCCCCGCCGACGCCGGCGCCAACAACGTCTACGACATCACTGTGACCGCCAGCGACGGCCACGGGGGCAGCGACAGCCAGGTGGTCGCGGTCACCGTCTCCAACGCCGACGAAGCCCCCACGGGGACGCTGGCGATCACCGGCTACGCGCCGCCCGAGGCCGACGCATCGGTGACGCTCACCGCGACCAGCACGCTCGCCGCCGATCCGGACGGCGTCACCGCCGGCACGCTGCACCTGCAGTGGCAGAAGCTCTCAGGCTCGACCTGGGCCGCCACCGGCACGCAGGACCAGTCCACCCTCGCGGTGACCACCGCCGGCACTTACCGCATCGTCCAGACCTACACCGATCCCTTCGGCGCCAAGACGATCGCCTCGGCCAACACCGTCATCACGGGATCGTCGGCCGCGCAGACGCTGAGCGGCACGGCCTCCGCCGATATCGTCCTGGGGCTCGGGGGCGCCGATACGTTCAACTGGTCGGCGGGCGCCGACATCCTCGACGGCGGCGCCGGCGTCGACGCTGTCAGCTACGCCTCGGCGACGAGCGCCATCACGGCCGACCTGACGGCCGCCGCCACCGTGCCGGGTCTCTCGCTCGCCACGACGGCCCGCACCGTCACCGGCGCCAATCTCGGCGCGACGCAGTACCTGATCTCGATCGAGAAGATCACGGGCGGCTCCGGCAACGACACCTTCATCGGCTTCCTGTCGGGCATCACCGGCGGCGCCGGCACCGACACCATCCAGCTCAAGGCCACGACCAGCGCCTTCAACTCGGCGGCGGATTCCGCCATCTCCGGGGTCGAGGTCGTGACGGCGGCGGCGGCCACGGCACCCGTCAGCATCAGCCTCCTCAACCAGACCGAGGCGTTCGACTTCCGCGGCTCCGCCTTCAACGACACGCTGACCGGCGGCAAGGGCGCCGACACCATCGACGGCGGCGCCGGAGCCGACAGCATGGCGGGAGGCACCGGCAACGATACCTATGTCGTCGACAACACGGGCGACGTCGTGACGGAGGCGGCGAGCGCCGGCACCGATACCGTCCGCTCCTCGGTCACCTTCACGCTGGGCGCCAACGTCGAGAACCTGACCTTGACCGGTTCGGGCGCGGTCAACGGCACCGGCAACATGCTCGCCAACACGATGACGGGCAACGCGGCGGTCAACACGCTCAACGGCGGTACCGGAAACGACACCATCGACGGCGGTGCCGGCAACGACATCCTGACCGGCGGCACCGGCAATGACGCCTTCGTCTTCAGCACGGCGCTGGCAGCGGGCAACATCGACACGATCACCGACTTCACCAACGTCACCGGCAACAACGATCTCTTTCGGCTCGACGATGCGATCTTCGCGGCCCTGGGCACCGGCGCGCAGCACACCATCGCCTCGACCCAGTTCTACGCCGCAGCCGGCGCCCACGCCCAGAACGCCAGCCAGAAGATCGTCTACGACACCGCGACCGGCGCGCTCTACTACGACGCCGACGGCTCGGGTGCGGGCGCCCAGGTGCAGTTCGCCACCATCGCCAACCGCACCTCGGTAACGCTGACCTACGCCGACTTCATCGTGTTTTGAGAATTGCGGGAACGAATGCGGCGCCCGCACGAGCGGGCGCCGTGGAGAGAGCCGCGCGGACCGATCAGGCGCGACTGAGATCGCTGGCCATCGCCGCCTTGCCGAGCGCCGCGAAGACGGTCTCGACGATGCCCGGCGCCGCGAGCCCCGCCTGCTCGTACATCTTCTCGGGCTTGTCCTGATCGATGAACACGTCCGGAAGCACCAGCGAGCGCACCTTGAGCCCGCGGTCGAGGAGACCCGCCTGCGCCATGTACTGCAGCACATGGCTGCCGAAGCCGCCGACCGAGCCTTCCTCGACGGTGACGAGCACCTCGTGCTCGCGCGCCAGGCGGGCGATGAGCGGCTCGTCCAGCGGCTTCATGAAGCGCGCGTCGGCGACCGTGGTCGGCAGCCCGAACGCGGCGAGCTGGTCGGCGGCCTTGAGCGCTTCCGCCAGCCGCGTCCCGAGCGACAGGATGGCGACCTTCGAGCCTTCGCGGACGATGCGGCCCTTGCCGATCTCGAGCGGCTTGCCCTCGGCTGGCATCTCGATGCCGACGCCTTCGCCGCGCGGATAGCGCAGCGCGCTCGGCCGGTCGTCGATGGCGACGGCGGTCGCCACCATGTTGACCAGCTCCGCCTCGTCCGCCGCGGCCATGATGACCATGTTGGGCAGGCAGCCGAGGAAGGCGAGGTCGAACGAGCCCGCGTGCGTCGGACCGTCGGCGCCGACGAGACCGGCCCGGTCCATGGCGAGGCGCACTGGCAGCTTCTGCACCGCGACGTCGTGCACGACCTGGTCGTAGGCGCGCTGCAGGAACGTCGAGTAGATGGCGGTGAACGGCTTGTAGCCCTCGGCGGCGAGGCCGGCGGCGAACGTCACCGCGTGCTGCTCGGCGATGCCGACGTCGAAGCAGCGGTCGGGGAACGCCTTGCCGAACACGTCGAGCCCGGTGCCTTCGGGCATCGCGGCGGTGATGGCGACGATCCTGTCGTCCTTCTTCGCCTCCGCGACAAGGCTGTCGGCGAACACGCGCGTGTACGAAGGCGCGTTCGGCTTCGGCTTGTACTGCGCGCCGGTGACGACGTTGAACTTGACCACGCCGTGGTACTTGTCGGCCGAGGCTTCCGCCGGCCCGTATCCCTTGCCCTTCTTGGTCACGACGTGCACGAGGATCGGCCCCTGCTTGCAGTCGCGCACGTTCTTGAGCACGGGCAGCAGGGCGTTGAGATCGTGGCCGTCGATCGGACCGACGTAGTAGAAGCCGAGCTCCTCGAACCAGGCGCCGCCCTGCCACAGGTGGCGGGTGTATTCCTCCATGCGCGCCGCACGCCGCTCCCAGCTCTTCGGCAGCTGCTTGGCGAGCTGCTTGGCGATGTCGCGCAGGTAGAGATAGGTGCCGGAGGACGTGGCGCGGGCGAGATAGGACGACAGCGCGCCGGTCGGCGGCGCGATCGACATGTCGTTGTCATTGAGGATGACGATCAGCCGCTCGTCGCGCGCGCCGGCGTTGTTCATCGCCTCGTAGGCCATGCCGGCGCTCATCGAGCCGTCGCCGATGACGGCGATGACGTTGTTCGTGCCGCCGGAGAGATTGCGCGCCACCGCCATGCCGAGGCCGGCCGAGATCGACGTCGATGAATGGCCGGCGCCGAACGGGTCGTACTCGCTCTCGGCGCGCTTGGTGAAGCCGGAAAGGCCGCCGCCCGTGCGCAGCGTGCGGATGCGGTCGCGCCGGCCGGTGAGGATCTTGTGCGGATAGGCCTGGTGGCCGACGTCCCAGATCAGGCGGTCGCGCGGCGTGTCGAACAGATAGTGCAGGGCGACGGTGAGCTCGACGACGCCGAGACCGGCGCCGAGGTGGCCGCCGGTGACGGACACCGCCTCGATCATCTCCTGCCTGAGCTCGGTGGCGAGCTGGGGCAGCGAGCTCTCGGGAAGCTTGCGCAGATCCTCCGGCAGCCGGACCTTGTCCAGCAGCGGAGTTTTGGAGGCTGACGGCTTGGTATCCATGGACTTCACCGAAGGGCTGCGAGGAACTGGTGGTGCCTCGATCGGAGCGACCGTCTTGAAGTGTACACCCGAGTAGACAGCTTGTACACTTGAGTAGACAAGATGCCTGCGGCAGTCATAGCTGACCATCTTGTCGCATGGCAAGGAACCCCGCCCCTAGCCCGACAAACGCATTCGGGCCGGGACTGTTGCCGGGGCGCCTCGATTAATCCCGACCTTGCTCTACGGGCGATGGGCAAAGCGCCGTTCCTCTGCTACCAGCGGCCGCCATGAGCCGCACCTTCACTCTGGCCGCCCTAGCCGGCATCCTCATCGCCGCCGCGCTGGTCGCGTGGCAAGGGCCGGGCACCGTCGCCGCGGCCTTCGCCAGCGTCGGTTGGGCCGGTCTCGTCCTCGTCGTGCTCATCCGCGTCGCGCAGGTTTTGGGCGCTGGCATGTCCTGGTGGGCGCTCATCCCCAGCTTTTCGCGCTTCCGGCCGTGGACGGCGGTGCATCTGCGCTTCATCCGCGAGGCCATCAACACGCTTCTTCCCGTGGCCCAGGTCGGCGGCGACATCATCGGCGCCCGCCTCGCCATGAAGTACGGCGTCGACGGGGGCTCGGCCGGCGCCAGCGTGCTCATCGACCTCCTGACCCAGACGGCGACGCAGCTCGTCTTCGCGCTCACCGGACTGGGCCTGCTCGCCGCGCTGGGCGGCAACGAGACGCTGATCCTCTGGGTGTCCATCGGACTCGCGCTCATGGCCGCCGCCGTCGTCGGCTTCTTCTTCTTCCAGCGTCTCGGCGGCTTCGCGGTGATCGAGCGCGGGCTCATCCGCCTCGCCGAGAAGCAGGGCTGGGATTCCCTCGGCAAGGTGGCGAGCCTGCACGACAAGCTGCAGGCCATCCACGCCAACCACCGCGCCATGGCCGCCTCGTTCCTCATCCATCTCGTCACTTGGTTCGTCGGCGCCTTCGAGATCTACGTCGCCCTCACCTTCATGGGCTACGCCATCGACTTCGGTGACGCGGTTGTGATCGAGAGCCTAGGCCACGCCGTGCGCGCCGCCGGCTTCCTCATTCCGGGCGCGCTCGGCATCCAGGAGGGCGGCTTCATCGCGCTCTGCGCCGTCTACGCCATCCCCGCTCCGGCCGCCCTCGCGCTGTCGTTCGTCAAGCGCGTGCCCGAGATCGTGCTCGGCCTGCCGGCGCTGGTCGCCTGGCACCGGCTCGAGGCGCGCGGACGAGGCCCGGCGGAATCGGACGCGGTCGCCGCGCCCGCGTCGTCCACAGCCGCCGCGGCTCCGCCACAAGAAATCCGCACCCCGCTGCAATAGCGTGGCCGCGAAGGGCCCCGATCAACAAGAGAGGCACAATGACCGACCGCTCATTCACCCGCCGCGCCGCGGTCCTCAGCCTGGCCGCAATCGGCCTCGCCGCCGTGGCGCCGTCGCTGCCGGCCTTGGCCAAGGCCGCCGACCCCGCCGCGGCCAAGGTGGAGACGTTCTACGAGGCCCTGCTGGCGAGCATGAAGCAGGCCAAGCAGCTCGGCCCCAAGGGCCGCTACGACAAGCTGGCGCCGGTGGTCCAGACCGCCTTCGACGTGCCGGGGATGACGAAGATCGCCTGCGGCCCGGCCTGGGACGGCATGACCCCATCCGACCAGGCGGCGCTGACCGAGTCCTTCCTCGCCATGACCACGGCCGAGTACGCCAGCCGCTTCGACGACTTCACCGGCGAGCAGCTCCAGGTCGGCGGTGTCGCCGACCAGGGCGCCGACAAGATCGTCAAGACCATGCTGGTCCAGTCCAACGGCAAGGCGGTGGCGCTCAACTACCTGATGCGCAACGCTAATGGCGGCTGGCGCATCGTCGACGTGCTGCTCGACGGCACCATCAGCCAGATCAACGGCCGCCGCGCCGAGTTCACGTCGATCCTGAAATCGCGCGGCGCCGCGGGCCTGATCACCGCCCTCAAGACCAAGGCCGGCAAGCTCGTACCGGGCGCCTGACCGCCGCCGAGTCGCGCCGCGCAACCGCTTGAATTGCGGGCGCTTTGTGGCGGAAACCGCGCCAAACAAAGACGCCCGAGCCGTGCGAATAGCGCATGGCTTGGGCCGTTCTCCTCCGGGAACCGGGCGAAAGGGTGGGCGTTCTGGCCCGATCAGTGACCCAGGGGAGACAGGTTATGGCCGAGATTGCACGCCTCCAGCGCGACCACGCCAAGCACGACCCGCGGCAGCACTTTTCCTCGCCCCACGACATCGTCGCCGAGCTGATGCTCACCCGCGGCGAGAAGCTCGCCACCCTCGACCGCTGGCGCACCATGATCCTGCAGGAGATGGCCGCCGCCGCCGAGGGCATGCGCACGCACGGCTTCACCGGCTCCCACGTCCGCGAATTGGACGAGATCGAGCAGGCCCGCGGCAAGCTGGCCTCGCCGGAGGCGTAGGGCGCGGCGGGCGCCCCGTCCCATATGATGGCCCGTCATCCCGGCCGAGGAGCGGCCCTTATGCCGCGACGAGCGCCGGGATCCAGCGCAACGTGCGTGCGCAGCACAAGATATTTGGCACCGTGATGCGTCTGCGCGGCGCTGCTCAACATCAGCACGACCGTTAGCCCGCGTTTCCGTCCGCAGCCTTGCCTCGGCGAGGCTCGGCCGGGGACGCGGGTGTCAGTACGCCTGCGGCGCCGTGCTTGCTCTGCGTGCGCTCGCGCCGTGCAAGGCACCTCCCTCTCGTCCCGCGTTCCCGGAAGCCGCGCAATGCGCTACGATCTGAATGCGTCGCAACGGTCGGGCGCGGCTATCCGGGATCTTGACCCGGCGGTGGTGGGCACCGCGATGAAGGACAAGCGCACCAAGGTCTTCTACGTCTACATCACCGCGAGCGGGCCTCGAGGCGTGCTCTACGTGGGAATGACGAGCGACCTCGCGGGCCGAGCTTGGCAGCATCGCAATCGCGTCATGGACGGCTTCACCAAACGCTATTGGGTCGACCGGCTCGTCTACTTCGAGCATCACGAGACGGCCGACAGCGCGGCGAGGCGCGAGCGGGCTCTGAAGCGGTGGCGTCGCGATTGGAAGATCGAGCTGGTGGAGAAAGCCAACCCCACCTGGGCCGATCTCTTCCCCGAGGTCGTTGCCGCTGCCGGCTACGAGTGGTGATGGAGCGCCCGGCCTCGACCCGGCACGACCCCGGCTCATCGCATCTTGCTTCGCTGCGATGCTTCGGCCGGGGACGCGAGTGGAGGGGTGGTTTTTGCCTCGGCCCGCCTGAGGCGCGAGTGTGATCCCGGTGGCGCGCACCTCCCTCTCCTCACGCGTTCCCGGAAGCCGCGCAATGCGCTACGATCTGAATGCGTCGCAACGGTCGGGCGCGGCTATCCGGGATCTTGACCCGGCGGTGGCGGCCTCGACCCGGCACGACCCCGGCTCATCGCATCTTGCTTCGCTGCGATGCTTCGGCCGGGGACGCGGGAGGAAAGTGGTGCGAACCCGTCTAACGTCATCACCCCGCCGCCTGCTTGCGCTCCTTCAGGAACTGGAAGAACTCGACGCCCTCTCTGAGCCGCCGCTTCATCATGTCGGGCTGGGTGACCATTTCGCCCGGTGCATGTCATCCCGGGGCTTGTCCCCGGGATCCAGCCATCCACGAGCGCCGGAGCGTGCGGTGAGATGGATCCCGGGCATAAGGCCAGGGATGACA
>WBZX01000883.1_pt1 | contig 24824 bp, 18 predicted proteins | sample 5204211 | NCBI WGS metagenome assembly WBZX01 (sample SAMN12344362, study PRJNA552823) | activated sludge metagenome | biome: Activated sludge suspended growth; feature: Nitrification reactor; material: Wastewater; isolation source: activated sludge from nitrification reactor of wastewater... | reverse complement strand
AACGCGCTCTGATGGAAGCGATACGTCCACTTCGATTTCCAACCCTTCACGATTGAAGTCATCCAGTACATTAAAATGTTCGAAATAACCTGCCATTGGAGAGTTGATCAGCCATGAAATCCATCGACCATGTGTCATTGGGCCGTTCTGGCACAGCCAATGGCTCGGGCTTCTCCCGTTTTAACCGCTTGCGCGGTTTAATTCGTAAATTTAATTCCAGCTCACGGTAAATACGATACACCCGTTTGTGATTCCATCCAAAACCCTTCACATTACCCAAATAAAGGAAACACAAACCAAAGCCCCTGCGCTTATGGCAAGCCGTCAAACGGAGTAACCAATCGGCAATTTCCTCGTTCTCTTCGTTGCGCATTGGCCGATAACGATAGCAGGTCTCAGAAATGCCAAATGTCGTACAGGCCAAAACGATACTAACGGACTTATCCTGTACTGCCAACTGTGCCATTACTCTGCGCTGTGAGGGCTTTACCACTTTTTTCCGAGCGGCTTCCTTCAACAGCTCATTTTGCATCTGGCTTTCCGCATACATCCGCTTTAACCGTTTGTTTTTCTCTGACATTGCTTTCATTTCTGAAAGCATCGCAACATCCATTCCGCCATACTTGCTACGCCATTTATAAAAACTTGCATTGCTCATTCCATACTCTCGGCATAAATCTGCCACAGGTATCCCTCCCTCAGCCTGCTTCAGTATCTGCATAATCTGCCTTTCCGTAAATCTTTCCTTCTCCATCAGTAAAATTCCTCTTCGTCTACGATAGAAAATTCTACTGCTTTACTCGGTTAATTTTTGGGGGGATTACCTTACAAAAAAGTGAGCAGTGTCTATTTCGTATCCGACGTCAGCTTAATGACATACTAATTCTTTTTATACCACTTTCCATTTTCTACAGTAATGTATTCTTCATATGAACTGACTATCAATTGCCAAAGTTTTTCATTCTTCGATTGAATTAAGGTGTGATAGTCATATCTTCCAGAATGTTTAGTATCGGACTGAAAATCATGATTGATAAAAAGGTAGGTGGGAGGTTTATTTTTGAATTCATGATAAAACCGCTCCCATTGAAAATCTAAATAATATTCTAATATCCACCCATTAGAACTTAATTCAGGCAAGCGGGATGCAAGCAGATACATTCGCGGGTTACCACCGACATACATGGTATCTCCTTCTTTCAGTACCTTAATTATATCGGCAACATCATCCTTGGCATAATCATAGCTAATTAACTTAGTATAATTTTGGGAACCAAAGCTATGATGCCAAAACGTATTAAATTGTTTGTGAAGGAAAAAATAGCAGATTGTAATGATCAGGAGCCCTTTTATTAGTTGTGTTGAAGGCTGCGTATATCGCAGCAAATGATACAAAATATAATCTAATCCCATCGCTGCAAATATACCAACTGGTAAGTACAAGAGTTGGAAGTGATATGACCACCATGAAGTTTTTTGCATTAATATGACTAAGAATCCTATAACACCCCAGGCTACAATTAAACTTAGAAAATGGGATTCCTTCTTAAGAAAGAAAAAAACACCAATAGAAGCAAGTATGAGCAATAAACTCATTTTTCGGAGAAACCATTTAATCGATGAGATTAATCTGTTCAGATCAACCTGGTCTTCAAGAGCAACTACACTTGTAGGTATTTTGAAAAAAATATCAAAGACTAAATTCTCGATCCGATGAATAAAGACATAAAATAAAAAGATTGATAGGGGTATTACAAATCCGACGATCATTGGAAGGATTTGTTTACTAATAATATATGTTACGTTCTTACTTTTTAGAGTAAAAATAAAATGAATCAGAAGAAAAGAAAAGATTATGGGACTAAAAACCAATTTGCTTAGTAAGACAATGCCTATCAAAATGCCTATTGCAAAATAAGTAACAAACAGGTTATTTTTATTTTCGGCTTTATATGCTTTATCCAATAACCAAACAATTAGAAACAAAGGGAAGATAATTATTGCTTCCAGTTGAGTCAGGTGAAAGGAAAGGGCGTTGCAGTAATATACTCCGACAATAAAGAAGGGTAGTAAGCTGTTAAAGTAATCAGAATGGAACAACGAATATTTTCTTATTACAAAAAATAAGGTCAGGGAAAACACTACCCAATAGCCTAATTCAAATATATGAATGCTGACATCGCTCCATCCAATAGTTTTTCCTGCTATTAAGTAAAATAAATAAATACCGGGTTGTTTATAATCAAAAATATCTTTGTATAATATTTTTCCGGAATCTAATAATTGGGCGATAACTACAAACAGAGATTGATCACCACCCAAGATTGTGGAGCTTTTTGTTATTCCTATGATTATTATGATGGATAACACAACCCATGCGGTGATAAGGGGCAGCTTGTCTTCGATATATTTAGTCATTGAATGGTGCAGTAGTAGAATCAAGTTACCAACAGTTTTTTATATATGTATGCAATCTTTAATTTCACTGAGAATACATTCTAGAAAAGATAAATTTAGGAAACCGGCTATTTTTCTACGTTAAAATTAAATCTAGAAATGAATTTGAATCTTATTTCTACTTTCTACTATTTTAATTAGCAATTCTTAGAAACAACTTCAGGATTAGGCCGGTTTTCACCGTTAATTCGATATAAATCTCAGGTCTTAGGAGGTTTGAAGTGATCTTAAGCTCTGACATGGGTAGTTAAATCAAGCTCAAGTGGTCTGTGAATTGCTTGATATTGATCATAAGCCTCATCGGGAGTTTTATTATCAAAACCTTGGTGAAGACGTTCCTGATTGCGCCAGTCAACCTATTGAATCAGATCCAGCTTTACCTTTCTTGAGTCACTGAATGCCTGGTATATAAGAGTTCATACGCCATAGCTGTTCAAAAAAATATTATCATGGTAACAACCTCTTCCATTCATACTGATCCGGAAATTGTGATGCTCCAGAACAGCTATCCATGCTTCGCTTATAAACTGCTTGGAAAAGCAACTCAGCCATCTGTTCAATGAGTCGCCATTTCCAGTTATTCGATTTTGCGGCACCACTTCAATTTTCGGAATATCGAAGAGTGCTATCAGTGAGTCATGGTTGCTTTACTTTACGAAGGTATGGCTTCACTGTTTTCCAACCCTGGGGATAAATCTTTTCAGCTTCCTCATTACTAACCGAGGGTACAATGATAACATCTTCGCCTTGCTGCCAATTTACAGGTGTTGCAACTTTATGTTTTGCGGTTAACTGCATGGAGTCGATTACTCGCAGAATCTCATTAAAATTACGACCGGTTGTCATGGGATAAGTCATCATGAGTTTGATGTTTTTATCGGGGCCTATTACAAATACGGAACGTACAGTGGCATTTGTCAATGCTGTCCGCCCTGCCGCCGAACCTGTTTCATCCGCGGGAAACATATTATAGAGCTTGGCCACATGAAGATCTGTATCTGCGATAACAGGATAGCGAATGGATGAACCGCCGACTTCTTCAACATCTTTCAGCCATTTTTCATGATCATTGAGCGGATCAATACTGAGTCCGATAATTTTCGTATTGCGTTTATCAAACTCAGATTGAATGCTCGCCATGTAGCCTAATTCTGTTGTACAAACAGGTGTAAAATCCTTAGGGTGTGAGAATAATACTGCCCACTTATCTCCAATCCAATCATGGAAATCAATCTTTCCTTGTGTGGTTTCTACCTGAAAATTAGGTGCCTGGTCATTAATGCGCAGTGACATAGATAACTCCTTAGTTCCTATTTTATTAAACGTATGTGTGAATACTCGTCAGGAATCTATCCTACCTAGCGGTCTCAATCCTGTTCGGTTTTCAAGATTTTTCCATCGGCATCCAATTCAAGCTCGAGTTTTTTTCCTTCCGTCTTGATTTCCACCTCGTAAGCAATAACCGTTCCATCCGGTTTCATCACCTTTTCCGCGTCTTCAATGGTCGCCTTCGGATATGCCTTGGAAATGGCTTGAACTATCGGCTCGGGCAGTGCCTTAACGTCCAGTGTTTCTTCCATTTGTAGAATCACTCCATCGGAATCATACAGAATTTCGTATTCTCTGCCATTTTCCTTGTATTCCACCTCATAAACGACCTTGCCTTCGACCATCTCCTTCTCGAATTCCACTTCCTGAGCATTGGGATGAGCCTTTTCAAAAGCATCGATTATCGCTTTGGGCACTTGCTGTTTGGTCAATTCTGTTTCACTCGCATTCGCCTGACCGAATGCTATCAAAAACGTAACCAATATCGTCGTAATCCAAAATTGTATTTTCATAAGATCTCCTTTGGTAACAAATATATACTAATTAAAATCCGTCGATTCACTTATATTTTCAGCATGTGTTCAAAAAACCGCTTCGCCTTCTATCTACTCTTTAGCTAAACGATTGTCAATTTTTCGAGATATCGTATTTAGTGATGACTAATTCCCTATTGCATCGACTGCCTCAAAACGTTTTTCAATGGCCTGCTAGAAGCTTAATGCTTCTTTGGTGTAAGCTTTAAGAGTTTTCCGTTTTCTTCATCCGTCAACAGATACAACGCGCCATCCGGGCCTTGTTCCACATCACGGAAACGTGTTGTGTGCATTAATAATTGTTCTTCACCGAGAATCTTTTTCCCATCCGTCGATAACCTGGATACATGTCTGCCTATTAATGCGCCCACAAACAGATTACCACGCCATCCCGGAAATTGGTCGCCGGTATAAAATGCCATGCCGGAAGGTGCAATAGAAGGTGTCCAATAATAGATAGGTTCTTCAAAACCCTGTTCCGCATGCTCATCTTTGATTGGCATCAAATTGTAATGACTGCCATAACTGGCCTTGGGCCAGCCATAATTTTTACCGGGTTGCGGGATATTGATTTCATCACCGCCTTTGGGGCCATGCTCATGAATCCATAGCTCGCCGGTTTTAGGGTGAATGGCGGCACCCTGAACACTGCGATGGCCATAAGACCAGATTTCCGGTTTTGCCTGCGAATTATTGACAAAGGGGTTATCACTAGGCACTGAACCATCAGAGCGGATGCGGATTACTTTGCCAAAATAATTGGACAACCGTTGGGCTTCCTCTAGATAGTCGCCGCGATCACCCAATGTAATAAAAAGATTACCGTCAGGTGCAAATACCAGACGTGAGCCAAAATGCACTGCGCCCTCCGTTTTGGGTAACTGACGGAAAATCACCTGTAGTTTTTCCAAACGCCCATCGATCAACTCAGCTCTGGCAACCGCAGTGCTGGCTTTGGATCCTTCTGGTTCGGCATAGGACAGATAAATCAATCGATTCCGGGAAAAAGCCGGATCCAGTGCGACATCCAATAAACCACCTTGCTGTTGTGCGAACACAGCGGGAACGCCTTTGATGGGTTCCGATACGCGACCATCCGGTGTGATGACGCGCAATTGACCGATACGTTCCGTGACCAGCAGGTTGCCATCCGGCATAAAAGCCATGCCCCAAGGAAACCTCAGGTCACTGGCGATTAATTTGATTTCAAATTCTGTCTGGATGCGCTGAGCTTGTGCCGCGGATGAAAAGAAATAACCGCTGCTTAACGAAACCAGCACAAGAAACATGAAAATTGGGAGCCTGCGGGTCATTTGTTTTTTCCTTCTAACGGATCTCAGAATATTAGCGTCAATGTATCATTACTGCTGGTTGGTCTCAATACTTGTTGAGAACCACCATGCAATATAAGTACGCAGTGACAGTCAATAGTGTGGTGCTCGTGCTTACACTGCGGCCGACATATCCATTTTCAAAGTACCGTTCCGTCCAGAGATGGTTGACCGGCATCCAACCGCAGGATGTTTTCAGTGGTAACACGGGCAATCTCACTGAGGGCTTCCCGTGTGAGAAAGGCTTGGTGTGAGGTAACGAGCACATTGGGAAAAGTGAGCAGGAGGTTAAGTTTATCGTCTTGCAGGAGATTCTCGGAGTGATCTTCAAAGAAAATACCTTCCTCTTCTTCATAAACATCCAGCGCGACGCCGCCGAGATGGCCGGTTTTGAGTGCATCGAGGAGCGCGGTGGTATCGATGAGTTTGCCGCGGCTGGTATTAATAAGGTAGGCGCCACGTTTCATTTGCCGGATGGTGTCTTGGTGAAGGAAATGGAAGGTCTCTGGCGTGAGCGGAAGGTGTAGGGAAATAATGTCGCTGTTTTGTAGTAAAGCGGACAGCGATGTGTATTCAATGGCATGCTGGATGGCCCAATCTGCAGCAGGCACAAGGTCGTAGGTGGTGACGCGACAACCGAAGCCGCGGAAGATTTGAGCAGCGATGCGCCCGATCTTGCCCGTGCCCACAATACCTACGGTCTTGCCGGCGAGGTCGAAGCCGACGAGTCCATTGAGCGAAAAGTTATGTTCGCGAACGCGGTTATATGCGCGGTGGATGTGGCGGTTAAGCGTGAGCAGGAGGCCGATGGCGTGTTCCGCAACAGCGTGTGGCGAGTAAGCGGGCACACGCACGACGGCGAGCCCGAATTCCCTAGCAGCATTAAGATCGACATTGTTGAAACCGGCACAGCGCAAGGCGATGAGCTTCACGCCACCTTGGGCAAGTTCGGCGATACAGGCGCGATCTATGCGGTCGTTTACAAAGACGCACACCGCAAGCATTCCGGCGGCAGTGGTGGCCGTTTGCGCATCAAGGCGGAATTCATGGAATTGCCAAGCGATATACTCGCGGTTCAAGGCGTGGTCGAAGTATTCGCGGTCGTAAGGTTTGGCGTCGTAAAGTGCGGCGGTGATCATAGTTTGGGTTTACCGAAGTATTTAATTAAATTTCATTAATTTACAAGGGAATAATGAGTGAAAAGCTTGTCGGATTTCTGCGCCGGATAGTCAGTTCCGCTGAAATCTGTTCACTCAGCAATTGAACTAGTTGTAAACCCAACGATGGAGCATTTTCGATATCAAATTCTTCCGATATGCCGATGCCATCATCCGTAACGAGTACCTGTAGTTTTTTGGCTGTTAGATATTTCAAGCTGATATTGATATTTCCGGTGCAATTTTCACTGAATGCATATTTTATAGCATTGGTGCATAGCTCATTCAAAATGAGTCCCAGCGGGATACTCGTGTCAATGGATAGAAGTACCTGATCCGTATCAATATTGATTTGTACTCTGGAAGAATCCAAGGCATAGGAAGCCGACAGGTTGCTGACCAGACTTTGTACAACGCTGGAAAAGTCAACATGGGAAAAATCTGATGATTCATACAGGATCTGATGAATCATTGCCATGGATTTTACCCTGTTTTGACTTTCTTTCAGTATCGATACGACTGTGCTATTCAGCAGCATACCGGACTGCATACCGAGCAGGCTATCGATGATCTGCAGGTTGTTTTTGACCCGATGATGTATTTCCGATAACAGTAAATCTTTTTCTTTTAGTGCTGCTTTGAGCTGTTCCTCCTGATATTTCCGTTCCGTGATGTCAATCACGGAAGCCAATACCATAAAGCCCTGTGGTGTTTGTGTCGGATTCAGACCCACTTCGACCGGGAATTCTTTGCCATCCTTGTGCAAACCATAAAGATCTCTGCCATGACCCATGGCGCGCGCACTGGGATGTTTCAGATAATTTTTTCTGAGTTCCGGGTGATGCGCACGGTGCGATTCCGGTATTAGAATATCAATGGATTGACCAATCAATTCTTCACGTGAATAACCAAACAATGTCTCGGTTGTGGTATTCACCATCACAATGGCTCCCTGATGATTGGTCATAATCATACCATTGGGAGATGCCTCCACGGCGAGACGTATCATTTCCTCGGCATACTTGCGGTCGGTAATATCGACTATGGCAGCCAGCACAAAAATGCCATGTTCGGTTTCGATCGGGTTCAAACCGACTTCGACCGGAAATTCTTGCCCGTTCTTGTGCAGGCCGTAGAGATCTCTTCCATGACCCATAAGGCGGGTTTTTGATTCGCCGATGTAGGTTTGCCGGTAGTCAGGATGCTGATGACGGAATCGTTCGGGTACAAGCATTTCAAGCGGACTGCCAATGAGTTCTTGCCTTGAATAACCGAAAAGTTTCTCTGTCATGGAATTGACCATGACAATTCTCCCATCTTGACTCATCATGACCATACCGCTGGGTGAAGCTTCTACAGCGAGGTACATCATTTCTCTGGTGTTGCTGAAGCTTTCTAATTGAGTGCGTGACATGGTTATTTAATCTTTTGTACTTTTATAAAATAGTCACGGGAAAATTACTTAGAGCTTCAAGGTTTCCAGGTGAATGGGTAATTGCCTGATTAAATCAGGTATCTGCTGCGGCGTTACTGGTTTGCTGAGCAAATAGCCTTGCAGTTCGTCACACCCTAAATTAGTCAGGAAGTTGGCCTGATCTAATGTTTCAATACCTTCAGCAATGACTCGGAGATTAAGCTTTTGTGCCAATGCCAGTATAGCTGCCGCAATAGCGCAATCATTATTATCGTAGGGTATGCCTTTGACAAAGCTTTGATCGATTTTCAAGCGTTTTATTGGGAGATTCTTTAATGAACTCAGACACGAGTAACTGGTACCAAAGTCATCAATGGAAATGGGTATACCCAGACTCTCCAATTGTTCCAGGCAGTTGATATGAATTAATTCACCTTGCAGGCAGGATTCTGTGACTTCCAACTCGAGTAAGTGTGCAGGCAAAGAATATTGCTGCAATAATTCAGCAATAAATTGCTGCAAGTTTTTATCTGAAAGCTGCCGTATGGATATATTGACCGCAATACGCAGATCACAAAAACCATCCGCTCGCCATTGATTGAGCTGCCTGCAAGCTTCTGTCAGAATCCAATTACCCATCTCAACAATAAGTCGGCTGGTTTCGGCGATCGGAATAATCTCAGCGGGGGATAAAAGGCCTTTAACAGGATGCTGCCAACGGATGAGCGCTTCAACACCGGTTATTTTTCTTTTCGCTGGAGAAAATTGCGGCTGATAGTAAAGCAAAAATTGATTCTTTGCCAAAGCATGGTAGAGCTCGCGTTCTCTCGTCAGATGATGCACTGCTTTTTGTGTTAACGAAGGATGGTAAAAAGCGTAGTTGTTGCGGCCTTTGTTCTTCGCCTCATACATTGCAGTATCCGCCATCTGCACTAATTCGTCGGGATGAATAGAATGATCCGGGTGAACACTGATACCGATGCTACATGATGGCACGATTTCCATATTCTCAATGATTACCGCAGGGCTGGAAAGATTTTCCAGTATTTTCTCAGCAACGGTTCCAAGGGCGTCATAGGATTCCGCATTCGTGACAATGACAATAAACTCATCACCACTCAATCTTCCAAGGGTGTCGCTTTGGCGCAGTACCGCAAGCATTCTCTGGGAAGCGAGATATAACAGGGTGTCGCCGTTATTATGCCCCAGCGTATCATTGACCCTCTTAAAATTATCCAGATCGATAAATAAGACACCTAAGATCGAGCATTCCCGCGCTGCTTTTGCCAGCGCCTGCTTAAGCCGATCCATGATCAACATACGATTAGGCAGATTGGTCAGACTATCGTAATAAGCAATATGGGATAGCTGCTTCTCTGTTTCCCGGATGGTCGTGATATCGGAGATCATCACAACAAACTGTTGTTCCGTATCCGCTTCGGCTGGAATGAGACCAATATTCAGCCAGGCATTCATCCTTTCCTTATTTTTCTTAAACGTAGTGACTTCGCCTTGCCAATGACCATGGTTATTGCAAGCCTGCCATATCGTGTCATAGATATCTTCATTCAGAAAATGCCGGGTTAAGAACGGCAATTCCTCACGTTCCAAATCTTCCTGCTGAAACTCGGTGATTTGATAGAAGGCACTGTTGGCGTAATCAAAGCGCTTGTCCTTGTTAAGGATGATAATACCTTCCGCTGCGCATTCAAAAACAGTGGCTGCTTGTGCTAGTTGATCTCTTGCGCGTCGGTTCTCGGTTGTTTCCTGTAAAACACCGACGATCTGATGTTTGCCCTGATTACTGTTGCTAAATGATTTGCCATACAGTTTGTACCAATAATCTTTATCTGTGCCGGAATTAACACGAAACTCTATTTCTGCAACAGTACCTTTTTCACTACGCAATCGATTGATAAAAGCAGATACTTTGGATTGGTCATTTTCATGGATGACGTGAAAGAAGCTTTTCCAGTCAGGTATCGGCCGCAGGTTTCCTTGCGGGCTTTTGCCCATAAATACTTCATGAGAATCTTGGGTGATTTCCCAAGTACCCAGACGTGCAGCCTCCAGCGCAAGACGAAAATGCTGCTCATTCTTTTTCAGCAGAATATCGCTTGCATAGCGTTCCAGACTGACCTGAATGATGATGTGCAATTCTCTGTCAGAGAATGGTTTTAATAAGTAGCCATAGGGTTTGGTGGTTTTCGCCCGGAACAGGGTTTTTTCTTCAGAATAAGCGGTTAAATAAATAATTGGAACACTATATATTTTTTGCAGCATGGCTGCCGCTTCAACACCATCGATGTCGCCTTGTATATGGATGTCCATCAATACAATGTTGGGTAACTCCTGATTCACCAATGCGAGCGCCTTATTCCCACTGGCAGCCATTCCTGTTACTTGGTAACCTAACTTGGTCAAGCGCCTTTTCAGATCAAGCGCGACTATTTTTTCATCTTCAACGATCAGTATCTTGATGTATCCACTCATCATCACTTCTACCTTCAGAGGGTAATTAACATTGAAAAATCATAATTCCAAAGCGGTGCTTTTTATTTCAATTAGGCTCTTATCAAGGGGATTTGCGAAAAATCCTGAGATTTAACTTTATTGATACGAGCAAACAATCTACATGAGTGCGAGTGTTTAACATTTCAAAGCGTTACGAAGAATCAATGATGGAAGAGCGTGGAAATTAACATAAAAGAAGAATACATTAACATCAGTATTGTCCTACATATCAGTAAGAAGACTTGATTTTATTGTATTCAGATACTTAAGAGTTTTTTGATTCATCCTGTTTGTTATTTCGAACGTAGTGAGGAGCGTCCGGGAATTAACGATAGATTTTTCGTTGTGCGTGGTCGGTTATATTTGGGAACGTGGAGTGTATATGTTTTAATCTCCGCGGTTTCAATTCCCCATTCCTTGGGGCGAAAGCTAATTGAAAACCAGCAGATTGAGAAGCGCAGTTAATACCTCGCTGCTTGCGGCGGGGTGCTTGATTTGATAAAGAAGTCATGCGCAAGGTTTTCACACGATCACATGAGAGTGCATAGGTAAGATGACAGTGAGTTTATTCGAAGAAACGGAGCTATCTCAAAGAGGGCGCGAGGAGCTATGTGCCGGGGCGGTGATATTGCGAGGCTTTGCATTACCCGATGAAACTGCTGTCTTTGACGCATTGGGACATATTACGAGTGCAGCGCCATTTCGGTACATGATGACTCCCGGCGGATTTCGTATGTCGGTCGCGATGACAAATTGCGGTTCCTATGGATGGGTGACGGATTACACCGGTTATCGATATGATGCAGCCGATCCGGAAAGTGGCAAACCATGGCCGAATATGCCGGATGTATTTTTGAAGTTGGCACTGAATGCCGCAGTAGATGCCGGTTTTGAAAATTTCACGCCAGATGCGTGCCTGATCAATCGGTATCAGCCAGGCGCGCGACTGTCATTGCATCAGGACAAGAACGAACATGACTTTGATGCGCCTATCGTTTCAGTTTCACTGGGAATTCCGGCCATTTTTTTATGGGGTGGCTTGCGTCGCTGCGATAGAGCAGCACGAAAACCTTTGATGCACGGAGATGTAGTGGTATGGGGTGGAGCGGCGAGACTACGCTATCATGGTGTGCTGCCGGTCAAAATGGGGTATCATTCGCTGACGGGATCTAATAGGATTAATCTTACTTTTAGAAAGGTGATCTAATGCAGCAGTCTCCGGGGAAATGAGCGATTAAAAATATTATCCATTCAGAGAAAGTCAATATTACACTGTATGCCCAGCATCACTGGGCATACAGTGTCTTTGAACACAAGTTATCATACCGCTTGCAAGTGATACGTTAGAAATGAAAGCAGCATTGAATGGTCACATTCTTATTGAAAGATACTTCTGGTTTTTAATAGACTTCCAGTTTTTACCTGACAAGATGTACAAAAAGGAAATGGCATGTTGCCACATTTAACATTCTCTCGTTGGATAGGTGTATTTGCGTTAGTGAGGCAATTTAAAGCAATGGCTGTCAGCAATATGTTTGCTATTCGATTTGAGAAAGCATTATTACAAGCTTATTCGTCCGGGAGGCGAGGTTGTAACGACTGGATTCAGGCGATGTTACTAATGCCGATTTTGTTGATAACAGGTTGTGCCATGGGGCCTGATTATTTACGACCTCGTGTCGATACTGCCGAACAGTTTCGTATCACCCAGACGGAAGGGCAGTCCATCGCTAATCTCCCTTGGTGGGAGTTGCTGCGTGATGAAGAGTTGCAGCGCCTGATCAATCAGGCTTTGCTGGAGAACAGGAATCTCAAGCAAGCATTGGCCAGCGTAGACGAATTCCAGGCACGTTCACGCATTGCATTTATGGATTTTGTGCCTAATATGGATGCTGATGCTAACGCGCCGGCGTTTGGCACAATGAGCGGATTTGGAATTCCCGGATTTCCAACGCCTTTCAATTATTTTGGGCGAACAACCCTGAACTGGGAAATCGATATTTGGGGCAGGATTCGCCGCTCTAACGAGGCCGCCCGAGCCGATTTGATGGCGCGCGAGGAGAATCGCCGTGCGATCATTTTGACGCTCATCAGTGCAGTGGCGCAGTCCTATTTTGATCTGTTGCAATTTGATGTGCAATTGGATATTGCGCATCGTGCACTATCTTCGTGGCAAGAATCAGTCAATATTTCGCGAGCGCAATTACAAGGCGGCATCATTTCCCGTCTTGATCTGGACCAGTTCGAAGCGGAACATGCGAATGCGGCTGCGCGAGTGGCTGAGCTTGAGCGGAAAATAGTTCAGAAAGAAAATGAACTCAGTGTATTGATAGGCAGAAATCCGGCATCGATAGTACGCGGGCACTCACTGACCGAACAACTGATTCCGCCTGAAGTACCGGCAGGTTTGCCTTCTGAGCTGTTGCAGCGGCGCCCGGATATTCTTCAGGCTGAACAAGCCTTGACAGCTGCTACCGCCAGAATCGGCATGACTAAAGCAGCGCGCTTTCCCAGACTTTCGATTACCGGTTTTCTCGGTGTGGCTAGTCCGGCTTTATCCAATTTGCTACTGTCCGGTAGTGAGTTTGGCGTAGGGGGGCTGGGCCTGGCAGGCCCATTATTGAATGCGCAAAGCTTGGGTTTTGAACAACGCGCGGCGGAAGCGCAGGCAAGACAAGCATTGGCACAATACGAACAAACTATCCTGGTAGCATTCAAGGAGGTTGAAGATGCGCTGGTGGCTATTCGTACTGTCGACGATCAGCTCAAAGCGCAACAAAAACAAGTCGAAGCGCTTCACTCGGCCTTACGCGTGGCAAATCTTCGTTACGAAGGAGGCATTACCAGCTACGTGGATGTGTTGCTGGCTAAACGCAATTTATTTGATGCTGAATTTTCTTTCAGTGCGACGCAGCGTTTTCATTTGGTATCTATCGTTCAGCTCTATAAGGCTTTAGGGGGGGGATGGACACCGAATTAATGGTTAATGCGTCGTTTCGACCTTTACAAATGGAAAGAAAAAGCAGCGATAAAGGTGCAGAGCAAAGTTATACTGAGTTAGAAATCAGATACTCATCAACAGGGAGATCATCTTGAATCAATATCAGATTGCTGTCGTCGTCGGTAGTCTTCGTAAGGATTCATTTAACGGTAAGCTGGCGAATGCCATTGTGAAACTGGCACCCTCTGGGTTTTCATTCAAACACGTTCAGATCGGTGATTTACCGCTCTATAACCAGGACGATGATACCGATCCGGCCGAAGTCGTTAAACGTTTGAAAGCTGACATCGTGGCATCTCATGGGCTTCTGTTCGTCACACCGGAATACAATCGCTCGATACCTGGCGTGCTTAAAAACGCACTCGACCATGTTTCACGGCCTTATGGTCAAAATGTGTGGGTGGGTAAGCCTGCCGGTATTTTGGGTGTTTCAGTAGGTGCGAATGGTACCGCGATGGCGCAACAGCATTTGCGCAATGTGCTTGCGTACTTGGATGTGCCGACACTGGGTCAGCCTGAAGCATTTATCCAGGTAAAAGATGGGTTGTTTGATGCAGACGGAAATATTGGTGCAGGCAGTAAGAATTTCCTGCAAAACTGGATGAATCGTTATGTTGCCTGGGTAAGCAGACATGTTTGCTGATATACGATATCGTAATTTTTAAGAACTATCTAACTTATTACTGAATGACTAATATTAATTACTTCGCTAAGTTAACCCGGCAGATGGGAATAACCATTGTTTGCATAAGCATCGGACTATGCTTGATTATGCTTGCCGGTTGTTCAAATCAGCCTGAGAATCCTGCTCCACCGGCTCCGCAAGTGGAGATCATTACGGTGACAGCGCAAACAGTTCAGGATGAGCCGGAATTTATTGGACAAACGGAAGCTTTTCGTCCAGTGGAGATTCGCGCGCAAGTCAGTGGGATCATTAAGAAAGTCTTTTTTACCGAAGGCCGGAATGTTAAGAAAGGGAATCAGCTCTACCTTATTGATCCTGTACCATTTAAAGCAATTTATCTCAGCAGTAAAGCCAAGGTGGCCCAGGCTCAGGCACGGCTTGACTTAGCCAAGCAGGATGTGGCGCGCGTGCGTCCGCTGCTTGAGCAGCAAGCGGTCAGTAAGAAGAATGTTGATGATGCGCAAGCAGAGTTGTTGGGTGCTAAAGCAACACTGGAAGCGGCACAAAATGATCTGATTAAAGCCAAATTTGATCTGGATAACACGTTGATTACTGCGCCTGTGAATGGCCGGATCGGTCGCAGTCATTTCTATGAAGGCCGATTGATTTCCGCTCAGACCACTCTTCTGGCGACTATCGATCAACTGGATCCGATGTATGTCAATGTGAGTGTCCCTGAAAGCTATTTGCTGCGCCGCCGCCGCGAGCTTGCCGAACATAAGGTCGAGAGACCGGATATTTTTCAGCTACGTGGTGTAATGACTTTTTCGGATGGCAGCGTGTATCCGACAGAGGGGGTATTGGACTTTGCGGATGTTGCTTTGCGACCTGAAACCGGCACGCTGCAGGGGCGATTTGTATTTCCTAATCCGGAAGGCGGTTTTTCTCCCGGGCAGTCCTACTTCTATCCCGGGCAGTTCGTAAAGATACGTATCAAAGGGTATACTCGCACCGGCGCTATTTTGATTCCTCAACGTGCTGTCCAGCAAGGACCCAGCGGTTCTTTTGTGTATGTGATTGACAGGGAAGAGAAAGCGGAGCTGCGAGCGATCCGAGCCAGTATGTGGCGTGGTAAAGAATGGTTGATCGAAGACGGTTTACAACCAGGGGAACGCGTCGTCGTGGAAGGGTTCTACCGCATCCTGCCAGGCATTCAAGTCAATGCCATCCCCTATCAGAGAGAGAAGGTCCCCATAGCCCATCCCGAGGAACAAACGATGCGGGATGCGCCATGAACTCGCATTTCTTCATTGATCGGCCCATTTTTGCATCGGTGCTGTCCATTATCATTGTCGTCATTGGTCTGGTTGCTTTGGAAAAGTTGCCGGTTGCGCAATTTCCGCAAATTACGCCTCCCATGGTGCAGATCGATGCGGATTACCCCGGTGCCAGTGCAGAAGTCGTAGCGGAAGCTGTCGCGCGTCCTATTGAGGTGCAACTTCCCGGTATCGATAACCTGCTGTACTACGAATCGACCAGCACGAACGATGGGCATATGACCATGAAGCTCACGTTTGAAATTGGTACCGATGTGGATATTGCGCAAGTCCAGACGCAGAACCGGCAACGCCTTGCCGAACCGCAACTGCCTGACGAAGTAGTGCGACAAGGGATTACCGTCAAAAAGACATCGCCCGATTTATTGGCGGTCGTTGCGTTGAGTTCGACCGATCCGAAGCATGATACGGTTTTTCTGTCGAATTACGCGTTACTGCGCATTCTCGACAGCGTCAAGCGACTTCCCGGTGTCGGTGATGCGATCATCTTTGGTGGGCAAAATTATTCCATGCGGCTAATCCTCGATCCTATCCGTATGGCGCAGCTCAATATTACGCCAACCGAAATTGCGGCGGTCGTGCGCGAGCAGAATCGTGATTTTCCGGCCGGCAGGATTGGTCGAGAGCCGACGCCCAGCGGTACGGAACTGACCATTCCGGTCATTACCCGCGGACGGATGAGTGAGGTTAGGGAATTTGAAGACATGATTATTCGCGCTTATCCGGACGGTTCCATGGTGCGAATGCGCGATGTTGCACGCGTGGAACTGGGTGCTCAATCCTACGATCTACAAGGTCGCTGGAATGGGAAGCCCAATACCTTTCTGCTGACTTTCCTGGCACCGGGAGCGAATGCACTCGACACGGTTCGTCGTGTGCGCGAGGAAATGGATAAGTTGACCAAGAGTTTTCCGGCGGGTGTGTCTTACGATATTCCTTACGATACCACTTCGTTCATCGATGTTTCCATCCGCGAAGTGGTGAAGACGCTTGGCGAAGCAATGCTATTGGTGATTCTGGTCGTCTTTCTGTTTTTGCAAAGCTGGCGTGCGACGCTTATTCCGGCTATCGCCGTGCCTATTTCGTTGATCGGAACGCTTGCCGGCATGGAAGCGTTGGGGTTCTCGATCAATACACTGACGCTTTTCGGTATGGTTTTGGCTATTGGTATCGTGGTGGACGATGCGATTGTGGTGGTGGAGAATGTCGAGCGGCATATGGCCGATGGACTTTCGCCCAGAGATGCGGCAAAGCAGGCGATGAGTGAAGTGACCGGGCCGGTAATTGCGATTGTTTTGGTGCTGGCAGCGGTGTTTGTACCCGTCGCTTTTTTGGGGGGAATTACCGGTGAATTGTACAAACAATTTGCCATCACGATTGCGTTGTCCGTGGCTATTTCCGGATTTGTGGCGCTGACGCTCAGCCCAGCTTTGTGTGCCTTGGTGCTCAAACCGAATCATGGTTCTCCTAAGCGTTTTTGGGTACTGTTTAATCGGTCATTTGATTGGGCGCAAGCACGCTATGTCGGAACAGTTGGGGTCGTTATCAGACGATCGGTGATAGCGCTGACGATCTTCTTGGCGTTGATATTGTTGATCTTTGGTTTATTCAAGACGATTCCAGGAAGTTTCCTGCCGGAAGAGGATCAGGGATATTTCATTACGGTCGTGCAATTACCGGATGGCGCATCCATGACGCGCACCATTGAAGTTTTAGAGAAGATCGAAGGATACTTTCAATCGATTCCTGCCGTCCATTCCACGGACACTTTAGCCGGTCAGAATTTTGTTTTCGGTACGCGCGGCACGAATCAAGCGACGATGTTTGTCCCGTTACATCATTGGGATGATCGCAAGAATGTCAATGAACAAGTACCTAGCCTTATCGCGAGTGCTTTCCAGGAGTTTGCCAAAATTCCGGAGGCGTTGATTCTAGCTTTTAATGCACCCTCGATCCCTGGTTTGGGTTCCACCGGTGGTTTCTCAGCACAATTGCAAGATCCCGGTGGCGGTGATTTTGCCGAATTTGCCGCCGTCGCTCAGGAGTTTGTCGTCAAAGCGATGGAACATCCTGCCATTGCAGTCGCCAGTACTAATTTCCGTGTCAGCGCTCCTAGACTGTATGCGCAAGTCGATCGGGATCGGGCTAAAGCATTGGGTGTACCGATTTCTGAAGTGTTTGATACCATGCAAGCTTACTTTGGTAATCTGTATGTCAACGATTTTGTGAAGTTTGGTCGTATCTACCGAGTACAGACGGAAGCATTGCCGGAATACCGCTCCAATCCGGATGATATCAGCAAAATCTATGTGCGTGCCCAAACGGGTACCACACCTACCATGATTCCATTGGATTCCGTGGTGACTACTGAATTTAATAGCGGTCCGGATCCAGTGACCCATTTCAACGGATTCAATTCCGCGCTCATTCTGGGTGGCGCGGCGCCTGGCTATAGTTCTGGGCAAGCGCTTGAAGCATTGCAACAAGTCGCCGATGAAATTCTGACCCCTAAAGGTTATTCGATCGATTGGAGCGGTATATCGTTGCAAGAGCGTAAGGCGAGCGGGCAGTCCACTTATGTATTCGCTTTTGCTTTACTGATGGTGTTTCTGGTATTGGCGGCTTTGTACGAAAGCTGGTCGATCCCATTTGCAGTTATTCTTGCGATCCCATTTGGCATTCTAGGCGCTTTCCTGGCCATTTGGATACAAGATATGACCAATGATATTTATTTCCAAATCGGCCTGGTGACGTTGATTGGGTTGGCAGCTAAAAATGCTATTCTGATCGTCGAGTTTGCCAATCAGAGAGTTGAAGCAGGCATGTCACTCACCGAAGCAGCACTGGATGCAGCACGTCTTCGTTTTCGGCCTATCATCATGACATCCCTGGCTTTTATTCTGGGTGTGCTTCCCCTTGTGATGGCGTCCGGTGCCGGTGCAGCTAGTCGAAATTCTATCGGCACTGGGGTATTTGGAGGGATGTTGGCAGCTACATTTCTAGCCATTTTTTTTGTACCGCTGTTTTTTGTGTTGATTGGTAAAATTACGCAACGCGCCGGATATACTCCGCATGAGACCAAACCAGAAGAAAAGGAGGCTACCTCTGCTACAAAAGAAGAATTGTAGCGAATACTCAAATAATAATTGCATCCCACAATGCACTAAATAGTTTTGCAAGCAGAATTGTGTGAACTTATTGCTGTTATCCATGGCTAATTTACAGCGGTAATGTTAACTAATACCCAGACTCAACATTGTGAAGGAGTGCACTATGAGTGACAAAAAAAAATTGACTACCAATGCCGGATGTCCGGTCGCCCACAATCAGAACGTGATGACAGCCGGGCCGCGTGGTCCACAATTGTTACAGGATGTCTGGTTTCTTGAAAAACTTGCGCACTTTGATCGTGAAGTGATTCCTGAACGGCGCATGCACGCCAAAGGTTCCGGTGCCTATGGCACCTTTACGGTCACGCAGGATATTACCCAGTACACACGTGCGAAGATTTTTTCGACAATTGGTAAGAAAACCGATTTATTTGCACGCTTTACCACCGTGGCCGGTGAGCGTGGTGCAGCCGATGCAGAACGGGATATCCGCGGTTTTGCATTGAAATTCTATACTGAGGAAGGTAATTGGGATCTGGTGGGTAATAACACGCCGGTGTTTTTTCTGCGTGATCCATTAAAATTTCCAGATTTGAATCATGCCGTAAAACGAGATCCGCGTACCAACATGCGCAGTGCGAAAAATAACTGGGATTTTTGGACATCGCTGCCGGAAGCATTGCACCAAATTACTATTGTTATGAGCGAGCGCGGTATTCCGGCCACATATCGTCATATGCACGGTTTTGGCAGCCATACTTTCAGTTTTATTAATGCCCAGAATGTGCGCTACTGGGTCAAGTTTCATCTGAAATCTCAGCAAGGCATTCGTAATCTGACCGATGCGGAGGCTGAAGCGATGATTGGGAAAGATCGTGAAAGCCATCAACGTGATTTGTATGAGAGCTTGGAAAAAGGCGATTTTCCCAAGTGGACACTGTATGTGCAGATCATGCCGGAAGCAGATGCCGCTAAAGTTTCCTATCATCCGTTTGATCTCACCAAAATATGGCCACACCGAGATTACCCGCTGATCGAAGTCGGTGTCATGGAACTGAATCGTAACCCTGAGAATTTTTTCGCAGAAGTGGAGCAATCGGCTTTCAATCCTGCCAATATCGTTCCAGGCATTGGTTTTTCACCGGATAAGATGTTGCAGGGACGATTGTTTTCATATGGTGATGCCCAACGTTACCGCTTGGGTGTGAATCATCATTTGATTCCGGTCAATGCGCCACGTTGTCCAGCGCACAGCTATCATCGCGATGGTGCGATGCGCGTGGATGGCAACTTCGGCAGTACACTCAGCTATGAGCCGAATAGTCGGGGTGAATGGCAGGAACAGCCGGATTTTGCGGAGCCACCGTTGAGTTTGGAGCATGCGGCTGCGCATTGGAATCACCGTGAGGATACGGATTATTACTCTCAACCAGGTGCGCTGTTCCGTTTAATGACGACAGCGCAACAGCAGATTTTATTTGAAAATACCGCACGTTCCATGAAGAGTGTGCCACGGGAAATTCAACTTCGTCACATCAGTAATTGCCTTAAAGCTGATTCAGCTTATGGTGCTGGTATTGCAAAAGCGTTGGGAATTCTATTGAGTGAAGTTCCGGGATAAATAATCCGATATTGCAGTAGGTTAGTGCTAGGATCTTTGTAGGTTTGAATTCCCCGCTGTTTGCTGCGGGGAATTATATAAAATGCCCTGAGAATGGTATCAGACTTGTGAATTCTCACCGCCATGTCCTGACGGATTGGTAAACTGGTCATTCAATGCTTGAATGTAATCGTTGGCTTCATTGATAATTTCATCAATAATTTGCTGTGTTACTTCATTCCAACCAGCCGGGTTTTGTAGAAACATTGGACGATAAGCTGCGGTACTTTTATTGAATGCTCGCATGTATTGTTTGTATATTTCGTGATCATTGCCAATTTCATTCGCCAATTTTCTCAATAGGTTATTGGCAACAGCACGGCGGATAGAGAAGTGGATATAGATAATGCTAATCACTAAGAATGAGGCTATGGCCAATGCGGAAGTTTCACCTTGTATGAGTTCATCCGGGAATGTTTTAAGCAGACCCCAGGATTCATTCATAGTTAAGGCTATACCCGCTAGTACAGCCAGAGTGCCAAATGCTAAGCCATCAAACAGGATGACTTTGCTTTTCCATTTTTTTAACATATCAGAAAGTTTGTTGACAATCTGATTCCTGATGTCTTTGGCGGTTTGTTCCAGTTTACCGACGATACGATACGAGCGTTCTACTTCAATTTGACGCATTCGTGCATTAATATCGGCCATATCTTCTTCACGTTTTTTCTCAAAACGTGCTTTGACATGCGGATTTGCGATCGGAACGGCAGCGCTTGGGTTATAAATCCGATAGAATCGTCCGGTAACTAAACCTACCTCAGCTAACGAGCGTTGCCAGGCTGAAACAACTTCTTCAGGATTATCTTCCTGTGCTGTGACATCAATCTGATTCAGAATGTAAAGAAATTTATTGGCATCTGCTCTATTAACACTGGCCGATACCAAATAAGCTAAAGTATCTTGCATGGCTTTCGGTTCTGGGTGGCGTGCATCAAAAAACACTAGAACAAGATCCGATAAATTAATGATGTGTTGAGTTAAACGTAATGTAGATGCACGTTGATTATCTGCATCAAAGCCTGGAGAATCGATCAGGATTTTTCCACGAATGTTTTCAGACGGGCAAGTTTTCAGTTGTAGATAAGCATCAATACGCTCTTGTCCTGCTTCAGAAATTTCTTCAATACTGCGGCTAATCTGAAAAAATGGAAAGCGCGGATCTGCATCCAGTGCAATACCGGGAAGTGTTTTTGCTTCGTTATGGCGGCTGTAACAAATCACTGTGAATTTATCGTCTACTGCTTGATTACCTGTGCGTTGTAGCGGTACATTCAAATATGAGTTGATATAAGTCGACTTACCGGCCGAGAATGTACCCAATACAGCAATCATAGGCCACCAAGTCACACAGGTCGCATAAGATTCATCTTTACTGATCAGTCCCATATTTTGACCAACATAATCCATCTTTCTGAAGCTTTTTACAGCATTGGCCAGCGTTGGGTTATCCGGATGCTCATCAGCAAGGTGTTTTTGTAGGCTTTTCAGGTATTTATTAATTTGTGTTGAACTATGTGACATAACAGTTCCTTTTCATTCTATGAAAGTGCACCCTGGGCAAGATACTTTATGGGTGATGTTTTTGTTTATTTATTAATTCTACTTGTACAAAATATATTATTTTCAATAAGTTATTTCTTAAAAATGGAATATGCAATGGCGAGGATATCTTGAACACAGAAGTGAGGATCGAACCATTGTCTGACGCAACATATTCATTACCATACTAGTATTTTAGTATTTATGTTAAAAACCAGCCCGGCGATTCTACCAAGAACAATGTTGGCTTGCCAGTAAATGATATTGCTGGCATTAGATTAGTTATTGCCTGCACGTAAAGCAATATAAGGCAGTGATTTGATTTTCAACACCGGACCTTGTAATGTTTGCCAGTGAATCGTGCAGGTATCGACACTACTTTGCTGGATGACAGCCAGAACATCAAAACCACCATCTGGTGACGATACCGCGTTGACGATGTTGCCGCTGGATTGATCATTCATATCAGTGCTATACAGCGCATCGCCGGTTTTTACTGTTTCCGTTGTGGCGATATGCGCCAGAAACATGCGGCGCTTGAGTTTTCCAAGATACTGAGTACGGGCCACAATTTCTTGTCCAGGGTAACAGCCTTTTTTAAAGCTGATACCGCCAATCGCATCCAGATTGATCATTTGCGGTAAGAACTCTTCCTGAATCTCGGGCAGAATCACTGGAATTCCGGATTGAATATTCAACCAATCCCAGCAGCTCGCACCAACAGATGTGGCGCGCTGGTTAAGACGTTTCCAGAGTGCGGGTGCATTCTCGATGGATGTAATTAATTCCATACGATTGTGTGCCAGATAGAGAATGGTAGCTTTTTCATTGTGTATGATATGCAGCTGTGATTGATCTAAGTTGCCTGATAATCCTGTAATTTCTTCAATCAGTGTGGCGGCATATGGCCCAGCAATGCCGATTCGGATTAAATCATTGCTTGCATCGATCAATTGTACTTTGGAACGCAGCACATAAAGCGCTAAGCGTTTTTGAATGGAAGCAGTTAAACTGGCGGGCAATTGCATTAAAAAATCATTGTTCTGCTGCCACAGTAAAAAGCTTGCCAAAACCCGGCCTTTTGGGGTGCAATAACTACCATATTGCGCCTTTTGCACATTGATTTCTCGGACATCGCAACTGAGTTGGCTTTGTAGAAAAGTTTGTGTCTCCTCTCCAGAGAAACGAATCAAACCATGATGGGAGAGGTCAGCCATAATGGTTTCTGTTTGTGTATCTTTAAGTTCTGCTGTGATATTGCCAAAATGAATCACACAATTATTTTCAATGGTAGCGTTACAATTGTGTAAATGGGTTTGCCAGACTGGATTCATACAAAAACTACGGATAATAAATGAGGTGTGATTATACGATATCCCATCCGGATAAAATCAAGCGCCGCAGGAAATTAGCTTTCATACGCTGAAATAATTAATGATAGATAAGTCATTCTAACTATGGCCATTTTATCCATCCATCGCCAACCTTCACGCCGACTTGTAGTAATACTCAGCTTGGTTCATCTTGCCGCAGCCGGTTTGCTGTGGCCGCTGGCGTTGTCTTGGGATATCAAAGTGGTAATCAGTGCTGCCTTGATAATCAGTTGGATTTATTATTTGCGACAGGATGCTTTGCTCATCGCGAATAACGCCGTGGTAGCGCTTGAGCTATCCGATGAAATGCAATGTACGCTGATTACACATTCCGGCAAATCAATAGCTTGTACCGTACTGGGTAGTACTTTCGCCGCACCTTATCTGACGGTGTTGAATCTGAAGCTTGCGGGAAAATTTTTTATGTGCAGTGTAGTGATACTGCCGGATAGTATGGATACAGAACAATTCAGGCAGTTGCAGGTATGGCTGCGCTGGAAGTGGAGGGAATAAATTGATATTGGATTACATGAATTCAGATTCTCAATCGACTTGGTAAGTTTTGTGTTTTGCAAAGCAACCAGATTAACAATAAAAAAGGAAATGCAATGAAGCTGTTTTTTTTACTGCTTTTGATGGTTGGCCTGTTCGGCTGTGAAGCCATTACAGCGACTAGTCAACGTTCATACGCTGATGTCAAACTGATTGGTGTGTGGAAAGGTGAGTATACCGAACAAGATGGCACAATAAAACGCTGGATACAAACGCGAAATGCCGATGGCACATATGCAATTGAATTTAGTTTTACAGAATTGGAGGAAACTACGAGGAATTTTACAGAATCAGGTCGATGGTGGGTTCAGGAAGGCTTGTTCCATGAAATCGCTTTGCCTGATATGAAACAGCCCGATAAGTATCAATATTTTTTCAAAGAGAAAGAATGTGTTAATTTTGTGCTCGTCGAAAGCAATGGATTGACTGAAAGTACAGATAGCTATGTATTCAGGGAATGTCTAATAGAAGATTCGCCACCAGCAAATTTTAATGGATCTATCTAAGTTCCTGGTTTAGTCGCATAATAAAACGATGTGATGAGAAAGTTTTCTTAACGCAAGCTCATGCTTTGATTTCTAAAAATTGGATTTTATTCTTTTTGACTAATGTCGTGATATCTTGATTATGTAATATTAAAATTATTAATATCGAGCTTATTTCATTTCTTGGAGGTATGAAGTTCATTAAAAGAAAAGAGTCCGTGCATAATTCCTTGTAGCAAAAGTGGAAAACAGGTGAGAAGGGGTTAGGATACCATGTAGGTGTTATGGGATTTTATGACAAATGACTTGACTTTAAGGGGTAAGGTCGACTAGCCTGAGAGGTGTAGCTAGATTAGGGGAGGAAAAAGGCTAATTTAGTTGCCGAAATTTTATGCAGTACTAAT
>WBZX01000244.1_pt1 | contig 24827 bp, 28 predicted proteins | sample 5204211 | NCBI WGS metagenome assembly WBZX01 (sample SAMN12344362, study PRJNA552823) | activated sludge metagenome | biome: Activated sludge suspended growth; feature: Nitrification reactor; material: Wastewater; isolation source: activated sludge from nitrification reactor of wastewater... | reverse complement strand
ACATCGGAGTCTCCAGAAATAAAACACCCCGGACAAGAACTGTCCGGGGTGCCTGAGCAGATGGGGCGTTGTGGTAGGCGCACCACGCACATCTTCACTCAGGAAATGCAGGGCTTGCCTCATGTCATACAAGCCCTGCAGGTGGGACGCTTAGGAGTTCTTCAGCACCAGGAACTGTGAGCCTTGCTGAGTACGAACCAGGAGCAACAGCCCTTCGTTCGTCTTGGCAGCTTTCACCAGGCTGAGGAATTCCTCCATGGACTTGACCGGCATTTGGCCAACCCGTGTTATCAGCATTCCTTCGCGGAAACCCGCTTGGAAGGCTGCGCTCCCTGGCTTGACACCAGTGATCACCACTCCTTGCTGACCTTCGAGCCCCAGTTGCTTAGCAACATCCTTGGTTAAGTCGCTGGCTTCCAGGCCATACCGTTCCATCAGTGAATCGGAAGCTGCTCCGCCCTTGGAGAGAGCACTCGTCTGCTTCTCTGCCTGGGCCTGCAGATTGACAGCCAGTTGCTTCTTCTCGCCATTTCGCATGACGGTGACATCATGCTTCTGGTCAGTAGCTGCTCGTTCGACGAGGTTCTGCAGTTCGCGAGGACCAGCTACAGGCTGCTTGTCGAACTCGACAATGACATCGCCTGCTTCGAGCCCAGCCTTAGCTGCAGCACTATCGCCCTTCACATCCGTGATGACAGCGCCAGTGACTGCGGTCAAACCAAACTGCTTGGACAATTCGCTGGTGACCGGCTGGATGCCCACACCCAGGTATGCCCGGTGAACCGTACCCTTGTTGATGAGTTGTGCACTCACCCACTTGGCGACATTGGCTGGCACGGCGAAGCCGATACCTTCGTTGCCACCACTTCGGGACGAGATGGCGGTGTTGATACCCACCACTTCACCCTTGACGTTGACCAGTGGGCCACCGCTGTTGCCTGGGTTGATGGCAGCATCGGTCTGCAGGAAGTCTTCCCGCTCGTTGATGCCAATCCCCCGCGACTTGGCAGAGATGATCCCGGCTGTGACCGTTTCACGCAGGCCGAAGGGAGCGCCAACCGCCAGCACCCAGTCGCCAATCTGTACCGCATCGCTGTCAGAAAGCTTGGCTGCTTTCAGTGGCTCTTTGCATTCGATGCGAACAATGGCGATGTCGGTCTTAGGATCGGTCTTCACTTCGACAGCAGGGAACTCACGACCATCATGCAGCCGCACGGTGATCTTGCCACCACCTTGCACCACGTGATTGTTGGTCATGATGATGCCACTGGAATCGATGATGACGCCAGAGCCCATCCCTTCACCGCGAGGAGCCTGTTGTGGTTGTTGACGAGGCTGCATCTTGGGCATGCCTTCGCCAAAGAACCGGCGAAACTCGGGAGGCAGTTGTTCGGAGGGATCGCCTTGATCGCCCATCTCACCAGAGGTTCGAGTCATTTCCTTGGGTTGTGAACGGATCATGACGATGGACGGCATGACCTTGTTCGAAGCATATCGGAAAGCTGCCGACAGATCGTTAGCAGCGCCAACAGCAGCAGGAGGTGTTTCGTCATGGGGGATAAAGTATCCTTCGGTTTTCGAGCCGAGGAATCCAACAATACCAGCAACAGCTATCAGGCCTGTTGCGCCTAAGCCCATCTTCCATTTCCGCAGAGCAGTCGTGTTCATCGTCATCTCCAGGATAGCGTTGAGTTGGTAAGTTCGAGACGGAAGGTGTTAACGCAGGGGGCGTGCCACGACTTAAAACAATTACTTAGATTGCATGCAAGTGCTTGTTATGTAAGGAGTTGAGTGGTTGGATTATTTTGTGATTCAGTAAGCTTGTCGGTTCTACCGATCATGCCACGGTTAATAGCTGACCGCGCCGATCATGAAATGAACATGCGAATGGAACTCTCGAAGCAAGTCGTTCCTTTTCTGAACATCAGTAAGCTGTATGCCAATTCATCATCAGATAATAAGGTGTTATCATGGTGAACTCAGGCATACTTGAAAAATTTAAGCACCTCAGGCGCTACCTCGATTGGTCGTCTGATGATGATCAGTCTATTAAGCCACTGCGGACGATCCTGATTCCGTTCACGCAGGTCTTCATTGAAGACTTCTATGCTGAAATCGTGCGACATCCACAGATTGCCAAGGTCATAACCGGGGGTGATCAACAGATCGCTCGGCTCAAGGTTAGTCTGTCGAAATGGCTCGGTGATTTGCTTTCCGGCGTCTATGACGATGCGTATGTCAAGCAGCGCTGGCAAGTTGGCTATCGGCATGTGGAGATCGGGCTGGATCAAACCTATGTCAATATTGCTCATGGTCGTTTGCGTATGCAGATGCACTGTATCCTTATCGAAGAATTGAAGCAACAACCAGATAAGCTCAGCCAGTACTTGGTCACTTTACATAAGCTCCTTGATCTCGATCTGGCTCTCATCGCTGCAGCATATGAAGCAGAGTTGCAAATCAGACAGAAGGCACAAGCCAAGCAGGATGAACGGCTGGCTACTATCGGTCAGATGATAACGGGACTGGCCCATGAAGCACGGAATGCGCTGCAGCGTATGCGAGCATCTACCGAAAGTCTGGAGCTGGAACTCGAAGCTAACAAAGAAGTGCAGCAAGACTTGGGCAGACTGAGCGTGGCTCAAGATGATCTCACCCGCTTGCTGACCGAGGTTCAGAACTACGCGGCCCCCATCGTGTTGGAACGTGAAGATGTGAATCTCAAACACATTGTTGAGCTAGCCTGGGAAAGCCTGGCCAGACAGCGCCAGGGACGGAATGCATTACTTCATCTGCACATCCCAGATGACTGCCAGTATGGCTATTACGATCCATTTCGCCTACAGCAGTTGCTCCGTAATTTCTTCGAGAACTCACTGGCAGCGTGTACCGATCCTGTCGAATTGCAATGCTCCTTCGCCAAGGTTACCCATGAAGAACAACCTGCGTTCGAGCTTACTGTGCAGGACAACGGTCCGGGACTGAGCGAATCCGCACGGTTGCATGTCTTTGAACCCTTTTTTACGACGAAATCCAAGGGAACTGGCTTAGGCATGGCAATTGCTGTTCGTATTGTCGAAGCTCATGGCGGAGTGCTTACACTAGGTCCTGCAGGTAAGCCTGGCGCCAACTTCCGAGTGATATTGCCTCGGGTAACACATGGCTCGACGATTACGGATCGCCATCGCCGATGACGAATCGGAGATACGCGATCATTACAGCAAGGTCATCAAGCGGCTTGGCCACGAAGTAGTGGCTGCAGTGGATAATGGTCTTGCGCTGGTTGAAGCCTGCCAGCGATTGCATCCTGATCTGATCATCAGCGATGTACGCATGCCCGACCTGGATGGTGAGCAAGCTATTCGGGAAGTATGGAAAAGTGAAGCAATCCCTGCCATCCTCATTTCGGCTTATCAACTTCCCAGTAACTTCCCGCCCGCGGATTTGAGCGTGGCCTGGTCATACTTGCGAAAGCCTGTGAAACGTCAAGATTTTGAAGCTGCTATCAGTTCAACCACTTCTTCATAAAGTAGCAATAGTAAAGTACAGAGTTATCCATGCAGTCCCGTGCAGACATTCTGCTGATCGATGACGACCGTGATTTGCGAGAGCAGTTGGCCCGCAATCTCACCAGGCTAGGCTATCAGGTCTGGTCCGCTGATAATGTCAACGCAGGGTTCAAGCTATTGAACAAGCAGGATATTGCCTGTGCTGTCGTTGATCATTACATGCCTGAACTCACGGGCATGGATTTCCTTAAGCAGATGGAACAGCAAGGCCACGATTGTGCCGTGGTCATGATGTCGGGGCAGGGCACCATTACCATGGCAGTCGAAGCCATGAAATGCGGGGCGGTCGATTTTCTGCAAAAGCCGGTGCGACTAGCAGAGTTACAAGCAGTGCTGGAGCGGCAACTCCATCAGCGTCGGATCGAACGGGAGAACAGCCACCTCAAGGAATTGATCAAGAAAAACCAGGCACATTTGCAGATCATTGGCGAATCTGCAGCTATGAAGCAAGTTCATCGATTGATTGATCGCATGGGACCAACAGATAAGCCAGTATTGATTCTGGGAGAAAGCGGGTCGGGCAAGGAATTGGTGGCACGTGCACTCGTGGAAAAGAGTCTTCTTGCTGCAGAGCCAATGGTAACCATTAACTGTGCAGCCTTGCCGGAACAGTTGCTGGAAAGCGAACTCTTCGGGCACGAGAAGGGTGCTTTCACCGGAGCAACAACAGCAAAACCCGGTCTGTTTGAAGTAGCAGATGGCGGCACACTCTTCATTGATGAAATTGGTGAGTTAAGCCCGGCACTGCAACCCAAACTGCTTCGCATCCTGGAAGATGGCAGTATGCGACGAGTTGGTTCCATTAAAGAGAGACGCGTATCGGTTCGGTTGATTGCAGCCACTAATCGTGACTTGTCAGCAGAAGTGAAAGCAGGTCGTTTTCGGGAAGACCTGTACTACCGCATTAATATGTTGACATTGAATTTGCCACCCTTGCGAGAACGTGATCGCGACATTCATCTGTTGTTCAATCATTTCGTAGGAGAGGGTTGGCAGGTGGCAGACAACGTGTTGGATCGTTTGCGTAACTATGACTGGCCCGGCAACGTTCGTCAGCTTCGCAATGCCATTGATCGAGCGAAGATACTGGCAGAGAACGACATCATCGAACTAGCTAACTTTCCACCGGAAATCGTCGAAACCAGCCAGCAGCCCATTTCACTGACCCAACGGGAATCACTGGTGCTAGGTGATATGACAAGACAACATGTCGTTGAAGCACTCGAACGAGCTCACGGGAACAAATCACATGCAGCCCAATCTCTCGGAGTGACTCGTCGTTCACTTTATCGTCTGCTCGAAAAGCATGGGATCTCAACGTGAGCGTATCCGCACACATGCCATGCGCCGCACACTTCCTTGTTGGAGAATATCTCGTCATTTCGGCCTCATTTTGATTGGTACATGAATTGCTTTAGCCTTGCAGCGGATGTCTGATATCACTGCAAGGAACCGTGTTCCATGAGCCAGCCTACTGGTCCGTCGCCCGGCGTGACGCTTGAAGAGTTCAAATACGATGACAAGATAGTGCGAGCGTTCGCCTTGATCACCTGCGTCTGGGCGGTGGTGGCGATGCTTGCCGGTATTCTAGTTGCCTTGCAACTAGTCATTCCGGGGTTGAACCTGGGATGGACTTACACTTCCTTCGGTAGACTCAGGCCGCTGCATACCAATGCAGCGATCTTTGCGTTTGGTGGCAATGCTATCTTCGCTGCTGTCTATTACTCCACCCAGCGGCTCTGCAAAGCCCGTATGTGGAATGACACTCTCAGCTGGCTGCACTTCTGGGGTTGGCAACTGATCATCGTTGCAGCAGCCATCACTCTTCCGCTGGGTATTACGCAAGGCAAGGAATATGCCGAGTTGGAGTGGCCGATTGACCTGGCTATTGCGGTGGTCTGGGTGGGCTTCTTTGGTGTGAACTTTTTCATGACTATTGCCAAGCGTCGTGAAAGACACATGTATGTCGCACTCTGGTTCTATATTGCCACCATAGTGACAGTCGCTCTCCTTCACGTCTTCAACAGCCTGGTGGTGCCGGTTGGGCTGTTTCAAAGCTACTCCGTATATGCCGGTGTGCAAGATGCATTCATGCAGTGGTGGTATGGCCACAATGCAGTCGCCTTCTTCCTTACCACTCCGTTCCTTGGGCTGATGTACTACTTTCTGCCCAAGGCAGCAGAACGCCCGATCTTCTCGTACAAGCTTAGCATCATTCACTTCTGGTCACTTGTATTCATTTACATCTGGGCTGGACCTCACCATCTTCATTACACTTCTATGCCGGAATGGGCAACGACCCTGGGCATGCTCTTCTCCGTGATGCTGTGGATGCCTTCTTGGGGCGGCATGATCAATGGTCTGCTGACTCTTCGTGGTGCCTGGCGGAAGGTCACTGAAGATGTCGTTCTCAAGTTCTTCGTCGTCGGTATCACCTTCTATGGCATGGCGACGTTTGAAGGACCCGTACTCTCGATCAAGTCTGTCAATGCTCTCTCCCACTATACCGATTGGACCATTGCCCACGTGCATGGTGGTGCACTCGGCTGGAATGGCATGATGACCTTTGGCATGATCTACTGGCTGTTGCCACGCCTCTTCCAAACCCAGCTCTACAGCAAGAAGCTGGCTGAGTGGCACTTCTGGCTCGGCACCATCGGTATCCTGCTTTACATCGTGCCCATCTATGTTGCTGGCCTCACCCAGGGCCTGATGTGGCGAGCCATCGATGCCCAAGGCAACTTGATGTACCCCAAGTTCATTGAAACCGTCATGGTACTGATGCCCATGTACTGGATTCGTGTCGGTGGTGGATTACTATTTGTCCTGGGTGCAGTCCTATGCCTGTACAACTTCATCCGTACCTGGATGAACCGTCCAGCTGTGTATGAAGAACCTGTCTACACAGCACCCAAGCTCTCCAACGACTACATTGATGCACCGGCACCTGTTTCCCAACTCGAAGCTGTGCTGGAAGTGGGTAAGAAACTCGATGTCTGGTCAACCCTGTGGTGGCATCGTCGCTGGGAACGGTTGCCTCTCAAATTCACGGTCTGGGTGGTAATCGCTGTTGTCTCCGCAACCTTGTTTGAACTGGTACCTTCGTTCCTGATTCGATCCAACATTCCACCACTGTCAGGCGTGAAGCCTTACACTCCACTCGAGTTGGCAGGACGTGATCTGTACATTGCCAACGGCTGCTATAACTGCCATTCGCAGATGATCCGGCCCATTCTGTCCGAGACCAAGCGCTACGGCCCATACTCCAAGCCCGGCGAATTTGTCTACGACCATCCATTCCAGTGGGGTTCACGCCGTATCGGGCCAGACCTGGCACGTGAAGGTGGGGCACAGAATGCCCTCTGGCACACGACTCACTTCCGCGAACCTACCAACACAACACCGAGCTCGATCATGCCTGCATACCCATCATTCGAGCAGACAGAGCTTAACTTCAAAGGGATAGCTCAACGAGTTCGTGCTCACAACTTCCTGGGTGGTGGTCATGCATACAAACCATCCGACATCGAAAACGCTGAGGCAATTGCTTTGGCACAGGCTAAACAGATTGCCAACGACATCATTCAGCAGAATGGTGGTCCAGGCAGCCTGCCTAAGAATCTGGAAAAGACGCAACTGGTTGCCATGATTGCTTACCTGCAACGACTTGGTGTTGAACAGCCTGATACCCCACCGGCGAAACTAACCACCAATGAAGCCAAGCCAGTGGCAGCAGCCAAGTAAAGGAGACATTGATGATCCGCGAACTAATGAAACACCTGGATGCCTCCTTCTGTGCTGAAGCAGCCCTGGTCCTTTTTCTTCTCGTGTTCTTTGCAGTCAGCATTCGCACGATGCTGTTTACCAAGCGAACCGAAGCCCATGCCAACGCCATCATTCCGCTGAATGATGGTACGGAGGTGAACCGCGTATGAGCGAGCCAGCAACCAAACCGATGGATCACGTCTACGATGGCATCCAGGAATACGACAACCCGCTTCCTGGCTGGTGGACATGGATATTTGTCGGAAGCATTCTCTTTAGTATTGGGTATTGGGTCTTCTTTCATTCCAACGAACCAGGCCGTTCGGGAATGGACGAGTACACCCGCGAAGTGGCGGAAGACTTGCGTATCCGATTCTCGGAGATCGGTACACTGACACCAGATCGTACCACGATTCTCAAGTACATGAATGACCCGAAGTGGCGAACGGTAGGCGAGATTGTCTATAAGACCAATTGTGTTTCCTGTCACGGAGACAAGGGTGAAGGTAAAGTTGGTCCGAACCTTTGCGATGACAATTGGAAAAATGTCAAAACCATTGAAGACATTGCTGCAGTGGTTGGTGCAGGTGCCAACAATCAAGCCATGCCAGCCTGGAAGAATCGGCTGCATCCGAATGAACTGGTGCTCGTCAGCAGCTACATTGCCTCGCTACGTGGTTCCAACCCACCTGGCGGCAAGGCCGCTGAAGGAACGGCTATTCCTCCATGGAAGTAATTCGCCGAGACGGATCACTTCAACTTTCTGGTACCACCATGTCTGCATTGCTGCAACCTGAAGAGCATGTTCTTTCGACCCTGGAGCGGGACGGATCGCGACGCTGGCTGTACCCCCGTCTCTCTCCCGGTGTCTATTGGAAGGCGCGAAGGTTGGTGGGGTATGGGTTGATTCTTCTGTTCGTGCTGCTTCCGCATTGGAAGATTAATCATAAACCCGCCATTTTACTCGATCTGCTGCATCGTCAGTTTTCATTCTTTGGATTGACGCTGCTGCCTACTGATACCTTGTTGCTGGCACTGTTCATGGTGTCTGTCTTCCTGACCATCTTTCTGCTCACTGCTTTATACGGTCGTGTCTGGTGTGGCTGGGCTTGCCCGCAGACGGTCTATCTTGAGTATGTGTTTCGACCCATCGAACGGTTCTTTGATAACACCACTGGTAAAGGTGGTAAACCATCATCACTGACTCCGGGATGGCGACGCAGTTTGAAGTTCCTGGCATACCTTTTTGTTTCGATGTTACTTGCTCACACGTTCCTGGCATACTTCGTTGGTGTGGATCAGTTGTCTCATTGGATCATGGGATCACCTTTCCAGCACCCTGTGGCATTCATGGTGATGGCTGTTGTTACTGGTATGATGCTATTCGATTTCGGGTACTTTCGTGAGCAAACCTGTCTGGTCGCTTGCCCCTACGGCAGATTGCAGTCGGTGCTTCTGGATAAGCAATCGATCATTGTGGCCTATGATGCCAAACGCGGTGAACCGCGAGGCAAATTACGAACAGAACTGCCGATGGCAACTCAGAAGCAGGGCGATTGCATTGATTGTGGTCTCTGTGTACGCACCTGTCCAACCGGCATCGACATTCGACAAGGTTTGCAGATGGAGTGCGTTCACTGTACTCAGTGCATCGATGCTTGCGATGAGATCATGGACAAGGTACAGAAGCCTCGTGGTCTGATTCGATATTCTTGCCAGGAAGAGATTGAAGGAAAACCACACCAGAAGCTACGGCCAAGACTGTTGATCTATCCTCTGCTGCTTCTGATTGCCATTTCAGCATTAGTTGTGGTGCTCAGTAGACGGTCACCTGTTGATGTCACCGTGCTACGCAACCTCGGCAGCCCGTTCAGCATCACTGCCGATGGCTTGGTTCAGAACACCTTTACTATCAAGCTCGTCAACCGCGAAAATGCCGTTCGTCACTACACCATTGATTTGCTGGACACCGGTAGTGTTCCAAGGGATCAAATCAAACTCGATGCAAGTGGTCAGCCGTGGGAAGGCAAACCGCTGGAACTGGTAACGCATCCACTCATGATCACAGTGCCAAAGTCGGCATTCTCTTTTGGTCAGTATGAACTCAAACTGGCCATATCAGAAGGCAATGTCGTACGAAAGGAGATCACATGTCGTCTCTTGGGCCCGTAACATCGGCTGAAACTACGAAACTGGAACGCCGTTCCTGGTTCATGTGGACAGGCCTCATCGCGGCATTTTTTGTTGTGCAATTCAGCATGAGTGCAGTTGCCATTGTGTTAGCTACCGGCGACCCGACGCATGCCGTGATCCCTAACTACCATCAGCAGGCCTTGGACCATGACAAGGTGCTGGCTGCACGTCAGGCCAGTGACAAACTTGGATGGAAATGGAACATTTCGGTGGATGATCTTCAATCGAAGTTGGCCAAACGAGGCTTCACCATTCAATTGAAAGATGCACAGGGCAAGGCCATTGAGAGTGCTGAGGTAGCAGTCGAACTCTGCCATCATGCCCGAGGCAACCAGATACAGAAGATTCGACTCACTCCAGTACCTCAGCAACCTGGAATGTATCACGGCGAAGCGATACTGGGGCGCCCTGGTGTCTGGCAGATTGACTTGAATGTCCATCGTCAGGCTGAGCACTTCATCGATCGAACAGAAAAGTTCTGGAGTTTTGCATCGTGACCATGGAGTTGCTCTTCACCATTGTGGCAGCAAGCTTGCTTGGCAGCACCCATTGTGCTGGCATGTGTGGACCGTTTGTGCTGTTGATGGTGGGAAAACCTGGAGCAACGTCTCTGAGCACTACAATCAAACTAGCAGCCTATCATCTGGGTCGACTGACAACTTATCTTTTATTCGGCCTACTCGCTGGCACGTTCGGGCAGGCATTGAATAAGTCAGGCTACCTGCTTGGTTCTCAACAGGCTGCAGCCTGCCTGGCTGCATTCACCATGTTCATCAGTGCAACGATACTGTTGCTCCGGCAACTGGGCGTGCCTCTGCAGCATCTGCCCATTCCAGCAAAGTGGGTGAAGACGATCTACGCTGGGTTCAAAGTGGCCAAGGCCTGGCCTGAACATGTACGTGCATGGTGGATAGGGTTGCTCACTACCTGGATACCCTGCGGTTGGCTCTATGCTTTTGTCATCGTTGCTGCGGGTTCAGGTAGCGCCCTGATGGGTAGTATCATCATGTTTGCTTTCTGGTTAGGCACCATACCACTCCTCAGTGTCATTGGTGTCTCAGCAGGTCAACTTTCCACTCGCTGGCGAAAAGCAAGTCCGTGGATAGCGATCACAGCCTGCCTGGTGCTGGGTTGGATGACGTTATTCCATCGATCTTCGTTGAGCATTGAATCTTTGCAAAGTGCATTGAGCAGTATCACACTCAAACCCGAAACCGTTCCGCAACTGAACACCACGAAACTACCGTGCTGTCATGATGACTAGTGCCACCATGCCCTTTGGTTCATCTATGTTGGCAAGCGACCAGCACAAGGTCGAGCGCGTAGTTTGTTCCCATTGCAAGCTACCTGTGCCTGCAGGCTTGGTGGTACTTGATGCTCGTGAACAATTCTGTTGCAATGGCTGCAGCATGGTCTGGCAACTTCTGCACACCGAAGGGCTGGATGCCTTTTATCAGATATGTAATTCAGTAGATTCTCAGCCTCTTCAAGCTCGCAGCCAGCCAGAGGACTACTCTGAGTTTGATGATCCGGGCTTCCATGCCACCTACGTTCGAGACATCGGTTCGAGCTTGAAGGAAGTACGACTCATACTCGAAGGGATGCACTGTGCTGCTTGCGTTTGGCTGGTCGAGAAGCTGCCTGGCTTGTGTGACGGAGTGCAAGAGAGTCGGGCACAATTACTTTCTCGACAGGTGACGATACGATGGAATCCTGAACAGCTTCAACTCTCGCAGATCGCTCGCCAGCTTTCCTTACTGGGTTATGCCACCCATCCCGCATCGGAAGCCCATCGCAGCGATGTCAATAAGCGAGAGATGCGACAACATCTACTCAAGCTGGGCATCGCAGGCCTCTGTGCCGGCAATAGTATGCTGCTTGCTTTCGCCCTGTATGGTGGCATCTTTGATGGCATTTCTGCAGAACATTCAAACATACTTAGATGGGTTAGTACCGGCCTGGGATTGATCTCGCTGGCTTGGCCCGGTGCCACTTTCTTCAGTGGTGCATGGCGGGCATTGCGAACTCGTACACCTCATATGGATGTATCACTCTCGCTTGGCCTGGCTGCGGGAGGGATCATGGGGATGTACAACACGGTCATGGGTACGGGAGAGATTTACTTCGATTCGCTTTGTATGCTGGTATTCGTTCTGCTGATTGGCAGATTCCTGCAGTTCAGACAACAGCTACGTGCTGCAGAGAGCTTATCGCTGTTACGAAGCCTGACGCCGCGAGTTGCTCATCGGGTTCGGACTGATGGCACGATTGAGCGGATACCAACGATCTCACTTAAACCAGGTGACGAAGTCGAAGTTCGGGCAGGCGATTTGATACCAGCCGATGCCGCGGTTCTTTCTGGTAATTCGACACTCGACCAATCACTACTCACCGGTGAATCGGTGGGTATCCCCATTGCACCTGGTGGTGTCGTCACTGCGGGTGCTACCAACCTAAGTGGTGTCTTGCGTCTACGAGTGGCTGCTATCGGCAAGTCGAGCCGTATAGGTCGACTGATGGATCTGGTAGAATCAGCTTCACTGGCTCACACCCCAATTGTCGAACTCGCCAATCGTATCTCAGGATACTTCATCTATTTGGTTCTATCGCTGTCCCTTGTGACGTTAACCATTTGGTGGCAAACCGGGGCTGAGATTGCCATCAACCATACGATTGCTCTGCTGATCGTCGCTTGCCCTTGTGCCTTGGGATTGGCTACGCCGATGACCATTGCGATTGCACAAGGGCGTGCTGCCCGGCAGAAGATTCTGATTCGACGTGGTGATGTCTTTGAAGTGCTGAGCAAACCCGGCGTCCTCTGGCTGGATAAGACAGGGACCATTACGGAAGGGAAGGTAACTCTCAAGGCCTGGGTTGGTGATGAGAAGACGATGTCTCAGGTGCACTCACTGGAGAAAGGCATCGTCCATCCACTCGCCACGGCGCTCGTCAAAGCGATGGAAACACGATTGGGTTCGGTCAGTTCATCGCATATTGTAGTTGATCAGCGATACGAAACAGGCTTTGGAGTTGAGGGCAAGGTTGATGGGAAAGACTTCATCGTAGGCTCTCATGCAATGATGTTAAAGAAGAATGTAGATATTAAAGAAGAGAACCGTTGGCCCATGGCACATTGGCTACTTCAAGGTTGGACACCCATTTACATTGCCCGGGATGGTATTCTTGTTGCAGCAGCAGCAATGGGAGATGCAGTACGCAGCGATGCCTTGCCCTCTATCAACCAACTCCGGCAGCTTGGCTGGCAGGTAGGTATTCTCTCGGGAGATCATCAGGCCATCGTCCAAAGGGTAGCTAACCTGCTGGCGATACCGCCACATCTCGTGCATGGCCAGGTAACACCTGAGCAAAAACTCAACATCATCAACAATTCAAGAACACCAGGTATCAGCGTGGTGATGGTTGGTGATGGTGTCAATGATGCGGCAGCATTGGCTGCTGCTTCGGTGGGCATTGCCGTGCATGGCGGTGCTGAGGTGGCATTGCAAGCAGCTCCTGTTTATCTCGGAAGCCCTGGGTTGGCTCCTTTGACTGAACTCATCACGGGTAGCCAGCGGACGATGCAAGCTGTTCGCAGAGGTCTTATCGTTTCGCTGGGCTACAATTTGACCGCCATCGGTTTGGCCGTCGCTGGTTGTATCACTCCACTGTTTGCAGCGATCCTGATGCCTATCAGTTCGCTGACTGTTACCATCCTTGCTGCCAGCCAGCGTACTTTCCGGAGCACGCCATGAGTGTGATCTACATTGCCTTGCCTATTGCACTTCTCCTGGTGCTAGCATCGTTCCTGGCGTTCCGGTGGTGTATCAATACCGGCCAGATGGATGACCTGGAAACCCCAAAATACCGCGTGTTATTTGAGGATGTAAAGAAGAAGTGACTAAGGTACACCGAAAGATAATGCACATGAGTACGATCTCTTACTGCAAATAATTGACGCTTGGTGATCTGCCAGAGCAGGTTGCATTGGCACTTAGTCTGCCATGGCAAAACTTGTCGGAGTACAACACACCTCAATGGCTTGCTGTATGGCCCTTCATGACCAAGATCAGCAAACCTTCGACATGTCGATCGTCTTCAAGTCAGGAACTAGTGAAACTGCCGTAAATCAGGCACTTTTAATTGAGTGGAGGCGAGGGGAATCCAAGAACACACCAAAACTACGGGGTTTTTGCATTGTTTTGAGACTTCATCCGATACTTTTCCGATACTCACTTGGCGTGTCCGATAGTGCCTACTTCAACGATCCTCTGAACGCTGTTTCATGTCAGCCTCAAACAACAGATGATAATAGAGGAGTGTCTTCTTCTTTCGAGCAGATTGCAGCCGTTCCCAATCCTCATTCGTCATCAAAACAGTAGGCAACCATTTGACACCATTCCATCTTGCATTCAATATTGGTGCTTTGTCAACGATTACCTCATTTGTCCGAATGTCAGCAAGAGTAAGTCCCTTGAAGGGTTCGATTTGGGAAATCCAAAAGTCATCGTCAATCTCAACGGCTCTCCTCGTAGAGGAAGGAAACCACAAGACCATGATGACCAGTATCGCAGGGATGATTAATCTGATCCATTTCATGCTTGCGAGATTAACACACAGAAGAAGGCTTGAACAGTGGAGCTAAACCACTTCCCCCCACTCGCCCCTCGTGCTACTCTTGAGCAATGCTTAGGACACTTCCGACACTGCTGTTTCAATCGCTCGTCTTCGGATGCCTCCTCGTCTTCCTGTCATTAGGAAGCGTGGAGGTGTTGGAGGATGGAAGGGTGGTTGTGACGCTGTGTGAGTTTGATAGCTTCAACGTCTACGGAAGGAGCAATATTGGTAACCAAGCGTTCAAAACAACCAGTGGGTCAATTACTTTCAATGTGATCGAAGACGGCGACGGCAGAATTGATCGGTATATGGTTGAGCTAATTCGCATGGAAAGGATTCGCAATCCATCAGTTTTAGTTTGGCTAATGAACAAAGTGGGTTTCAGCATATTACCCAATAGGTGGCAACATTCAGAATACTTCAATGTGACCGTGATCTTGACTCAAACACAATACGAATCCATCCGAAAGAACATTACCTTTATCCTGTATCCCCGCCATTAATCCCCAAATCCCCCAGCACATCCTCAACAATCCGAGAAGGACTAATAGCCATCGCACACGCTGGAAGAATCTCCCTACCAACTGTTACAGGTGCCAAACACCTGTGACAGTCTTTGTCACGCCAATCCCGATCCTTGTGAGCGTGTGTCCTTATCCGAAAGCATGATGACAGAGGACAATCGTAAGTCCCCGGCTCAGCGAAGTAGATGCGTGAGGCAGGATCAACACGCAAGAACTCAGGAGCTTCCCTCGCATTACTCCATTGTATTTCCTACGGGACACACCAGCGGAGTAGCGGTTCAGTCCTACAAATCGCCATGCAGATACCGGATGCACACCAACCAAAAGCAAGGCCAACCCCATCATTGTTCGGCATGAAACGCTGTCTAGGACTTGTATCCATTCGTCAGAGCTAGGTCTGATCGCTATTTACTCCATCGTAGTTCTTTCGCTAGCGGCAGGCCCCCCTGGTCAGTGATACCCAGCACCTTGCTGGTCTGGAAAATCGTTTGGCTTCGCGCCAGAAGCACACCAGCTGACCGCATCTTGTCTTATATCTCCCATGGATTACTTGCTGTCGTCTGACTAATTGCAGGAAGCAGGTCAAAGTTGCTGTCAGCGAACTTGGCGCGCACCATCGTCAATCAGAGCACAGTTGAGGCGAGTGGGCCTTACTGCCAAGAAGGCTATACACTTTCCGATCCCCCTGCATAAGAGACTATCTTATAATATCACGATAATTATCTAATAATTATTGTTGACATTATTGGATAATCACACTACGATAGTCGTAACCTATAACCTCTTGTAAGGAGCTTGATCGATGGCTGTGAAGTTAAAGAAGATCGAATGTGCAGCGGAGTTGTACAAGACGATGCCCAATGTCTCTGTGCCGGAGTTTCAAGCAGTGTTCGCAAAGAAGTACAAGGGCGAAATGATTTCCAGTCCTGCTGTTTATGCAGCAAGGAGATTAGCAGGCATTACGGCCAAGGCAAAAAGGTCGAGTGCACCTGACCCACAGATAGAAAACCTGACTAAGGTGATGGCTTTGGTAAAGGCCAACGGAGGTTTTGAGAAGGTGCGTGACCAACTAACTGTCATAAAAGAATTAGCTGACCGAACTGGTGGGTTGGTTCAACTCGAAGACACCTTGTCATTTCTGCAGGACTTGTTCAACAATCATTCGAAGTAACCAAACGATAAGCCCTGTGAGAGCCAAGCCAAGCCTCACGGGGCTGATCGAATTCCCATTAAACCTAAGGAAAGTGACTAACTATCTCACCCAGCTGCCAAGCCCAGCTCGAATGTGTCGGGGCCAGTCAACTTCGTCCCGCTTTCCGATCTGGGTACAATAAGGGCAGCCCGGTCGTGGAGGGTCGCGCGGTTCATTCACAATGCCTCTGGTGCCGTCGTATCGCAGGAGGTGCTTTGGTGCACGCGGCACTCCCGTAACGAACACCATAAACTCTGTGACAGCCAGCGACGCCAGGATACCGTTTAGCGACACTACTGACGGACCGCGTTCATCCAGGGCATCGCGGCGAACTCCGTACATAGCGTCTTCCTCGTTACGCCGCTGCTGCGACGACAGGTCGCGGCGGACGGCCTGGGGGTCCAACAGGTCCATGCAATAAAGACAGGCGTCGCCGCCGGTGCGGACCATCAGGCGGCCCCCAAATGAGACGCAATTACCGTCCTTGTCGGTATCGGTGGCGATGTCGAAGTAGGGCCGGTTGTTGGCGCAGGCAAACTCATTTAAGAGAAGGCGCGCACCATCGCGGTCCATGCAGCCGAAGATGCACGAGGCTCTTGCAAGCTCGGCCGCGCCAGCCTCCGACAGGAACGTGTCATTGACCACGGCTATGTCAGCTTCAGGTTCGATCTCGCGGATCATTCGCTCGGCGATGATGACCTTGGGCGTCTTCGCCTCAATGTCGGACGGTCGCATGCCGATGAGTCGGTTGCGACTCGATTTAGTGGCGTAGTCCGCATCGATCAGGCCGAATTTGCGCACGCCAAGAAAAGCAAGCTGTTGAGCAACGTGGGAACCAGTGCCTCCCAAGCCAGCAATTACGACATGGGAGTCTCCGATCTTCTCTTGGCCGGCCTGCCCAAAAAGCATCAATTGCCGGTCAAAGCGTTCTAGGTCCATATTCCGTAAACTCCAGAATAAGGTTGTCGATGGTCTTGTTAGTGGGCACGACCTCGCCGCCGCCGGCGAGGCGGATAGCAGTTAGACTTGAAGGTTCACCGTCAGCACCGACCCAGGCCAGGGCATCCATTCCAATTGGTGATACGACAACTGCAAGGTAAGGCTGGCCGCGTAGGCGCCAGCGACACTGCGGAACATATTCCGAAAAACCATGCATGTCACTGGGCGAAAACATTGCCCCCCAATAATCGCCAGGGTGAGAATGGAATTCGACTGGCGTAGTGCCCGAGTCCCAGGCATTCTTGATGATCCTCGCCCTTGCATCGTCGGTCATTTCTACATGAAACTCGGAGTGAATCTCGAAGTCGTCAGGTCCCGCGAAGTAGGCATCCTTGGCAATGAATGTAGTGGTGTTGCTTTTGACTATCACGGCTGCAAAAACGATCGCGACCTGTTCGATCCGGTTTTGGAGAAGGTGGGCCCAAAGGTTTACCTTGAGCCCTGATTGCAGATCTAGGTAAACGGTCACGTTAGGGGCCCTCCCCAAATCGATCACGGAAAGTAAGAACGAAGTGTAAGAAGTTTGATCCCCCGGCAGGTTCGGCAGAAGGCTTCCAGCCAGCTTCATGTGACCATGAGAACTTTCCCCAAGTCCCCGCAAATGGTGTCGGTGACGGCTCCTGGTAATTGCTGCAAGGGGCGGCGTCAGTACTCATTTGGCGGAGTAGCGGTGATACCCAAAAGGCGTACGGCGCGTCACCCGGGTATCCTGCCGGCACCTGGAAGCAGACGGCAACTTCAGTTTGCTTCCAGGTCCCGTGCTGGACTGTGTACTTTGGAATGAGATACCATCCGCAGTCCACATCACGAAACTCAACGTCGGGGAAGACAGTCTTGAGGAGCGCCCACTCCTTTGTAAGTCGATTGGACATTGTAAGCTAGCCCCTCTTGTAGCGGACCTTCTTGCAGAAAGCGTGGCCGGGCTTGATGTGCACGACCTCGCACTCGCCGAGCGTCCTTTCTGTATTGTCTTCTAGGTTGATCTCCAGCACCGGCTGATCGGCTGGCAGGCCACCGAGATCACGAATCTGCGGGACCATTATGGTGTGGTGGCACCACATATGCTCCACACCTTCAATGTTGACGCAGAATTGTCGCTGCTCGATGCGGGTACATCGATCATCTAGCACAGCAGTAGCAGTCATGGAAATCTCCTTCTCTGGTAAATCCACCAGACCGATTGAGACGAATCAACGTAACGCAGCCCTGATGGGGCATGCATGTCCCATCTATAAGTTCCTCGGTCGTCGAGGTCTTATCGTGTGGTGCGGATTGAAAATGGAATCAAACCAACGAGGCTAATCGTTCTCTTCGGCGGTAAGGAAGGTGAGTACCAAGCCAGTATAGCCGAGCGGCATTGCTTCTTCCCACAGCCGCCGTCGGTAAGGTCGCTCGAACCAGATATCTGCGTCTACTTCGGACTCCATACGATCAAGCGTTGGTCCCCGACGCAGCCGATCCCAGAGTTTCGCTGTTGCGCTCGTGTTGGGAACATGCATGTCGCCTGCGATCCAGCCCATGCCGAGCGACTTCATGCTGACAGAGTGTTTAGCCCATTTCACAGTGCCGGCCTCACTCACGACCATCGAGCAGGGCTCCCAATCAAGGCTAATATACCTACGGACTGTGCTGGTGAGCGATGTCTTGAACGCAGTTTCCGCCAGGCGGGATAGATCTGCTAGGGTACAGACGGAGATTCTCCGCACCTTGAGAGCATCGGCGAATAGCTCGTTGGGCATGAGAAGAGCCGAAGAGAAGGCGTCCGCTTCCATCTCGATCTGGTTGCCCGATCGGAAATCGGTTACTGAGTTGTGACTATGGCCGCGCAATAGGTAAGTGCGGTGGTGAGGAAGGTAGTAGTGGCCCAGCTCATGGCCGATTGAAAACCTAACGCGCCCCTCGGTTAGACCATCACTGGCCATCTTGTAGAAGATGATGAATGTGTTTGCGGAACGAACGAACTTGATCCGTGCGTCGAATTTGGAGCCGTATCGGCCCGGAGCTAGCTCGATGCCCTCCTCCTTAGCTATGGCGAACGGGTCCACTGGCAGTCGCCACATGTCCAAGGCGATCAAGTGCTTTTTTGCTTCGGCTTCGATGTCAAGGGGCACGGCCATCATTCTTCTCGCGGGCCTTACGCTCGATGATTTCACGCTCACGTCGCTCAAGCTCCTCGGTGGTTTCGGCATCGACTTCCTCAGCGCGGTTCAAACTATAATCAGCGCCGCTATATGCCAAGGCAAGATCATCACCCTCGAGGGCACCGGTTTCGGCTTGTTCCCTTGGCTGGACTGGCCGTTCGCCGGCTAGAATTCGGTCGATAAAGTCATCGCCCAGGGCGTTCATTGCCGCCATCTCTTCATCCGTGAGTTGAGGCAGTTTATCGGGTTCGATAAGATCGTCATCCTTCTCAACTCGACGGAGTGTCGAGACAAGCAGAGCGTCCAGTGCCCGCTCTTCTCGTTCTCTCTTGCTCCCTCCGCTCATAACTATTCACTCCACGGTAATAAAAGTGTAGCCGCGGCTTTGCAGTTCAGCGATGATCTTCTCCCGAGCCAGACGCCAGACGGACTTCACGGCGGCCACACTCTCCGTGATGCCCGTAATAACGCCGACCGCGTCTGCAAGAGGCTTGTATGTGTCGCGCAGGCGCATTTCCTCGTAATTGTTGACGAAACAGTGTGCGACGATACGCTGCCGCTCGGGCAGCGAAGCAATGAACTCGAGGAGAATCTCCCGTAGTTCCCTTTGCTCGATGGGGCAGACTCGGAGCCGCCATTGGAAATGGATTTCGGAACCCTTCGTGTCGGCAGCAACTGCGTCGAGGATAGCGTCTTCGTTGAGATTGACCCGGTGGCCGCGCTTTCGCAAAAGGTCGAACGACTTGTTCCGGGCGATAGTCATTACCATTCGCAGTGAGCGACATGGGTCGAAGTTAACTTTCTGCGCCCTGACGTGCATCGCAATGAGCGTTTCTTGATAGACATCGAGCTGGTCGTGGTGGTTGAAAAAGCCACGGCCACACCGCTTAATGTACATAAGAATCCTAGCTCGACATTCGCTGTCCAAGTATCGGATTCCGAATTCCGAGCCCTGCTCAAACGCTTCGTCGAGGTCGGGCTCGCTTACGGGATCGGTTGCAGCCATGAGGTCTTGCCCTCGCTTCCCTATAGTAGAGCTCCTCAGTCTGGCAATTGCTCGCCTATTTAGTATCTCGGATTAGCTGCTAACATCGCGTTGTTACAATTCGCTTTATTTAAATGTTTTCTGGAGAAATCTGATCATGACTTCGCAACCTATGCAGGTGACATGTGCGGGAGATTCATGAAACTTGCATACTATAGTGAAGTCCTCGCAAACTTGTATTGTCAGACCGGAGCAAACTGCCCAAGCTTCCAGTAGAGAATATGAGATTGCTTGGTCCCTGAACCATGCCCAGACTCAACAAAGCAGATGGCACGGCAGGTGATGGTGTTTACACCTTTGCAACTGGTGGGTATGCCTCATGCACAAAGCGAAAGAATCTGAAAAGAATGAACGTCGCAGAAGACAGACTGAAATTGCAATAAACAAAATCCTCCTCCTTTATCAAATCGGGCTGTCTTTGCATAAGGAACTTCCACTCAATGGTGAGCTGAAGCAGCTCTATGAATCCTTACACTCGGATACCAAGGCTAAGGTCAAGCGATTTGCGAAGCCTGACAGCGGAGGGTATACGAGAATGCAGCTCGATGAATTGGTCAAGCTTTGTATGGACGGAAAAAAGCCGTTTCCATTGGGTTTCAAACTCATCGAGCGATTGCTTTCAATTCCATTTCCGCAAAGAGATCGCCTCCAGAGACTAATGGTTAAGAAAGGCTGGCGCAGACGTGAATTAGATCATCAAATTGCATTAATTCGTCCAAACAATAGCTGGAAAGGTGGACGTCAAGTGGAGCGATTGCGCTCGGCAAGAGGTGTGTTACCAGAACTATGGCACATGAGCAAAGAATGGGCAGATCGTGCGAACAGCATCACAAGCCATTACTCCAATGTGCTGAATCAACTTACTGAGGCCGACAGGAATCGCTTTGTAAAAGCCACTGCAATGATTCAAAAGCTAAGGCGTTCTCTAGCTGTCCACCTCAGAAAGCCCGAGTCGAATAGCTAGTGCAATTCACCTGCACCGAATGTGATCATGCTGATCGAGATAAAGCACTGCGCCACCACTGTCGGCTACGCACCAAAGTAGTAAAGCAAGGAATAGTGGGCAAAGGTGCACTAACAGTTACTCTGGGCAGAGTAACTGTCAATTGAGGCATCCTTCATCTCGCAACACCTTAAATATTAAAGGCTTACGCTGTTTCGAAAGCAGTTTTGAGCCACGACTTCCTTGATAGGCGCGCCTACAACCAGCTGAATTCTTATTTTCCCAATAGCAGACGTTTGCTTGCGCAAGAAAATGTCGTAAAATTGGAAAACGTGAGGTTGATGCCTCATTTTCCAAAAACGTGACATTTGCTTGCGCAAGAAAATGAGCGAATTCGGGAAACCACCGACGGAATACGAACTCCTAGACATGTTGCGGGAGGGGGTTTCGTTTCGTGCAGCCCCACCTGTGAAACTCAAACTCATAGGTGGGGGTGGGAACGAACTAATCTCCAGAACAGATGGCCGAGCGGAACTAACCTGGGGGGAATTTCGTTGTGAGTTCTTTGTTGAGTGCAAAAGTAGAAGTACTCCGAAAGTATTTGAGCAAACAGTGGAAGGCATTCAAATAACTGCGAATCGGTTCAAAGAGAAGCCATTGGTAGTGATGCCTTTCCTTTCAGACAATCAAATCGACGAACTAGCATATCGAGGGATAAGTGGAATCGACTTGTCCGGAAATGCACTGATTGTCGTACCGGAAAAATTGCTCATTCGTCAAACAGGGCGGAAGAACAAGTACCCAAGAACGGCCAAAATCAAAAACGTCTTCTCAGGCAAAAGTGCGCTTGTCACTCGCACCTTCCTATTAACACCTGAATTTGAATCAACAAGTGATGCTTGGGCCGAAGTACAACGGCGTGGTGGCGATGTGAATTTAGCTACAGTGTCGAAAGTCTGTGATGCTTTGGAGCAATTACTGATTATCGAGAGAACACGAGGTCGCGAAACGCGGATGCGACTTCTTCAAGCAGACAAGTTGCTAGACAACCTAAGAAACGAATACAAACCAATCAATGAGCAATATTCAATAACCGGCAAGCTCGACTTATCGATTGAGGAAATACTGAAGCGCCTGCAGAAGGAAAGTGCTGATAAAAGACTCGAATACGTTCTCGCAGGAGCCTCCTCAGTTAATAGGTACGCTGTCATGGCGAGCGAACCGATAAACACCATCTATGGCACATCTCTCAATTCGTTAGTCGAACTATTCAAGCGTGAGTTTCGAGAAGAAAAGAGATTCGCAAACATTCGATTTGTGGAAACGAAAAGACCCGAACCATACTTTGATTCGCAAGAAATAGGCTATGCTTCCATTATTCAGACTTATCTTGAACTAGCTACTGGCGACAAAAGGCAGAGCGAAACTGCAGAACAAGTTTCAAGGCTGATTATCGAAAGGCTCCGCTCGAAAGGGTATCAATAAGTGCTCCCTCCGCAGTTAATCACTGGCCTCTTGGATCTACTCGCAGAACTCGATCCACTCCAGATCCCCATTACACTCGGGGGTGGATTGGGGTTGTATCTGAAAAGAATGCACTTCGATAAGACTCAAGAGCGAACGTTGTTAAACACCTTGCCTGACCCACGAGGCACAAATGATCTTGATGTCTTTATCAGGGCTGAAGTACTTGCAGATTTAAGCCGGACAAAACAGATTGCCAAAACAATACAAAAGCTCGGTTACATGCCGATTGAGGGATCGTTCTACTGGCAATGGGTGAAGCAAGCATCAGACGGTGAGAAACCCGGGGAGGTAAAGATCGATTTGTTGGTGGGGCCTACTGATGAGTACGAGGATAAACTGAAACGTGATGACAGACGGGTCAGGCCTAAAGGGGAAATATCTTTTCATGCAAGACGAACTGACGAGGCACTGGGGATAGACGAAAATCAGATCAGCATTGTACTGACAGGGAAGCTCTCAACTGGAACTGACTTCACGACCAAGGTACATGTGCCACAGGCCTTTTCTTATCTCATGATGAAGGCATGTGCATTCCACGATAGGAAAAACGATAAGCAGTCCGATGGAGGAAAAGACCTGGGGAAACATCATGCTCTGGATTTCTATACGACAGTGGCACTAATGACGGAAGCAGAACTGCATGCTGCAAGCGAGTTAGTAAGCCGCTTTGAAACGCATAAGCAACTTGGACACGTGCGAACGATAATCAAAGAAAACTTCTCAGCTGAGACGCAACTCGGTTGCTTGCGCATTCGGGAACATGCTCTCTATCGCGATACGTTTCAACTTGTCGAGTTCATTGAAATCCTGAGAGACTTGTTTAAGACCTAAGTTATATAGACGATCAAATCGTTGTTCTGTTGAACAACCGGAAACAAGTGCCCAAGCCGTAACCGTATTTCTTCGGTTCCAGAAGACTCACATGCCGTAACTCAGTGAGATGCTCGAGGAATAAGACGAGACGAGAGACTCGCCTTGTACGAGCTTTCCGAACCGGTTATTTTGCCTGCGTGTTCAAGGATGACGAGCCACCAATCATGATCCTGCTGCTTGCCTTTATCACGCTGCTAGGCGATGGACACAGACGAATGTGTATTTGAGGCATTTAGAGAATACCGGCTGGAGCAAGCAGTAGTTCTGATGTAGGCTAGCAAATAAGGTAGATGAGGACTGGTAGAATGCTCAGCGCCGCTGCTTTTTCTCCATGCCGAACATTTCGGTATTCCCTCTCTCGAGTTTGGAATACCCACCTTTCGACTGTTGTATTCGTCGGCTTGAACCCATCAACCGCGGATGAGGTTGAAGATGACCCCACTGTTCGCAGGTGCATTGGATTCGCAAGAAAGTGGAACTTCGGGAAGATGGTTCTGGTTAATCTATTTGCTTATCGTTCAACGAATCCTGCTGGGCTGCTAGTGACTGATGATCCTATCGGCCCCGCAAACGATAAGCACATATTGAAAGCAGCCCGTAATGCAGACCGGATCGTGATAGCCTGGGGCACCAGGGGAAGATTTCTTAATCGCGATCAACATGTCCTGTCTATTCTGACTGCGACATACTGTTTCGGAACTACCAAAGACGGGCACCCCAAACACCCGCTGTACCTGGCTGGCAACTCGCAGATCCATCTATTCAACCAACCATCTCGTGCTGCATGAGTTCGTGTCCTGATGAAAAATGACCAAGCGAGAAACTAAGTCCATTAATGTAAAGGCTCATAGTGAACGGTACGAGCATTCGCATCACCAACGAAAATACCTCCCTTGTTCGCTACCATTTGCCGCCACACTACATACCCTGCGAGAATTGCAATTTCCCACTGACGTAGGCCTTTGTCCCGCACTTCAAATGGTGCGGTCATCTGCTTGATCATTCGCAGCAAACCAAATTCAACTGTATTCGATCCCTCAAAGAAGCAAAAGTCTTTTGCATAGCCGAAAACTACAGCCGAAATTGCCTCTTCAGTTACTCCAGCACGCGCGCCATCCTCCACTTCATCAACCTGAGGCACCGATTTTCGTTTGACACCGAGCGTCCTGCGGACGATTGGCGACCAGCCGAGGAGAATGGCATTCGTAAAATGGAAAACGTCGTGGAATCGATACCCGTCATCCACATGTGCGTTATCTGTCAGGCAATCTCCAAATTTTCTACCATTGATCGTTGTCTCAAGCTTCAACTTTCCAGAGACTTCTACTTCTCGAAACTCAACGGATGTAAACGCCAACGTAAAAGTGTAGCGCGTGCCAGTCTAATAGTGCAGCGCTAGTTGACAAAGATAACCACCCGCAGGGTGGTTGTCGAGTTAATCC